>Ga0255758_10000690_pt1 | contig 37293 bp, 44 predicted proteins | sample 011ome_24_FD_179958 | JGI IMG/M metagenome (GOLD analysis project Ga0255758, IMG submission 179958) | Coastal salt marsh microbial communities from the Groves Creek Marsh, Skidaway Island, Georgia - 011513CT metaG (version 2) | ecosystem: Environmental > Aquatic > Marine > Intertidal zone >... | reverse complement strand
TGGCAAGAGCTAACCTCTCAATTGTTCCTGTATCTATCCATAATCCATCAAAAAACTCGCCGCTCACTTTCCCAAGCTGTATATATTTATGTATAACTGGATTCCAAATGCTATAAGGCGTTTTAATGTTTTCAAATCCCTTAAATATCTTAGGGTTGATTACTGAGATTCCACTCCATGTCATATTATTTGAGTCAGTGATTGAAACTACTGAACCATCAATTGAAAAATCACCCGCTAAATTGTGATCAGGGTTTTTTACTCCAATAATATGGGCATATTCAACATCCATAATTAAAGTATCTAGCCTGAATTCATGACATATATCTGCATTGATTAATAAAAATGACTCATCACCAAGATAATTTAATGCTTGCTTGACGCCTCCCCCGGTGCCTAATAACTCGGCTTCGTCTGAAAATATAATTTTTGTATTCGGGAACATTGAAATTACGTGATCTTTTACATGCGACTTCAGATGAAAGACATTAATTATTATTTCGTCAAAACCATTTTTTATTAAAAGCTCAATATTTCTCTGAATTAAAGATTTATTCCCAACCATTAAATTCGGCTTAGGTGTGGTATCTGTTAGTGGCCTTAATCGTTTACCAAGCCCGGCAGCAAGAACCATCGCCCTCATAACTCGTTCATCCTTTTTCTTAAAACAGGACTAGCTTTTTCAATTAGCAGTGTCTTGCATGTATGATTTTCTTCAGGAATTAAATTAATAAGATTATCCAATATCTGTGATAAATCTTTGAGGCGAAATGATCTTTTAGTTTCTAAATATAATTTTGATAAAGTCCCTAAAATTCTCATGCCTCTTTGGATTCCACCCCACCTTAACCATTCAAAAGTATCTAAAGCATGAACATCTAGCTTCGTGAATTCATTATATTTTTTTAGTTGTTTGAGAATTATTTCTTTTGGATAGGTCTTATAGTGGTCGATAAAAATCCCAGCCAAATCAATTCCTATTGGCCCATGACATAAATCTTGAAAATCTATAACACAAATTTCATTGTTAATTGCGTGAAGATTTCTTCTTTCAAAATCAAAGTGACAATTCATCCATGGTTGTTGACTTAAATTTTCTAATGCTTGTTGTTCGATGTCATTCAGTTGCGAAGAAAGGCTTATATCTAGAAAATTATTCAGAAACATTTCCTCCATCATTCGCATTTGAGTAGATAAGCCATCTAAGGTTAGAGTTGGGAGTTGAGGTATTTGGGCTAAATGCAATTTAGATAAAAGTTTCACAGTTTCATCCAGTAGAAGTCCTCTATTATCTTTTTCAATATCAATATCAATAAGAGAAACATCTCCAATATCTTGTTGAATAGTTACGCCTATGTTGCCATCATGGTTTAGCACCCTAGGACATGATATACCTGACTTAGCCAAGTATTCTGAGATGTGAACAAAAGATGTTTGATCGCCGTGCAGGGGGTCTAGATAACATAATATTACTGTCTCATCATTTTGAAGATGGAGCCTATAATAAATTCTTCCACTGGCTTCTAGCTTTAAAGGGCTAATATCAGATGTATCATATCCAAGATTATTAGCTAAAAGATAAATGTCAGTATCTTTCAATTAACTATTTTTAACTTCCTCTGGCAGAGGGGTGTCATCTGGAACAAAAAAGTCTGGCATAAGTTCTGCAAAAGGTACATCAGCGTATTTAGTGAAATCAGTTGTGCCTGAGGAATGAAGAACCAAATCATCAATACAAAAATTACCAGTAAAAGATTTTGCATCTTTTGTAAGTATTTCATATGAAGCGTCAGCCATGATCTCTACATTCCTTGAAAGTCTCATTATTTCATCTCCACCTAAATGATTTTGAACCGCAGCAGTAGCAATGGCTGTTCTTGGCCATAGCGCATTTACGGCTATGCCAAACTCTTTAAATTCTTCTGCCATACCTAAAACACACATGCTCATTGTGTATTTTGCCATCGTGTAAGCAACGGTTCCTGAAAACCATTTAGGACTCATGTCTAATGGCGGTGAAAGATTTAATATATGCGGATTATCCGATTTTTTTAGATGAGGTAAACAATACTTGCTAACCATGTATGTTCCTCTGCCATTTATCTGATGCATCAGATCATATCTTTTCATAGCTGTATCTGTTACGTTAGTGAGCTGGATTGCTGAAGCATTATTGATGCAGATATCAATGCCTCCAAAATGCTCTACAGCCTGATTAATAACATCTCTTACATTGTTTTCATCTCTTATATCACATACTACTGGGAGCGCATCACCTCCTGCTTGAACTATTTCGTCAGCAGCTGTAAATATAGTACCAGGCAATTTAGGATGTGGTTCTGTGGTCTTTGCTGCTATGACAATCTTAGCTCCATCTGATGCAGCTTTTTTTGCCATTGCCAAACCAATGCCTCTACTGCCACCAGAAATAAAAATTACTTTATCTTTTAAGCTCATATGTTTCCTCTTGTTGTTAAATTTATCTATGAATTAAAATTTTTCCATATATGGTCTCAAGTCTATCTCATGAGACCAAGCACTTCTATGCTGACAATGTATATTCCAATAATTTTCAGCTATCATATCTGGTCTTAAAATACCATCTTGATCTTTCAAAGCATAAATATCGGGGAAAAGTTCTTTAATAAACTGCGTATCAATAGCGCCATCGATTATAAAGTGAGCTACGTGAATGCCTTGGGGACCAAGCTCTCTTGCCATGCTTTGAGCTAAAGCCCTTAATGCAAACTTTGCTCCAGCAAATGCAGAAAACCCAGCACTCCCTCTTAGCGAGGCTGTAGCACCTGTAAAGAATATGCTGCCATGACCCCTTGTCTTCATATATTTAGCAGCCTCTCTTCCAGTTAAAAAGCCTGCAAAGGCTGCCATCTCCCAAACTTTTTTATAAACTCTCGAGGTGGTCTCTACTATTGGATAGTAAACATTGGCACCTGGATTAAAGACAACAACATCTATTGGTGCAACTGTTGATTCTATTTCTTTAAATAAATTAATTACAGCCTCTTCGTCACGGGCATCAACTCCAAAGCCTCTGGCATAACCACCTTCAGCTGAAATTTCTTCACATAAAGCTTCTAATTTTTGGGTGCTTGTTGGTCTTCGAACAGGGCAAACTTTATATCCCTGGGATGCAAATTTTTTTGTTATAGCAGATCCAGTGGCGTCCCCAGCACCTATGATAACTGCGGAAAACTTTGATAAATCTTTCATAAAAGTGTTTAATATTTTTATTCCACTTTACAAAATTGCAGGTGAAAATGAAAGTAGACTTTATCTTTGATGTGGCCAGCCCAAATGCTTATATGGTGTATAAAATTCTTCCTGAATTTCAAAAAAAGACTGGAGCTAAATTTAATTATATTCCATGTTTATTGGGTGGAATTATGCACCTAACTAATAACAAACCACCTTTTGTAGCTTTTGCTGAAGTAGAAAATAAAATGAAATATCAGCAAGTTGAGATGACTAGATTTATAAAAAAACACTCGCTTAATGATTTTAAATTTAACTCAAACTTTCCAATGAAAACTGTAAATATCCAAAGAGGTTTAATTGCAGCAAAAGAATTAGATGTTTTTGATGCTTATCTAGGGTGTATTATTTCAGCGGTTTGGGAAAAAAATCTAAATATGGCAGATGATGAAACGCTTTATAGGACAATAGATGAAGCTGGTTTAGATTCAACCAAATTTCAAAAAATTATTACCTCGCAAGCTTGCAAAGACAAACTAATAGAAAATACTCAAAGCGCTGTTGATGTTGGAGTTTTTGGTGTGCCAACATTCATCTATGAAGGTGAAATATTTTTTGGCAAAGATCACCTTGATCAACTTGAAGATGCATTAAAAGCATAAATTAAGAACTTTACAGTATAAAATCAATCTAATTAGAATAAAGGTTGTTATGTGAATAAAAAAAATTATATTTGTATTGTTTGTATTGGGTTCTTTGTTTTACCTGAAGCTCTCTATGCAGGAGTTAGAGATCACTTAATTGAGGATACTAGCAACAATCTATCCTGTTATAGCTATAAACCCTATCTTGGCAACATCAGCAATACTAAAGACTTTGATATTAACTCAACTGAGTTTGAGCTTACCAAAAGTAACAAGTTGATCTTAAATGGAGATGTAGTACTTGATTTTAATGAAGGGTTGCTTAAAGCAGGTAATGCAATAATTGATAGAGATAAAAATATTATTGAATACGCAAATGATGGCTATATTACTTTAAGCAATGGGCTTTTCTCATCAAAAAGTGGTTTATTTGATCAAGCAAATAAGGCTCTATTTCTAACAAATGGTGAAATGTTTGTTCCTGATAGAAATCTCATAATCTCATTTGATGAGCTTTCGGGCGGTGTTGAAAGTGACATGAATATAGCAGGTGCCTCTATCACTTCTTGTGGTGATCCTTCGGAGGGATGGTCTTTAGAGGCTAAAAGTTTAAATATAGATAACGTTTCTAAAAGAGGTTTGGCAAAAAATCTTACATTAAAATTATTTGATAAAAATGTTTTATACCTTCCCTGGATTCCTTTTTCCATATCATCAGAGAGAACTAGTGGCTTTCTAGAGCCATCTCTCTCTTATTCATCAGATGGGTTGGATGCAACTATTCCATATTACAGGGTTCTTTCTAGTACATCTGACCTAACTATTGCACCAAGAATAATTGCAAGTAGAGGGACTGGTTTAGAGCTCAATATTAGAAAGGCACATAATAAAAAGTTCCTAAGAAATTTAGACTTAACTTATTTAAGTAAAGATAAAGAATTCTCGAGAGAGTTTGAAGAAAAAAAAGGAAGTAGATGGGCATATTCATTAGGGGATAGCTTTCAATATAAAAATTATTTTGGATATTTAGATTGGTCAAAATCATCAGATCAGATGGTTCTTAGAGATATTCCAGGAGAAAATATATCTATAGGCAACCAAAGATCAGAGAATTTAGCACAAACTCTATTTTTTAAAGCGAGTTACTCTAATTTAGATATTTCACTAAAGCATGAGGGTTATCAAAGTCTAAATCCTATTCTTACAAATGGATATAAAAAGTCACCAGAAGTAGATATCAACTATCAAAAAAATATCAATCAATATAATGTTTCCTATCGAATGAATTATGCAAAGTTTGATGCCGATCTCATTCATGGGTATTTTGGCTACAAAACTATGGGTGGATATGTTTATAGAAATGACAATCCTATCGAAGGCTCAAGGATATATTCATCATTAAATATTGAAAATAAGAAAATTTATAAAAATTTAAAAATATCATCGGAACTTGGCTTTAAAAATATTTCTTATGGCATTAAAAACAGCATGATGGATGTAAACGATGTAACTGTGCCAAATGCATTAGTGAAATTAAGCTCCTCTTTCTTTAATTCATCAAATGGTTCAGTCAAGATAATTGAGCCTAAATTGGTTCTAGGTTACGTTGGTTATGAAGATCAAATTAACAATCCTATCTTTGATTCTGATGAGCTGTCACCCAATAATCAACTTTTTAATAATCATAGATTTTCGGGACTAGATAGAATCGGAGACCAAAAATTTTATACATTCGGATTAAGCTATCAAAAAATAGTCTCAGGTATGAAAAAGGTAAAAATAGATATATCTAAGAAGATATATCTTGAAGATAGAAAGGTATGGCTCAATCCAATGACAGAAATGACTATGACAACAGGCATGACTATGCATGCAGAACCGATAGTAGCTATGGCTAGCTTTATGCCTAAGAAGAACTCAATGATTATGATGTATGGAGGATTGGATGAAGAGACTGACTCAATGATGTTGGGTGGACTAAATCTCAAGAAATCATTTGCAAAGGGTTCGCTTGGCTACTCTAGAAGATATAGAAGAATGGCTGGAAGTTTTAATATAGAAATGGATTATTCTGAGGCATTTGCTGCTTATAAGATTACTCAGAATATAGACCTACTAGCTAAATTAAAAAGAGATCATGCTACAGACATAAATATAGAAAGCTTGGTGGGATTAAAATATCAAAACTGCTGCATAGGTGTTCAGCTTACTATTTCAGATAAAGAGCTATCAAAATATATTGGCTTTGATAGTAATGAGAATTATCAATATCTAGACAATGCATGGAATAATATTATCGATATTGAAAACAAAAGCAGGATTAATCTTAGCTTTGAATTAAAAGGGTTTAACTCTTCCTTTGATAAAATGAGCAGATTGTTTAATAATTCGCTTCTAAATTACTAATCTATTATGAAAATAACTAAACTTTTATTCCTTCTATTAATATCTTTTCCATCAATTTCTAAAATTGAAACGCTGGATAGGATAGCTGTAATTGTCGATGACGGTGTTTTGATGGAATCTCAAATAGATTTTGCTCTATCAGAAATTATAAAACGATATGATCAACAAAATATTCCTAAGCCCTCAATGGAGATCTTAAAAGAGCAAACTATAGAGAAGCTAATTATTGATGAGTTGCAGCTACAAATGGCCGAGAGAGCAGGAATAAGAATAAGCGACACTGAATTAAATAACACCATTGCTAGAATAGCTTCAAGCAATGGAATGACTTTGGAGCAATTTATCTCTTATCTCTCAACTGAAGGTGAGTCCTATGATGTTCTTAGAGAGAATGTAAAGAAAGAAATGACCATTCAGAGAATCCAAAGAGGTCGAGTTGGGTCAATGATCAATATTACTGACAAGGAATTCGATGCATTTCTTGCAACAGACGAATCTCTAAAAGAGCTAGAGCCAGAGCTTCAAGTTAGGCAAATTTTAGTCAAAAGCTTAGATAAGGCAGAAGAAATTATTACTAGCATTGAAAATGGTTCAGATTTTGGAGAGCTAGCAAAAGAGTTTTCAATAAGTGCAAATGCCTCGGAAGGTGGAGTAATGAATTGGAGAAAAATTTCAGATATGCCAACTTTATATGCAGAGGCACTTGGTGATCTAGATGTTGGTCAAAACTCTTCTCCATTGGAAAGTGGAGCAGGCTTCCATATTCTCAAAGTTGAAGATAAGCGTGGAGATTTTGTTAAATACGAAGATCAATGGTTGGTGAGACACATTCTACTCATGCCATCAGAAATTAGGACTTTAGAAGAGACCGAAGAAGAGTTGATTGATATTAGAAATAGATTATTGGATGGTGAAGATTTTGGGGATCTTGCAAAAGAGCATTCAGAAGATCCTGGTTCTGCATTAAAAGGCGGTGAATTAGAATGGATGGGTAAAGGTATTACTGCCGCTGAATTTGAGAAAACATTTACAACTTTGGAAATAGGAATTATCTCAGAAGTTTTTGAGACCGAGTTTGGTTTTCACTTTCTTGAGGTTCTTGGAAAGCGAAATAAAGATATGACAAAGGATGCTATTGAAAACAGAGCATTCAATATTCTTTACTCTAGAAAATATGATGAAGAGCTTGAAAATAGTCTTCGTTCGATGCGTGCCGAGGCTTTTGTTGAAATCAAAGATTTAGATTGAAGAAAGTAGTATATTCTCCAGGCGAGCCCTCAGGCATTGGCATTGATCTAATTATAAAACTCAGCAATTCTAAACAATGGGAAGCACTAAATATACCTGTTTTGACTCTTTCAGATCCAACCCTTTTAAGCGAAAGAGCCAAACTGATTAATCAAAAGATAAAAATAGAAAATATTGAAAATATTGAAAATATTGACCTGAATAAAAAAGGTATCATTCAAAATCTTGCTGTTTCTAGATGTAAAAATACAACTCCTGGAAAGTTATATAAGGCTAATGCGAATTATGTTTTAAAGATCCTAGATTATGGAATCAAGCTAGCTGAGGAATCTAGTAAAACAGGACTGGTTACTGGGCCAATTAGCAAAGAGAACATTATTAAGATTGATAAAAATTTCACTGGACATACAGAGAGAATACAAGAGCTTACTAGAAGTAAGGATGTTCTTATGCTCCTTGCTTCTAAAAAACTAAGAGTTGCATTGGTCACAACTCACATTCCTCTAAGTGCTGTGCCTAATGTTATTGACGAAAAAATCATAATAGATAAAGCAATAATTCTTCATAGTGAATTAAAGAATAAATTTAAAATAAAAGATCCTAAAATTACGATGCTTGGTCTAAACCCACATGCAGGGGAAGGCGGCAAGATTGGAACAGAAGATGCTGAAATATTACTTCCTGCTGCCAAAAAACTAAGAAAAATTGGAATAGATATATCTTTCCCAGTTTCTGCTGATACTGCTTTCACTGGCGATTTGTTAAAGAAAACAGATGCTTACCTTGCAATGTATCATGATCAAGCTCTTCCCGTACTAAAGGCTTTAAGCTTTGGGAAAGCAATAAATATAACTCTAGGAGCGCCAATCATAAGGACATCAGTGGACCATGGAGTTGCTTTAGATGTTGCTGGAAAGGATAGTTCCAATTTTTCATCCCTTTTGGAAGCATTTAAAGCTGCAAAGAAACTAATTAAATGATCGATAGAAAAACTCGAAGAAAATTTGGTCAAAATTACCTAAAGGATCCAGCGGTATTATTTGAGATGGGTGAGGCTATAAATCCATCAGCGGGAGATCATTTTTTTGAAATTGGGCCTGGCATGGGGGCATTAACAAAAACCATAAATAACGATGGAGTTAACATATACGCAATGGATGTTGATCCAATGAATATAGACTATTTGAAAGAAAAGATTGTTGGACCGGCTAATTTAAATTTTAAATTAGATGATGTTATGACAACCGATCTAGGATTTCTAAGGAATAAGACTTACAGGGTGATTGGAAACCTCCCCTACAACATCTCAACTCAAATTATCTTGAAATTACTGGATTATTATTCAAATATTTATGACATGCATTTTCTTGTTCAAAAAGAAGTTGCTGAAAAAATTGCCAGCACACCATCAAATAAAGATTGGGGAAAGCTAGCTTTAAAAATTGGATCCTTGTTTTCATGTCAAATTCTATTTGACGTTCCCCCAGATGCTTTTGATATTAAACCAAAAGTTAATTCAAGCTTTATAAGGTTAAGCCCAAAAAGTAATTTGAATATTTCAGCATCGGAGAAAAGCAAACTATTTAAAGTTATTGATATGGCATTTGTATCTAGAAGAAAAAATATTAGAAATAATCTAAAGAGCTTTGATTTAGATTGGTCAAAAATTGGTGTAGATCCAACCAAAAGGCCAGAAGATTTATGTTTAAAAGAATTTCTAAATATATCCAAGAATTTAGAATATTGAGATGGCTCATTATGTAATAGGAGATGTTCAAGGCTGTTTTAATGAGCTGGAAGCACTAATTTCTAGGGTTAGATTTGATCCAAATAAGGATAAAATAATTTTTGCTGGCGATCTAGTGAATAGAGGTGAAAACTCTTTAGGTGTTCTTGATTTTTGCCTCAAACACAAAGATTCTACTCATGCAGTTCTTGGTAATCATGATTTTTATTTGATGCATTTAATTGCTTCAAATGGCGATGACGAGCATCTTCAAGAAATACTAAACTCTCCTAATGTAGATAAGTTCTTCGAATGGTTAAAGCAATTGCCTTTATTTAAAGAGATAAAAATAAGTAAAACAAACGAGAGTTTTTATATTTCTCATGCAGGCCTGCCCTTCTTCTGGAGTTTTGAGGATGCTCAACTTTACTCTGATGAAATTTCTTTTTATTTAAAGAATCATACCTCTGAATTGCTAGGAAATATTTGGGGAGACATTCCAGATAGATGGTCTAATGAACTTTCTGGTTATGACAGGCTCAGGACAGCTATAAATTACTTCACTAGAATGCGGTTTATGGATATTGATGGCGCCTTAGATCTAAATCATAAAGATGCAAGTTCAAAAAAAGACTTATATAAATGGTTTGACCTTACTCACAAAAATTTGAATGATAATGAATATATAATTTTTGGTCATTGGGCATCTATAGAAGGAAAGACTGGATTGGAAAATATAATTGGATTAGACACCGGGTGTGTATGGGGTAAGAAACTTACAGCCATAAGGCTAGAAGACAAAAAATTCTTCTCAGTGGATAGATATGAAAGTTTATAAAGTTGGCGGTGCTGTAAGAGATAAGATTCTTGGTATTACGCCAGTTGATAATGATTGGGTTGTGGTGGGAAGCTCACCAGAAGAAATGATATCAAGCGGCTTTAAACCGATTGGTAAAGATTTCCCAGTATTTCTCCACCCTGAAACCAACGAGGAATATGCTCTAGCAAGAACTGAGAAAAAAGAAGGTTATGGTTATCAAGGTTTTAATTTTTACTTTGGAAAAGACGTTTCTTTGGAAAAGGACTTATCTAGAAGAGATCTTACTATAAACGCTATTGCTGAAGATCAAAATGGAGTATTAATAGATCCTTTTAATGGGATCAATGATATTGAGAAAAAAATATTTAGAATTGTATCTTCAGCGTTTTCAGAAGACCCTTTAAGAGCAATCCGTGTTGCTAGATTTAAATCATACGAACATCTCAATGAATTTAATCTTGCATCAAATACAGATTCTGCCCTTAGAGAAATAGTTGAATCTGAGGAAATATCAAAACTTTCAATGGACAGGATATGGTCTGAAATTAGAAGAGCTCTTCAGAATGCTCATTCCTCTGAATTTTTTAGGATGCTTATTAATTTTAAAATGCATAAATATTTTTTACCAAGCCTAAAAAAAACTGAATGCATATCAACTAAAAATGAAAAAATTAAGTGGGCAGAATTACAGCAAAAAAATAATTTTGTTTTAGATGGAAAGCTACCTATACCAAATGATTTTTCAGGTGTAACCAATACATTAAGACTGATATCTAGGTTAGATAAAAATGATGAGATAAATGAATTAATTGAATTGGTTCAAGAAATAAATTTCATAAGAAATGAAGAGGTAATTAAAGAGCTGTGTGAACTTCCTGCTCTTGATATCTCTCACTCATTTATAGGAGATATATTAACTGAATTAAAAAAGATTGATTTTTCGGTTTTAAAAGAAATTGATGCTGATAAGATTAATGAAGAAAAAAATAAGATGTTTCATATAGCATTGATGAAAATTTTATAAATTATGAATAAAACAATTTTAATTACTGGGGCTGCTAAAAGAATTGGAAAAGAGATTGCTCTAACCTTCTCCGAAATGAATTGGAATGTAATTATTCACTATAATTCATCTCAAAAAGATGCAGAGGAACTTAAAAATCTTATTAACAATAAGAATCCAGATAGCGCAAAAATAGTGCAAGCGAACCTTGATAATAATGATGATGTCGAAAGAATGATATCTGAATCAAAGAGATGTTTTGACACAATTGATATGCTTGTTAATAATGCTTCGACCTTTTACCCAACCCCGATTGATGATGCTTCAAATGATGATTGGGATAAGCTTATTGGCTCCAATCTAAAAGGCCCACTTTTCTTGATAAAAGGATTAAAAAGTCATTTAAGTAGCTCTAATGGTTCAATTGTTAACATCACTGATAGTAATTTAACTAAAGGGGTCGCAAATTTCTCTATATACACGGCTGCAAAAGGTGGATTAGAATCCTTGACGAAAGCTATGGCCAGAGAATTGGCTCCAAATATAAGAGTTAACGCTATTGCTCCAGGAGCAATGCTTGAACCTCCAGGAGTTTCATGGGATGAGGAACACAAAGCAAATGTAGAAAATAAAATTCCTCTAAAGAGGATGGGATGTGAAAAAGATATTGCAAATGCGGTCAAATTTCTAGTTAATGCTACCTATATTACTGGCCAAATTATTAAAGTTGATGGAGGAAGATCGCTGTAATGACACATGATGTAGAAAATTATGACGAAATATTCTCAGGTACTAAAGAAGTAGCTGAGAACCTACAAATAGATGCTAAAAAACTTCAGCCCTGGATAGATGACAATGTCCCTGATGCAGGACAAATAGAAAAAATTGAACAATTTAAAGGCGGTCAGTCAAATCCTACATACAAAATAATTACTAAAGGTAAAAATTTAGTTCTTAGGAGAAAGCCTCCTGGAAAATTGCTTCCTTCAGCTCATGCAGTAGATAGAGAGTATAAGGTTATTACGGCCCTTTATGAGACGGATGTTCCTGTACCAAGAACTTATGGATTATGTGAGGATGAAGATGTTACTGGAACTGCATTCTTTGTAATGGACTGTTTGGATGGTGACATATTTTGGGATCCTATGCTTCCCACACTAAAAAAAGAAGAAAGAATTCAAATCTATCAGAATAAAAATAAAACATTAGCTGCACTTCATAATGTTGATTATAAAAAAGTTGGTTTAGAGAGCTATGGAAAACCTGGAAATTATGTTGCTAGACAGGTTGCAAGGTGGTCTAAGCAGTACAGAGCATCAGAAACAGATAATATTGATGCAATGAATAATCTTATTGAGTGGCTGCCTCAGAATATTCCAGATGATGATGAAACATCTATTGTTCATGGTGACTATCGTCTAGATAATATGATACTAAAAAATAATAAAGTCATTGGTGTCTTGGACTGGGAGCTATCAACACTTGGTCATCCAATTGCTGATTTTAGCTATCATTGTCTTACCTGGAGAACTGAGCCAATGTATTACGATTACAAAAAACTTAAAGAGCTTGGCGTACCAAATGAAGTTGAGTATCGAGATATGTACTCCGAGGCAACTGGTAAGGATCTTTCAAATAATTGGGAGTTCTATATGGCATTCAATATATTTAAGGTTGCTGCAATATGTCAGGGTATTTTAGGAAGAGTTAGGGACGGCACTGCTGCGAGCAAACATGCTGAAGATAGAGGTATGAAGGTTTACCCTTTGTCTGAAGGAGCATGGTCAATTGTAGAAAATAATTTTAAATAATTTCTTTCAAAGGCTCTGAGACGAATGAGTACTTTTGTACCTCTTCGCTTTCAAATATGATTTCATCATCATTGAGTTGAACTACTATGTCGATATCTAAGCTTCTTGAGCTAAATTTAGGCACATTCCTATCTCTACCGGCCATATCTTCAATATCTTTAAGCAAAGAATTAAGCTCATTAAATGATTTATCTGAATAACCACTAACAGCTAAATTAAGAAAATCATCGCCATCAAAGCCCTCTGAGGCTGTCCTATGTGTTGATGAGAATTTCAATGAATCAAGAATCAAATCAAGCTGCTCAAGCGCAAAATCAATATTCTTTTCTGGTTCAATATTGCTTCCAATTGATAAGAAATATTTCATTATCTATAAATGACTAGCCCAACATCTTTGGCGCCTCTTAAAGCTCCCGGTTTTGAAACTCTTAATTTGAGGGATTTAATATCAAATTCTTCTTTTATTAGCTTTGCAATTCCTTCAGCTAAACTTTCTTGAAGTTTGAATGATGACTCTTCAACGAATTTAATAACTGTCTTCGATATTTTTTTATAATCTATTGCATCTTCGATTGAGTCAGATGAAGCTGCTTTTTTACAATCAAATGGAAATTCAATATCAATACTCACCTCTTGTTTGATCTCTCTTTCCCAATCAAAAATTCCAATGATTGTTTTAATTCTTAAGTCTCTTATATAAATAATATCTTCCATTACGATAACTCCGAAAGTGGCCATCTTGCCCTTACACAAGATTCAACAAATTTATTTTTACTCGATCCTCTTAGAGACCCCAAATATGCAATCATTGCCGCATTATCTCCGCAATATTTAAGATCTGGGTAAAAAACTTTTATATCTAGCGCATCTTCAAGTTCTTTCATAGATGTTCTTAATTTTTTATTTGCCGCAACCCCTCCAGCTATAATTATTTCTTTCCTTCCAGTTAACTCAATTGTTTTTGTTATTTTTTTTACAAGCACTTCTATAACTGCAGCTTGGAAAGATGCTGCTATATTTGACTTAATGAAGTCATGCATCTGATCAATTTCTTTTACTTTATAAAGAACTGAAGTTTTTAGTCCACTAAAACTTAAATTAAGATCATCACTATGCAGCATTGGTCTAGGGAGTTTATATGATTTAGGATCTCCATCTAATGCTATTCTTTCAATATGTGGGCCTCCTGGATATGGAAGTTCAAGTAATTTACCTACCTTATCAAATGCCTCTCCAACAGCGTCATCAACTGATTGACCGATAATTTCATAATCTCCAAAAGCCTTAACATCTACGATCATGGTATGACCTCCGCTAACAAGGAGGCATATGTATGGTGTTTCAATTTCTTCAAATTCCATGCTAGGTGAAACTAAGTGTCCTTCAAGGTGGTTGACTGGAATTAGCGGGATATCTAATGAATATGATAAGCCTTTGGCAAAACTCTCTCCTATAAGCAAAGCTCCGAGCAAGCCAGGTCCTGCGGTGTATGCAATCTGATCTATAGAATTTAAATCAATTCCATTTGTGGCATCTTTGAAAACTTTAATAATCTTATTGCAGTGATCTCTTGAGGCAAGTTCTGGAACCACGCCACCATATTCAGCATGAAGGTCTATCTGGCTAAAAACTGATTCGCCAATAATCCCTTGCTCAGAATCGTACACAGCAACTGCTGTTTCGTCACATGATGTTTCAATACCTAAAGTTTTCATAAAAAAGTTTTGCAAAATAATCAATTAAAGCCTAAACTAGCGAACTTATTATGCCTTCAATTATTATAAAAGAAACAGAACACTTTGATATTGGTTTAAGAAAATTCAAACGTGCATGTGAAAAAGCTGCAATTGTTCCTGAAATAAGAGCAAGAGAATTTTATGAGAAACCAACAGAGAAAAGAAAACGCTTAATGGCTGCTGCTGTGAAAAGAGCACGAAAATCTAATAGAAAATTTTCTTTTTCAAGATCTAGATTTAGATAAGTTTGTCTCTTCTCTCTGATATCAAATCCGATCTCAAGCAAGCAATGCTTGAAAAAAACATATTGGTCAGAGATACCATTCGCATGTTCCTATCTGAAATTCAGAGACATGAGATTGATACAAGAGAAACTGCTGACGATACTAAAGCTCTTCAGATCATAAATAAAATGATCAAACAAAGAAATGATTCAATTGAGCAGTTTAAAAAAGGCGGCAGAGATGATCTTGTATTAAAAGAGCAATCTGAAATTGATGTTCTTATTAAATATAAGCCTGCGCAACTCAGCGAATCAGAGATCGCAATAAAGGTTGATAAGGCTATAAAATCTTCAGGGGCTTCATCTATGAAAGATATAGGCATGGTGATGGGTGCCCTAAAATCCTCCTTAGCCGGTTCAGCCGATATGGGCCTTGTCAGTAAGGTTGTTAAAGATAAGCTAAGCTAGTAAATTAACTAATTATGAAAAGAAGTAACAATCGACAACCCAATGAGTTGCGCGAAATAAAAATTGAGCCTAACTTTAATATACACGCAGAGGGCTCAGTGCTTGTGAGTTTTGGTAATACAAAAGTAATATGTACTGCGACTATAGAAAATAAAGTTCCTCGCTGGATGAGAAATAGTGAAGAAGGTTGGGTTACAGCCGAATATGGAATGCTACCTAGGTCTACCAATGAAAGAATGGGAAGAGAGGCTGCGAGAGGCAAACAAAGCGGAAGAACGCAAGAGATTCAAAGGCTTATTGGAAGATCCCTTAGACAAGCAGTTAACCTAAAGTACTTGAAAGGTAAAACAATAAATATTGATTGTGATGTCATTCAAGCTGATGGAGGCACTAGAACTGCATCTATAACTGGGGGATGTGCTGCCTTATTCTTAGCCATAAATAATCATCATGATGACAATAGAGCCATCAATACATTTGTAGCCGCAGTATCACTAGGGATACTTGATGACAAAGTTATACTCGATCTTGATTATCAAGAAGATAGTTCTGCAGAAACAGACTTGAATTTAGTAATGACAGATGAATTAAAATTAATTGAAATTCAAGGAACAGGCGAAGAGAGTCCTTTCTCAAAAGAACAGCTTTCTGAAATGATTGAAGTAGGCTCTCAAGCAATTGAACAAATAATCAAAATACAGAAATCTAGTGTTAAATAGTGAAAGAGTATCAAAGTAAATTTTTAGATATTGCGCTTAAAACAGAAGCATTAGAGTTTGGCTCATTCACTTTAAAATCTGGTAGACAAAGTCCATATTTCTTTAACGCCGCTAAAATGTTAGATGGCGGTAATTTATACGATCTTGGTCATTGTTATGCAGATGCCATTATGGACTATGGGCTAAATTTTAATTCTATATATGGTCCTGCTTATAAGGGAATATTTTTAGGCTCAATAACATCGATGGCTTTTAGCGAAAATGGTAAGAATTATTCTTTATCTTTTAATAGAAAAGAAGAAAAAAGTCATGGCGAAGGAGGCAATATAATAGGCCAACCTCCAGAAGGAGATGTTCTAATAATAGACGATGTTTTATCTGCTGGAACTGCTGCAAGAGAGTCTATAGAAACTATTAAAAGCTATGGAGCAAATCCTAAAAACTTCATTGTTGGGCTTGATAGACAGGAAAAAGGAACTTCAAACAAATCAGCAAAAGATCAGTTGGAATCAGATTTTGGTATAACTGTAAAATCTATTATAAATTTAGACACCTTAGTATCTTTTACTGACAACAATTCTCGATATGAAAAATATCTAAATGAGTTGAAAGACTATAGAAATAACTGGGGAGCCTAAAATGTTTTCAGGTATTGTTGAATGCATGGGCAAAATAACAACTATAGATAAAACCAAGGACTATTATCAAATTGAAGTCAGTTTCCCATCAGGATTTAATGAAAATTTAAAGAAAGGAGCTAGTATAGCTGTTGATGGCGTTTGCTTAACTTCTAAAGATAATGGTCATAGCCAACTTAAATTTGATGTAATACCTGAAACAATTAATAAAACTAGATTCTCTCAATTAGAAGTTGGTGACGCAGTAAACTTAGAAAGATCAATATCGGCATCTTCAGAAATTGGTGGCCACCTTATGTCAGGTCATATTCAATGTATTGGAGCAGTTAAGGATATTAATGATAAAGGTGAAATAAAGGATATTCAGATCGAAATACCCTCTTCATTTTCAAAGTACATAATTGAGAAAGGCTACATTGGCGTTAATGGATGCAGTCTAACGATTGGTGGAGTAAATGATAATTGCTTTTATGTACACCTAATTCCTGAAACGCTTCAGATAACTAATATTTCTAAACTAAAGATTGGGAACATGGTCAATATAGAAATTGATCAAAATACTATAGCAATAGTAGATACTGTAAATAATTTCTTATTGGCTCAAAAATCTAGCTAAGACTGCCATTCTAATAGCAACACCGTTAGCAATTTGATTTCTAATAACGCAGTTCTCTGATTGATATGCTGTCTCAGATATCTCTATATCCATGTTTACAGGGCCAGGATGCATTATTATTGCATCGCCTTTTGCCATTGAAATCCTTTCAGTTGTTAACTGATATAGGCTTTTATATTCTTCTAAATCTAAATTTAGATCAGATTCAAACCTTTCATGCTGTATTCTTAAAGCCATAACAACATCTGCATCAAGTATTGCTTGATCTAAGTTTGATTCAAAATTTCCAATGACTGGATCAGTATAATCTTTGCACATGCTTGGATGCCCGCAAAAGGTTAGAGAGTCTATAGGAAAATTCGAAATGCCTTCTACAAAAGATTTGACTACTCTTGAGTGATCTAGATCCCCAACAATGGTAATTTTTAAATTATCAAAATTATTCTTAAATTGTCTTATAGTCATTAAATCGATAAGCCCTTGTGTTGGATGAGAGACTGAACCCTCGCCTGCATTAATAAATGTCATTTCGGGCATGTATTCTGCTAGTTCTGATATAACAGATTCTGTATGCCTTACGACACATAGATTTACTCCCATCAAAGAAAGAGCATCAACAGTTTGAAAGATTGATTCTCCTTTTGAAACTGATGAGCCACCAACATTAAAGTCAATTACTGAGCACCCTAAGTTTTTTCCAGCAATTTCAAATGAGCACTTTGTCCTTGTACTAGGCTCAAAAAATAAGTTAGCTATTGTTTTATCTGGGAAAAGAGCTTCTTTTTTAAAACCACCATCTTCATTAAAAAAGTTTTCTGAAAATTCTAAAAGAGATAAGAGCTCATCTTTTGAAAGGTCGTTTAGTGATAATAAATTTTTATTCATTTGCAAGGACCACTGCATCAATTTCAACATCAACTCCAAGCGGCAAAGATGAGATTTCTATTGTTGCTCTGGCTGGATATGGTTCACTAAACCTATCTACCATAACTTGATTTACGATGCTAAAGGATTCGAGATTGGTTAAATAAATAGTAATTTTGACAATGTCAGAAAGCTCTTTACCAGCCTCTTTGCAAATACTCTCAATATTATTGATAACTTGATGGGTCTGAGATTCAATAGAATCTTTAATAACATTGCCTGACTTTGGATCAATTGGTACTTGTCCAGATATATAAATAAAGCCTCCAGCTTCAACGGCCTGAGAATATGGCCCAATAGCTTTTGGAGCATTTTCCGTAAAGATTATCTTTTTAGACATATTAGAGTCTCCCTCATAAACTCTTAAAATTAAGAGTGCACATAATACAATAAATATTAATATATGAATTAATTTATTCAGTTTCATTAATGTGTCTTTCACACTTAGAAATAAACTTTTTAGCATTAACTTTTGATATTAATAAATCTACATGTTCTTGATTATTGATCTCTATTTCTAGGTCAATTATTGCAAAAGTTTTATCAATGGCATTGGTGTTCACATAGACTACATTAACCCCCTCCCTTGTAAAGATTGATAAAACATCTGATAAGACTCCAACTTTATTTTCAGTTGTTACTTTAAGCTTAGCTGTATATGTATGTTCTTTTATATCCTCTTCCCATAATGCGGGATGGTATCTTGAGTCTGTTGCAAGAAAAGGAACAACTTGCTTGCATATTTTATGATGTATTACTATCCCTCTCTCTGTATCAGAATGTGCCACTATTTCATCCCCGTAAATTGGCCTGCAGCATTTTGCAAATACAACAGAGACTCCTTCAATTTTTTTATCAGACAGTTTAAGTGGATTAATTTTTTGTTCAGGTGAGCCTTTTCTTATTTGAAGACCCTCATAAAATCTCTCAGCAACGATATTTCCAGTTCTTTGTCCTTGGCCAAGCTCAGTTATTAGTTTTGTTAATGATGAGACCCCTATAGATTTAAGCACCCTTTTTAAAGTCGCTCCTTTGTAGTCTGATAACTTCAACCCTGATCTTTTTAGCTCAGTTTCAAGCATTAATTTTCCTACCTTCCTGGCTGATGATACTTTTTGCTTTCTTAACCTAGCCCTAATTCCACTCCTTGCTCTACTAGTAACAACAAAATTTAGCCATGCTGGGTCAATAACTATATCTTTTTTCTTTGATGTAATAATTTCGACTGTTTGCCCACTCTCAAGCTCTACATTAATTGGCGCTTCTTTTCTATTAACTTTGCAACCAACAATGGTATCGCCTAAATCTTTATGGATTGCATAAGCAAAATCAATTGGTGTAGCTCCAATTTTTAATCCATAAATGTGTCCTTTTGGAGAAAATACGAATACTTCTTTTGGATCTAGGTCGGTTTTTATTGATTCAACAAATTCCGAGGAATCTTTTGAATCTTTATATAAGTCAATGAGACCTGTCAGCCATTTACTAGCTCTTAATTCAGATCCTCTGCTATCTTCTGATGTTTTATAACCCCAGTGCGCTGCTACACCTCTATTAGCTGTATCAAACATGCCTCTGGTTTGAACTTGAACCTCAATAGGGAATGCATCAAGAGCAAGAAGAGTTGTATGCAAGGCCTGATATCCATTCATTTTAGGAATAGCAATATAATCCTTGAACCTATTTTCAAGAGGAGCGTAATAGTTATGAATAATCCCAATTGTTCGATAACATTCATCAACAGAGTCCACTAGAATTCTAAAACCATATACGTCTAATATTTCTGAAAATGGTTTATGTTTTGTTTTAATCTTCTTATAAATACTGAAAACATTTTTTTCTCTGCCTTTTACAGCAGCGCCTTTAATTCCATTTGTTTTGAGGTTTGCTTTTAATTCTTTTCTTATTTTTTCAACAATCTTTTTTCTGCCACCACTTGATTTCTTGATAGCGGAATCTAACATTTCTGCACGCAATGGATGAATGCATCTAAAAGCTCTTTCCTCTAATTCATTCTTAATATCTATCATTCCAACCCTTAAGGCCAATGGAGCATACATATCTAATGTTTCTTGAGATTTTATAATTTGTTTATGCCTTGGCATAAAATCAATTGTTCTCATGTTATGAACTCTGTCACATAACTTAACTAATACTACCCTCACATCATTAGCCATAGCTAAAGCCATTTTTTGGAAGTTATTTGCATTGGTTTCGGCTTTGTTTTGCATCTTTATTTTTCCAAGCTTGCTAACACCGTCAACTATGTTTGCAACGTCTGATCCAAAGTTTTTTTCAAGGACTGTTTTTGGTACATCGCAATCTTCGATGACATCATGCATTAAAGCTGCGCAAATTGAATCAGGATCCATTTGAAGTTCAGCAACAATTTGTGCAACAGCTACAGGGTGAGAAATATACGCCGAGCCATCTTTTCTCTTTTGTCCATCGTGGGCTATGAATGCAAAAGTATAAGCTCTTTCAATTTTTTTAATGTCAGCATTTTTTAGGTAGGATTTAACAGGCGCGAGTAAATAAGAGGGAAGCCTCAAAAGATCACTTTCGGCAATATTATTTAAAGATTTATTTGGGAGCGCTTGATCAGTCAAGTTATGCTCCAATCAAGACAACTATACTGCTGGATCAGCCTCACCTTCTTCAGGAGCAGCAAAACCATCCATTAATACATCTTCTTCTAGAGTTCTATCAAGCGTTTCTCTGTCAATAAGACCTTCTTCAATCTCTCTTAATGCTACTAATGTTGGTTTATCATTATCCCACTCAACAAGAGGCTCTCTACTTGTAGTTGAAAGCTGTCTTGCTCTTTTTGAAGCCATAATGATTAGATCAAATCTACTTGGGATCTTTTCTAAACAATCTTCTACTGTAATTCTTGCCATATAAATCTCCTAGGTGCGTATTCTAATTCTTTAGGGCTCATTAATACAACATATCTTTTAAAATCTTTTGAATTAAATCTTTATCAACATTGGACGACTTCGAAAAAAAGATGTCTTTTAAAGCAATTAATGCATTATTAATATCATCATTTATTATGACGAAATCATATTTTTCATAATGAGCAACTTCTTTTTTAGCATTTTGCAATCTTTTTTCAATTGCTGATTTAGAGTCTGATTTTCTCCTATTTAATCGTTCGCTAAGTTCGGAAAAACTAGGTGGAAGAATAAATATAGAAGTATTGGCTATACCTGATTGTTGTATTTGACAAAAACCTTGAACATCAATATCTAGTATTACATTTTTACCCTCTTCAAATTTATTTTTGATATGAGACTTTAAAGTTCCGTACCTGTGATGATGAACCTGGGCATACTCAACGAACTCATTTTCTTCAATAAGATTTGAAAATATGTCATCAGAAATAAAATGATAATGAACTCCATTTACTTCTCCTGCTCTTGGAGGTCTTGTTGTTGCAGATATCGATAGGTCAAAATTTTCATGCTCAGTAAGCAACTCTCTAATCAGTGTTGATTTACCTGCCCCAGATGGTGCAGATATAACAAATAATTCTGGTTTTTTATTCAACATTTTGGGCTTGCTCTCTCATTTCTTCAACCAATAACTTCATATCCAGCGCCCTGGATTTATGGGCTGGGTCATCAAGCTTGACCGAAAGTGTGCTTGTTTCCCTGAATAGCTCTTGAAGAATGAAATCAATTTTCTTGCCTCTAGAGTTTTTTAGATTTAGCTCTTTATTTAAGGCATTTAAATGAATAGATATTCTTTCTTGCTCCTCTGCAACATCATGTTTCAATAGTAGTAAAGATATTTCTTGCTCTAATCTTTCTTCATTAATGTTTGATATATGTTCGTTAATTTTTGATCTGAGTCTTGCATTTCTTCTTTTTATGATTGTTTTGGAGCCTTTAGATATAAGCTGATTTCCTTTATTAATTTTTTTAATTTTTGATTCAAAAATCTTCTGCATTTTCATGCCTTCATTATTCTTGGTAGTTATTAATTTAGATAAGGCTACCTTAAAAACATTTTTTAAAATTGCGGGGCTAATCTGAGAATGATTATGAGTATTAATTATGCCAGGCACATCCTTCACATCACCAAAAGAAAGATCTTTGGAATTAAAATTCTTATTAGCATCAATGATAGCCAATAAATTATCTAATGATTTTATATTGAATTCATATGATGTATTTTTTGGCTGAACAATATTGAACCTTATATCTATAGATCCTCTTTTAATTTTTTTTGATACCAGTTCTCTTATAAAGACATCTACGTCATTTGGAAGCTCATGTGATCTGATGGAAACATCTAAGAACCTATGGTTTATTGTTTTGATGTCACAAGTGACACTCAACGATTCTTGAGAATATTCTTCTGAGGCAAACCCTGTCATGCTCCTAATCATAATTTATTGTATTTTGGAAATTAATTGAGAGCTAGTCATATCAAAAATTGAAACCAGAATTTTTTAATTTGTCATTAATGATATTTCGACCATTAGAAATTAGATCATTGTCTTCAAGACAATTAAATAAGCCAGATTTCTTGCTATGAATGAAATGTTCGATGATATTTGATGCTGTATTTCTTGATAATTTATTATGAAACTCTGGGGTCTTTTCTTTTGGATCATATAGTCCAGCAAACCTTAGTATGTTTGTCTGTACATCTATCTCACTTTCTATTCTATGCTCATATTTTAAGATTATTTCTCCTCTAAAATTATCGGGCTTAGGCTCAATTTCTTCTGAAAGAAGTCCATATTGTTGCTTTCCATACACACTTGTTGATGAAATCCCCATAAAGGATTCAAAATTTACATTGCTCAGAGAATTAATAATATTCGTAAGAGAGGTTTGAAAACCATCTTTATAACCCTCCACAGTATAAGCCGATGGTTTGGGGATGAAAATAATATTACTGAAAGTAGTTTCAGGCAAAATAAGTTTTTTGCCTGAAAGCCAATCCCATTCAATATGATTTAAATTGTCAAAACTTTTTGAAGATCTGCTTACAGAATAAAAATTATATTCATCTTTTTTTGAAAAGCCCTGAATCAGCCTGATAGCAATATCACCAAAGCCAATAATAAGAATATTTTTTTTCATTAATTCATACTAATCTAATAAGTTTTATATTATCAAGAACAATTGAGTTAAAAAAAATGGCTTAGATCAAAAAGATCTAAGCCATTATTAAGAGTACTTTTTTTAATTAAAAGAAAAAGCCATTTAATGGTAATAAACCTGAGATAACCAAGCTAACCATTGCCATTACATTAATTAAGATATTCATAGAAGGCCCTGAAGTATCTTTAAAAGGGTCACCAACAGTGTCACCAACAACAGTTGCAGAATGAGTATCTGAACCCTTGCCGCCTAAATTTCCTTTTTCAACATATTTTTTTGCATTGTCCCATGCGCCACCTGCATTAGCCATAAATAAAGCCAAAGCAACACAACCAAGCAAGCCTCCAGCCAGCATTCCTCCAAGAGCTATAGCACCCAAACCAAAGCCAACAATTGCTGGCATTGATACTGCTATTACACCCGGAAGCATCATTTTCTTTAGCGCTGCTTTAGTAGCGATCTCAACACATTTCTCTGAATCAGGATCAGCTTCGCCTTCCATAAGGCCTGTTATTTCTCTGAACTGTCTTCTAATCTCGTTAATCATTTCAAAAGCCGCATCACCGACCGCTGTCATAGTTATAGATGCAATTAAAAATGGGATACATATACCAATAAACATTCCAACTAATACTATAGGATTAGTTAATGCTAAAGAAAATGCATCTCCATATGTAGCAGAAACTTGAGCGGAATACGCAGAGATAATTGCAAGAGCTGCAAGAGCTGCGGCTCCAATAGCAAATCCTTTACCAATCGCTGCGGTTGTATTACCAAGCTCATCTAAGGAGTCAGTAATATCCCTTACTTCCTTACCCATTCCTGACATCTCAGCAATTCCACCAGCATTATCCGCTACAGGCCCGTAAGCATCAATTGCCATAGTTATGCCAACAGTTGCTAGCATTCCAACTGCAGCTATACCCACACCATAAACCCCATCAACTAAGGTTGTTGAAGTTAATATGATCGCAGCAAGAATTATTATTGGTATTACAACAGATTGCATACCAACTGATAATCCTGAAATCATAACTGTTGCAGAGCCAGTTTCGCCAGATTCAGCAATTTTCTTAACAGGTGTACTACCAGTATAATATTCAGTAATAAGACCAATTAAAACTCCTCCTACTGCGCCACTAAGCACACACCACCATACGTTTACTGATACGGAATCGAAAGACTTAACTAAAAACCAAGCCATGATCATAAATATAGCAGGTGCTAATAATGTGCCTGATCTTAATGCGCTAGCCGGTGCTTTAGAAGATTGAAGTTTAACAATAATAATTCCAATAATAGATGCTATTAGGCCAATTGATGCTAGCAATAAAGGAAGCATCATTAAATCTGTTGAATTTACTGAATCCATAGTGTACGCAATTGCAATACAAGCAATCATTGATCCACAATATGACTCAAAGATATCAGAACCCATACCAGCAACATCACCAACATTGTCACCAACATTGTCAGCAATAACACCCGGGTTTCTTGGATCATCTTCTGGTATGCCGGCCTCAACTTTTCCAACCAGATCTGCACCAACATCAGCACTTTTAGTAAAAATACCACCACCAACTCTTGAAAAGAGAGCAACAACTGAAGCGCCCATTCCGAAGCCTTCTAATGCATGAACACCTGTTTCATACCCATTAAAAAAATAATATAAAGATCCTAAACCTATTAAGCCCAATGAAGCCACACATAGACCCATAACGGAACCACCATAAAACGAAACTGAGAGAGCCGCAGCAGCCCCATCTTTTTGTGCAGCAGTTGCAGTTCTAACATTGGCTTTTGTAGCAGCATACATACCGATGAAACCAGCTAGTGATGAGCAAAGAGCTCCAACAACTACTGCTATTGCTGACTCGGTTGATAGAAATAAATATGCTAGGACCACTAAAATAGCAACAAATATAAGTAGATACTTATATTCTGTTTTCATGAATGCTAATGCGCCATTATGAATCTGGTCTCCAATCTTTTTAACTTTGTCTTCACCATCTGGATATTTCATAACCAATTGATAAACAACAAAGGCCACAACCATTCCGATTACCCCTAAAATTGGAGCCATTAATAATGTATTCATACTTACCTCTTAAGCAAAAAAATTAATTGGTGCATTCTATCAAAAAAAACTTAGTAAAAAAGAAATTTTATGAGCTATTTATTAAAAATATTTTTATCTAGCATACCTTCAGATTCTGCAACGATGCATGATACTGCTGCGTCTCCTGTGACATTAACTGAAGTCCTTAACATATCTAAAATTCTGTCAACAGCCAATATGATGCCTATTGCTTCTAAAGGTAATCCAAATTGTTGCAAGATAAGCACTAATGTAATTGTTCCAGCAGAAGGAACTGCTGCAGCCCCGATTGATGCAACAACAGCCAAGAGAACAACTTGGACGTATTGTATTAATGTTAAATCAATTCCTGACATCTGCGCTATAAATACAGTTGCCATACCTTGCATAATTGCAGTTCCATCCATATTAATGGTTGCACCAACAGGCACAACGAAGGAGGCTACATTTTTATTAACGCCTAATTCATCTTGAACGGTTTTTAATGTAACTGGAATTGTTGCTGCGCTAGAAGAAGTAGAAAAAGCAAATATAGCGACATCTTTCATCTTAATGAAAAATCTTTTTATGCTTATTGTAGTAAATAATTTAAGGATTAGTGAGTATGTAACAAAGGCATGAATTATCAATACTGCTATTAACAAAACAACATATTTAAAAGCTTCTTGAAAGACATCCAAGCCATCTACTATTACAAATTTTCCTATTAAGCAAAATACTCCAATAGGAGCAAATGATATTACGGTTATTACAAGTTGCATAAAAACTGTATTAAGCTTTTCGAATGAATTGCTCAAATTATCAGTTAAGTGATTTGTCTTATTAAGAGCCAAACCAAATAGTATGCTAAAAAATACAACGGCGAGCATTTCATTATTAGCCATTGCATCTATGATATTTGAAGGGAAAATATTCACAATTGTTTCAAATACGCTCTGGCTAGGAGGCAAGCTGTCTGGTACCACGCTTATGGTTGAAGAATAACCTGAGCCGGGCTTAAAGATAGTACCTATGAACAATGATAAGCTGACGGCAATTGCTGTGGTTGCTAAATATAGAGCAATGGTTTTGCTCGTAATCTTTCCTAGGCTTGATAGATTGCTCAACGATGAGATACCGGAAACTAAAGAAAAGAATATTAGAGGCACAATTAACATCTTTAAAAGATTAATAAAAATTGTACTCCCAAGAACAAAGATATATTTTTCAACGAAAAGAGTTATCTGATCACTAAAAAGATTTGTGTAATAAAAAAAAGCTCCGACAACAAAGCCAGCAAACATACCCAATAAAATGTTACGAGTTAAGTTATTAGGTGTATCAAGCATCAGATCTCTATCATATCAAAATCTTCTTTGCCAACGCCACACTCTGGACACAGCCAGTCTTCTGGAACATCCTCCCATCTCGTACCAGGCTCTATCCCATCTTCAGGCCAGCCCTCGGCCTCATCATAGATTAGCCCGCAAACAATGCATTCCCATTTTTTAAATTCCATAATTAATATCTATTCCAAATGATGGTAAAAAGTTCGGAGTATAATATCAGATTTACTTTAATTACTTAATGGAACTTAAACAAATTTCTCCTTGGACAAGTATAGAATCTATTGAATCCAAAGTTGACGCATCTATATTTTCATGGCTTTCAGAGTCTGGCCCTATAACAAATAGGATCAAATTGAGTCAGAAATTTGAGCTTAAATTACTAAATGATGAGATCGATGAGATTTCAAAAGAAGAGAAGCTATTCCTGAACTCTGTTTCTAAAACCTTCAGGGTTAGAAGGGTCATTCTATTAGGCAATAATACTCCAGTTGTTTATGCCAAATCAGTAATACCATCATCAACAATAGAAAATGGTCTATCTTCTCTTGGTAAAATAGGGAATGCTCCACTCGGTGATATTCTTTTTACGCCTGGTGTTTTTACAAAACTAGAAATGGTATGTGCATCATTTTTAAGTAAAGAAAAGAATGTTTATTGGGGCAGAAAAATAAAATATTCTGTTAACTCTGAACCAATTTCAGTGATGGAAGTCTTTCTAATATGAGCTCGCTTATGAGTTATATAAAATTGGCTAGACTCGACAAACCAATTGGAATATACCTTTTGCTATGGCCGTCTTTACTTGGGCTCATGCTTGGGGCTGTTAACGAGGGTTATGTTGATTTTGAAAATTACCTTATCGTATTAGCTGGAGCAATCCTAGTAAGGTCTTGTGGCTGTGTCATCAATGATATTAGTGACTACAAGTTTGATAAGTTGGTCAAAAGAACAAAAGATAGGCCAATTGCATCTGGCGAAATTGGTCTCAAAGAAGCATGGATATTTTTTATAATTTTAGCTATTGGTTCACTGAGCTTACTATTTTTAACTCCTCCAATTACTATTAAGCTGGCATTATTTTTTTCACTTTTAATTTTATTTTACCCCTTAGCCAAGCGTTTTATCAGGGCTCCTCAAATCATTTTAGGCATAACATTTGGGTCTGGATCAATAATATCTTACTCCCTTCAATCAGATAGCCTTTCCATATCATTGGTTGTTTTATACATCGGTCTAATTGCATGGATCGTTAGTTTTGATACCATTTATGCACTAGAAGATATTAATGATGATATCAAGATAGGTATAAATTCAACTCCAATTTTATGGGGCAAAAAAACAATTTTTATATCTAATATATTGCACTGCATATTTTATTCAGCGATAGGTCTCATTGCTTACATAAATAGTTTTTCAAATTTTTTTATAGTAATTATTTGTTTATTGTTCGTCTTGTTTTACCATCAAAACAATCTTGTTAAAAATGGAAGATATCTAGAATCTTTCAAGTTTAACAACAATGTGGGCATATTATTGGTAATTGGTTTTGCTATAGAAATATTTTTAATCTAAATGCCTGTAAAAAACAAATTTATAAGAAGTATTTCAGAAATATCAAATCGCGAGTTTGAAGGCATTTCAAATGACTATGATTCTCCATTTATGTCGTATGAATTCTTAAAATCTTTAGAGGTAAGTGGTTCTGTCAGCTATTCATCTGGGTGGCAGCCTCATCATGCAGTCTCCTATGAAAATGAAGTTCTCAATGGCTTTATACCCTTGTATCTAAAAAATAACAGTCAAGGTGAATTTGTATTTGACCATCAGTGGGCGCATGCTTTGGAGCAAGCGAATAGGTCATATTATCCTAAATTTTTAACTGCTTTGCCCTATACCCCATGTGAAACCACAAAGCTTTTTACAAGAAGCCAATCAGATACGCTTAATATCCTTGAGACTGTGAAGCAGAAAATGATAGATGATAATATCGAGTCATGGCATGTTTTGTTTCCTGGTGCTAATGACAGTCGCCTTCTTCTAAGTGAAGGTTTTATTGAAAGATACGGATATAGGTTTATTTGGAATAATAGAGATTTTGAAAATTTTGATGATTTTTTGAAAATTTTTACCTCAAGACAAAGAAAAAATATTAGAAAGGAGCGAGAGGTAATAAAACAATTTGATATAACATTTTCAACCAAGGAGGGTAAAAATCTTGCACTAGAAGATTGGAATGTTTTCTTTAAATTTTATATCAACACTTATTACCAACGAATGCAAAAACCATATCTTAATAAAGAGTTCTTTGAATTAATCCATTGTTATAAAAACAAACTGAAGCCGATCTTATTCTTTGCATCAATTGGTCATGAGGTGATTGCTGCCTCTCTTTGCTTTAGAGATGAGTTATCACTATATGGGAGGCATTGGGGGGCCACTAAAGATGTATCAGGACTCCATTTTGAATGTTGTTACTATCAAGGGATTGAGTATTGCATTAAAAATAAGATAGCTTTCTTTGATCCAGGCATCCAAGGGGAGTACAAGATAAGAAGAGGTTTTGAGCCAAAGCTAAGCAATTCTTATCATTTTATTCTTCATGCTGATTTTAGAAACGCCATTGAAAGATTTTGTGCTGATGAAAAGAAACAAATTATGAACTATTTCAATGCGTGCAATGAATATACACCTATAAAAAAAGAATATAGAATTTAATTATGTTGAAAAACCTCCCTAAAACTGCTCATCATCAAGTCATTTGTGAAGCAAATTTTTTAAGGCTAAAAAAGCTCATGGGATCTTATGCCAAAAAAGAGTACTGCTTTGAAGTGCTGGATGCTGAAAATATACCTCAAAAAATTTCATTCTTAGTACTAGATAGGACTATGCACACTATTGTTTTGGAGGCAAAACAAGTTCATAAAAATAAATACAAGTACAATAACTTTTCATTAAGAATCTTAGTCAGCCTAGATGCCAAGCTTGCTGAAACAATCTCATATCAAGGAGAGAGAGCAATTCCATCATTTTTAAAACAGACTAATATGCAATCTAAAGATGAGAAATATCAACAAAATAGGTTTTTAACTGAGTGGCTTGAGAGCATATTTTCATTAGGAATCCTGCCGAAAAAAAATATAAAAAATATTTTAGATAAAAATGCCTAGAACCATAATTTACCTACATGGCTTTAAGTCATCTTCTGATTCATCCAAAGCAAAAGTATTTGGCAGTCTTATAAAAAAACATGCAAGAAAAACGCAAGTTATTATTCCAGATATAAAAGATGATATAAAAGATAGCTATGAGCAAATTGAAGAGATCATAAGATCAACTTCAGGTGAAATTAGTTTTGTTGGAAGCTCTTTAGGCGGTTACTACTCACTTTATTTTGCTCAAAAATATAATACAAAAGCTGTGTTGATTAATCCTGCCATCCCTCCTCTAGATGGATTTGATATTCATTTGGGAGAAAATGAAAATTATGATACTGGTAATAAATTTTTAATAACTGAGGAAGATATAAAATACTTAAGGGCGCTAAGCTATAAAAAAATTAAAAAACCTCAAGATATTCTTGTTTTATTAGAATCTGGAGATGAGATATTAAATTATCTAAAAACTATTTCATACTTTGCAGGATGTTATATGGATATCACATATGGCGGCAATCATTCATTTGCCAGTTTCGATAGTAAGTTTGTAAATATACAATCTTTCTTAAGTTTATAATATCGCACTTATTTTAAGCATTTATTTAACATATGCACTAAAAAAATGCATAATAGGCACAATATATGTGCATTAATCTATATATATAAAGGCATGAATATTGCATGTATATAGTTGCTAATATTATTTAATTTAAAGGAGCAACAATGACAAACTACAAAACATATGAATATATTTGGCTTGATGGATACAAGCCAGAATCATCGATGAGAAGTAAGGTTAAGGCTACAGACGCCGAAACACCTCCAGACTGGTCTTTTGATGGTTCATCAACACAACAAGCAGAGGGAGGAAGCTCAGATTGTTTATTGCTTCCAGTCCAAACCTATTCAAATCCTAATGGACATGATTTGGTGATGACACAAGTTCAATCTGCAGATCATACAACTCACCCATCTAATTTTAGAGCTGCTGCTGAAGCTGTAGTCACTGATGAATGGTGGTTTGGTTTTGAACAAGAGTACTTCTTAACAGATCCTGAAACTGGTGAGCCTTTAGGCTGGGAAAATGGCGAACCAAGAGCGCAAGGTGACTTCTATTGCGGAGTTGGTGCTGGAAACGTAGTGGGCAGAGAAATTTCTGATGCTCATTTACAAGCATGTCTTGATCTTGGAATTACATTAACTGGAACAAATGCTGAAGTAGCTCTTGGACAATGGGAATACCAATGTCTTGGAAAAGGTATTAAAGCTGCTGATGACTTATGGGTAAGTAGATATATGCTTTACAAAATAGCTGAAGAGTTTGGTGTAGGTGTTAATATTCATCCTAAACCAAAAACTGGTGACTGGAATGGCTCTGGAATGCATACTAACTTTTCAAACGAAGAAATGCGTTCAAACGGAACCGAAGAACTTTTCACATCTATGTGCGATAAGCTCGGTGAAGTTCATGAAGAAGGTATAGCATCTTATGGATCTGACAATGATATGAGACTGACAGGTCTTCATGAAACTCAAAGCATTAACACATTCTCTTATGGTGTTAGTGATAGAGGAGCTAGTATTCGTATACCTGTCTATACTGTAGAACATAATTGGAATGGCTATCTTGAAGATAGAAGACCTGCTTCAAACGCAGATCCATATAAGATTTTGTCACACATTGTAGGAACTTTAACTAAATAAATAGCATTATGGCCCCTCTAAGAGGGGCCGTTTTTTTAAATGAATGATTAAACCGGAAGAATTAAACACATCAATATTAAATCAACTATCTTCCGAGATAATTATTCTAGATCAAAGCCTCAAAAGTATTTGGGTGAATGAGTCAGCTCTAAATAATGGCTGGTCAATCCAACAAAATAGAGATTTGATAACCGATCAATACCCACTTGAAAAAAATAAAGCATTAATAGATATGCTTAATTCAACAATTTCAAAAACAGGTTCATTCACTAAAAGAGATCTTGAGTTAGTCTCGAAAGATGGTGAAAAAAGAATTGTAGATTTGACGGCTTCTTTTAGCGAAAAATATGATTCATTAATTTTAGAAATAAAATGCGTTGATAGTTTAAATAAAATAATTGATTCAACCAAAATATTCTCAACTCAAAAAATTGCCGCCAATCTTGCAAGAACATTAGCCCATGAGGTTAAAAACCCATTATCTGGAATTAAAGGCAGTGCTCAAATTTTATCTTCAAAACTTGAAGATGATTATTCAAAAAAGTTTCTTAAAATCATCATTGATGAGACGGAGCGCCTAAATGGAATAGTCACAAGAATTCTTACACCTCCTCAAAAACCAAACCAAGAAAAATTTAATATTCACTCAGCGCTAGAAAAAGTTTATGCGCTTGCTGAAGCTGAATTGACTGAAAACCTAAAATTAAGAAGAGATTATGACCCAAGCATTCCTGAGCTAGATGGAGATGAAGATTTGTTTATACAAGCTGTACTAAATATTGTAAAAAATGCTCAGCAGGCCATGATTAATATCAATGGCGCAGAAATAACAATTAGGTCAAGAATTCAATATAGCAAACCGGTGAATGGAGTAATGCATCTAACAGTTTGTTGTATAGATATAATAGACAATGGCCCAGGTATACCAGAAGAAATGCAAGAGCATGTATTTTTTCCGATGATATCTTCTAAAGAAGATGGCTCTGGGTTAGGACTGTCGATTGCCCAAGATATAATAAGAGTTCACGGAGGAGGTATCTCATTTTCTTCAAGACCTGGGGAGACTGTATTCTCAATATTGATTCCTCTCGGAATTAAAAATATAAGGACTGAAAGTGCATAAAGTTTGGTTAGCAGATGATGATGAGGCAATAAGAATTGTTCTTGAAGAAAGTCTCAAAAACTCAGGATATGCAACTACCACATTTTCAAATGCATCTGACCTTATTGAAGAACTAAACTCAGATACCCCAGATTTAATTATTACAGATGTACACATGCCTGGGATGCATGGTTATGACTTGTTAAAACATATTAATAATAACTTCTCTGAGCTACCTGTAATAATAATGACTGCTTTTGCAGATATGCAAGCTGCAGTAGATTCTTATGGAAGTGGAGCGTTTGAATATATTCCTAAACCATTTGATTTAGATGAAACAATTAAGATTGTTCAAAGAGCCCTTGAAAAAAAACCATCTACAAGAGGCCTCAAATCATCACCTAAAACAGATATTATTGGCAAAGCACAATCAATGCAGATGGTTTTTCGAGCAATTGGCAAGCTTTCAAATACTAATGCTACTGTTCTCGTTCAGGGTGAATCAGGCACAGGAAAAGAGTTAATTGCTAAATCTCTACATAAGAATAGCCCAAGGCATGATATGCCTTTCATTGCTCTAAATATGGCCGATATACCAAAAGAGTTGGTTGAATCTGAGTTATTTGGGCATGAAAAAGGTGCTTTTACTGGGGCTGTTGATAGAAGGTTGGGCAGGTTTGAGCAAGCAAATGGAGGGACTTTGTTCCTTGATGAGATTGGCGATATGCCTCTAGATTCGCAAACTAGGTTGTTGAGAGTATTATCTAATAAAGAATTTTATAGGGTTGGTGGAGATAAGCCTATTAAGGCTGACGTAAGAATAATTGCCGCAACCCATCAAAATCTTCATAATTTGGTTTCTCAGTCTAAATTTAGAGAGGACCTATTCTATAGATTAAATGTAATTAAGATTGATGTACCTCCTCTTAGAGAAAGACAAGATGATATTGAGTTATTAGCAAAATATTTTCTAAAGAAAAACTCAGATGCCACTGGTGAAGAGCTTCGCGTTTTATCCAATGAAACAATTGATGCGTTAAATAGATATGAGTGGCCAGGTAACGTAAGGCAACTTGAGAATACATGCTATTGGTTAACGCTTATGAGTCCAACACAAAATGTTCAACCATCAGATCTCCCAAATGAAATATTAGAAATTGATGCAAACTTATCTGCTAACTCGGATTCCTCTTGGGAAGATGGTTTTGTAAGCTGGCTAAAAGGCTTGGTTGATTCGCAAGAAACTGGTGTACTTGATTTTGTTAATCCAAAGATTGAAAAATTGCTTATCAAGACAGCTCTTGAAAAGACTAATGGCAAAAAAAATGATGCTGCAAATTTGCTTGGATGGGGAAGAAATACTCTTGCTAAAAAAATTAAAGAACTAGGTATTTAATTGCTAAATTAATGGGAGGTTGTTTAGTCTCCATTCAGACATCCCGCCACTTAAAATCAATGTATCTTTAAAGCCTGATTTTTGTAGTATTTCACCAGCATTTCCTGATTGACTTCCGGTTTCACAGATCAGAACTATGGAAATATCTTCTCTATTGGGAAGCTCATGCTGTCGTCTCTCAAAATCTGAAAAAGGTATATTTATAGATCCTGCAATGTGACCAGCATTAAACTCATCAGATTTTCTAATATCAACAAGCTTAGCCAAGCCTTTATTATTGATATTGACTAATTCATGAGTAGATATTTTCTTTCCGCCCTTCTTTGATAGAGAGGCAAAAAATAGACTGATAAATATTAAAAGTGGTAATGATAGATACCACTGCTCGAACATAAATAAAAAAAACTCAACCATGCTCATATTATCTATTAAAATAGCAAAGTTGTATCTTATTATTTTGAAATTATGACAAAAAGAAACCTAGTACTTGTAAGACATGGACAAAGCGAGTGGAATGCAAAAAATTTATTTACAGGATGGAAAAATCCTGGTCTCACAGAAACAGGAGTAAAAGAGGCTATTAGTGCTGGAAAATTAATCAAAGATGAAAAAATTAATTTCGATACTATGTATACATCTGAACTTATAAGAGCGCAGCTTACAGGGAATACAATCTTAGAAATAATCAATCAATCAGATATACCTATCATCAAAGATATAGCACTTAATGAAAGAAATTATGGAAGTTTGGCAGGCTTGAATAAAGATGATGCAAGAAAAAAATGGGGGGAAGAGCAGGTTCATATATGGAGAAGATCTTATGATGTCCCTCCTCCAGATGGAGAGAGTTTAAAAAACACTGCTGAAAGAGTTCTTCCATATTTTAATAAAGAAATTTTGCCAAAGGTCGTTTCAGGATCGAATATATTAATTGCTGCCCATGGAAATTCTTTAAGGTCTCTAATCATGCAATTAGATGAATTATCAAAAGAGGAGATATTAAATTTAGAAATTCCAACAGGGGCTCCAATAAAATATATATTTGATGAACATGGCAAGGTTGAAGAAAAACTTAATTTATTTGAATAATTAATCTTGAAGCATCCTTCTGAAAATTTTTCAAAACGAATTATTGAGTGGTATGAGGTTAATGGCAGAAAAGAGCTGCCCTGGAGAAAAGATATTACTCCATACAGAGTTTGGATATCTGAAATCATGCTTCAACAAACTCAAGTAAAAACTGTAATCCCCTATTTTGAGAAGTTTCTTAGCGCCTTCCCCACCATAGAAAGTATATCTAATGCAACTGAGGATGAGATTTTGGCTTTGTGGTCTGGCCTTGGCTTTTATAGAAGAGCCCAAAATATATTTAAAGCTAAAGAAGTTATAAATAGTGAACATCATGGCATTTTTCCAAAAGCTTTTGATGAGCTAGAAAAGCTTCCAGGAATTGGTAGATCAACTGCTGGAGCTATTATGGCAATTGCTTACCAGCAGCCTTACCCAATATTAGATGCAAATGTAAAAAGAGTTATTCAAAGGTATCTAAAATTACAAACTGCCAATAAAACACAGCTTACTAAAAGGCTGTGGTCAGAGTCTGAAAAACTAAAGCCGCAGATGAAAATATTTGAATATACACAAGGAATAATGGATATTGGAGCAACCATATGTAAAGCAAAAACTGCAGGCTGTTCTAAATGCCCTTTGAACCAAAACTGCTTATCAGCATTTTCAGAAATTGAGAGGTCAGATATAAATAAAAATAAAAAAACTACTAGAAAAGAAAAAATTAATTTTATTCTTGCCTACACTAATGAAAAAACTCTTTTGTTTAAAAGAGATGAAAAAAGATACTGGCAGCACCTTTGGGCTCCCTACGAATTCAAAGGATCAAAGCAAACAGTTATAAATAAGAAAAAAGCGTTAAATTCAAAAAACTTAAAAATAGATCACAAGCTTTCACATTTAGAGTTAGAGATTAAGCTTATGTTACTTGAATTTGATGATGAATTTAATATTGCGTCAAACATGGAGTATAGTTGGGTAAACAAAAAAAATATTGAAAACTTTGGAATACCTAAACCAATAAAAAAAATATTATTAGAATTATGACAAAAAAAATTCTTTGCAAAAAACTTAATGAAGAGCTCCCTGCTCTTCAAATACCACCAATGCCAGGACCTAAAGGCATAGAGCTTATGGAGTCCATTTCTGAGAAAGCATGGGATCAATGGAGATCGCATCAGACTACATTGATCAATGAAAAACATTTAGATATGTCAGATGTAAAAGATAGAGAATGGCTATTAATTCAAATGGATAAATTCTTTAATAATGAGGATTATGAGAAACCGTCAGGATTTAAATCATTAACCTAATGTCTTGGTGACATTGCCTTAAAACTTTCTTATAATCCCTTTTCAATAGTGCGCCCAGATAGCTCAGTTGGTAGAGCAAAGGACTGAAAATCCTTGTGTCGGTGGTTCGATCCCACCTCTGGGCACCATTCCTGATTTACTTAAACCACTTATATGGTTCTTCTCCAGCAACTTTAAAATACACTGCCATGTTAATAACATGAGTTATTAATAAAGTTACTGAAATAGCTACAGCCCAAAGAATGTTTCTATAGTTAAGATGTGCATCAAGTGCAAATAATACTGCACCAACTGATGCTGTAATTAAACCAATAATGGTGAGTGCTTTTAGGTTTTTCATTTTCTTTCCTTGTTTTTATTTAAATTTATTTCTACTTCAATGTCGGATATCAGCTCACTCTGACAGGCTAATATAAAACCCTTGTCTAGCTCTTCTTGATTGAGAGTGTAGCTAAAATCAATATTTGGTTTTACTTTTCCCGAAACAACTCTACATTTACATGTCCCGCAACTCCCAACCTTACATCTATGTGGCCAATCAATGCCTTCTGAGAGAGCCGAAGAAAGCAGAGTTGTTCTTGGCAATACCTCAAAATCAATATTGCTTTGGAGGAGAGCTGCTCTCTTCGGAATTTTGTTTTTCTTAAAAATCTTTAACATTGAATTCTTTATTAAGAGGCTAGAGTTGCTTCGCCTGTTTTATTAATGTTGAATTTACTTGCTATAAGCCTTTCTTCATCGGTTGCATAATTTTTATCCCAATTATCCAGATGCTTCTGTACATATTTTCTAAATAAAGATGGTATTAAAGTTA
>Ga0255758_10000682_pt1 | contig 37516 bp, 46 predicted proteins | sample 011ome_24_FD_179958 | JGI IMG/M metagenome (GOLD analysis project Ga0255758, IMG submission 179958) | Coastal salt marsh microbial communities from the Groves Creek Marsh, Skidaway Island, Georgia - 011513CT metaG (version 2) | ecosystem: Environmental > Aquatic > Marine > Intertidal zone >... | reverse complement strand
CTTGACTGAAAATTAATTTATATTTACTAACAAGAAATAATTTTTGGCGGAGTAGCTCAGCTGGTTAGAGCATCGGAATCATAATCCGGGTGTCGGGGGTTCAAGTCCCTCCTCCGCTACCAATAATCTCAACAAAATTAATTACTATATAGTCTTTATATCTTAGTTAATTATTAAAATACACTACCTACAAACGGTATTAAAAAAAGTGCAATTATGTATGTCAAAATACCAGACCTGACAACTGCATCTGTTTTGACATTATAAATTGATGCAAATATTAATGCCATTGCCCCAATAGGTGCAGATGAGAGCATTAAAGTAGTTTTTGCATCTGTAAAAGTTATATCCGATAACCAAATAATTATTGTTAATACTATTAAAAAACCAAATAATTTTAAAAATGTTATTAGAAAAGATAATTGTATCTGTGTTGTATCTGTCTTGTAAGACAATAAGATGCCCATTCCTAATAGGGTTAAAGGAACACCTGAGTCACATATAAAATCTATTAATCTATTACTACTCTCGGGAAGATTTATAGCACTATGGTAAATTATTAATCCAAGTATTAATCCAATAAAAGCAGGATTCTTTATTTGCTTTAATAATGCTTTTTTTACGTCTAATTTATTTTGGGTTGTAAAATCTAAAGCACATACACTTAGTCCAACTGTTATGAAGTCAGCAGCAATCACTGTTTCAATTGGAACAATATCTTTGGCAGCAAATTCAACTAGTACTATCGGATATATAAAAAATAAATGATTTGATGAACTTGATACCAATCCAATTATTATACATTCTGGAGTGCTTCTATTAAAAAACTTTTTTGCTATTATAAATGCAATAAAATAAATTATTCCTTGTCCTAAAAGATAACAAAAATATAGTTTCCAATTTATGAATTCATAATTGAAGTTTCCAATTATTTTTATACCCAAAGCAGGTAAAACAACTAATCCAACAAGTTTAGTAAACACTTTTGCTTCAGTGTCATTAAATAGTGAAAATTTACCTAAAGAGTAACCAATAAACACTAAACCAAAAAGAGGTAGGGTTGAGAAAAATAGATTTGAAAACATTTATAATAATCCCACTTCATCTCACATTTAAAAATGAAATATCTAAATGTTATTGATAAAATATAGACGTAAATTTTTTTAACAAGTTAATTTTATTAAATATCTATTATCCAAAATATTTGATTATTATTAATGCAGTTAATTGAGATAACCAAATAAGACTTAGTTTTAAAATTTGTTTTTAATTCTTTAAAAAGCAAAATTTGTTTAATGCTGTGGAGTAGGGGACTACATAAATATATTTTTAAATAAACGAGATTTTTAGACACAAAAAGTTATACACAGTAGTTATACACTTTAGATATTAATTGTATAAACTATTGATATTATTAATAAAACTGATTTGGAAAAAGGGAATCATAATCCGGGTGTCGGGGGTTCAAGTCCCTCCTCCGCTACCATAAATACATCAATAAAATCAATTACTTAAAAGAAATGTCTGGCAAGAGAAAGTTTGAGAGATATCCAGATGATGGTAGGTCATTGTTCTTTGCAAACTACTCAGAGATATATTGAAGCAGATAGTGAATTTCAGAGGAAGGTTGTTGATTTGATAAAATTTCAAATGTTGTCGGGGGTTCAAGTCCCTCCTTCGTTACTAATAATTCAATATCATTTAAAATAGAAAAGTTAAATTATCTTGAAAAAAATAATGTTAATAAAATACCCCAAAAATTAGAAAAAAAAATTAAATCCAAATATTTAAAACTGAACGGACAAATGATCACAAAAATCTCTAAAAACACATTAAACTGTTTTAATAAATAACCCTAATATGTAATAGGCTCAATTATTTGGGTTCCAGGTTTGGATAATGCAAATGATTCTCTATTTTTATGAAATTTCCAGTAATTGTTCAAATTTGGGAAACTCTTTCTCCAATCAAATTCTTTAAACCTGATATCTGCATATTCTAAACATGTAAAAGCAGAAATATCTGCAATATTGAAATAATTATCTACAAAATAGCTTTTGGAACTAATTTCATTAGACAAGTATTTTAATCCATTAACAATTTTGTTTTCTTGTCGTTTAATCCATTGCTTACTTATCAAATTTTTAACCCTGACATTTTCTAGACGAATTAATACAATTGCATCACAAATACCATCTGCGACTGTTTCAATAATCAAAGCTGATAGGTGATTTTTAGGGTCAATAGGATAAATTTCAGGTTTGGGTTTTATTTGATCTAAATAACGAATTATTACTTTGCTATCAAAAATATATTCATTTTCATTAGTAATTAAAATTGGAACTTTTCCTAAAGGATTTTTGTCCTTGGTTAAAGTATTCTCATTCCAAGGAACATCTATGACAACTTCATGTTCTATTTTTTTTTCATGAAGTGATATACGTACTTTACGAGCATATGGACTTGGTGCTGCCGTTATTAGTTTCATTCCTTAACACCTATTATTAACTATTTAAGTAACAGTATTTTTTAACTTAAATATTATTTTGAATAATTAAACTGTTATAAGATAAGAAAATGGTTGATTATATTAGGCCTAAAATCAAGAATTTTATTTTAAAATAAATTAATACCAGCCAAATTCAAAACAACCATAACAATATAAAACGTAACCACCGAACCAATAATAATTTTTATATTTTTATTCATTTGTTTCCTAAATTTTAATTGAATGCCATTTTGTTATGAATATTCTCGAATTATTTGTTTTGCTACAAAAGCACCGTTAGAAATGCAAGCTTGTAAGAGGTAACCACCAGTCGGTGCTTCCCAATCTAGCATTTCTCCAATCACATAAGTTTTTCTATTATTTTTGATCATAAAATTTTCATCAATGGATTCAAAGTTAATTCCTCCAGCAGTTGATATACAACGTTCTATTGCAAAAGGTTTTTCTAATATTAGTTTGTAATTTTTGATTATATAGGCCAACTTTTTTATTTCAAAAGTTTTTATCTGTTTTTTATTCCTTAATTCCACTATCAGTCCAATGGCTACGTTAGATAGTTTCAACGTCTTTCGTAATAAATTAGTAAGTGATAATTTGGGATACTCACTTGAAAGTCTTTTTTCTATTTGATCAATTCTTAAATCGGGTTTTAAGTCAATAATTACTTCAGCATAACCGTTTTCATTAATATTTTCTCTTATAAAAGATGAAAGGGTGTATACTAAGCCTCCTTCAATTCCTTCAGTAGTTATTAGAAATTCACCTTTAAACTCTAAGTTTTTATGTTTTAATTTAATAGTTTTAAGAGGTTGTCCCCTGAATTTTTCTCTAAAAATATCTGTCCAATTAACATAAAAACCACAATTTGAAGGCTGAGGTTTTGAAATTTTTATATTTTCCTTTTCAAATATTTTTATCCAAGAACCATCAGACCCTAATTTTGGCCAGGATAATCCTCCTAGGGCAAATAAAGTTAAATCAGGCTTAACCAAAACTTCATTTTTATTATTGATAAAAACTAGATGATCTTTTTTCCAACCAACCCAATCATGGTTTGTGTTAAAAATAACTTTTTGTTCTTTTAACTTAGATAACCAAGATCTTAAAAGTGGAGAGGATTTGAAACTTTTAGGAAAAATTCTACCACTCGATCCTATAAAAGTATCTTCTCCTAATTTCTTACAAAAATCTCTAAGGTCCTCTTGAGAAAAACTATCTAATAATTTTTTAAACTTTTCTGAAGCTTTTCCATATTTTTTTATAAAAGTATTCTTTACTTCAGAATGTGTAATATTTAAACCTCCACGTCCTGCTAATAAAAATTTACGACCAACGGTTGGTTTTCTATCAAACACAGTCACGCAGAATTTATTCTTTGATAAAATGTAAGCGGCCATAAGCCCAGCAGGGCCACCTCCAACTATTGAAATATTAGGTTTCATAATTAAGAAATTGATATAAGTAGCTTTAGATGTGTATTATTTATCAAGATAACTGCAACAATAGTTAACTAATTTTTTAATCTCAACTTTAAAGGAAGAGTTCTTAGGAACATAAAAACTCATTCCTTCCTTTATTGTTTCCCAATTTTTACTATCTCTTAATTGTAATTCCATTTCACCAGATAAAATTTCCATATATTCTTTCTTTTCAGTACTAAATTCATAATTTCCAGGAAGCATAACACCTAGTGTTTTAATTGAGCCATCACTCAGACTAATGTTTCGGCTAACTACATTGCCTTCAAAATAAATATTAGCTATTTTTTTTACGTCCACATTTTTAAATTCATTCATAAGGTTACTTTCTTTTTTTTAAAATATACCAAATAAGTTATAGAATATATCTAGATAATAAAAAACTACATATATATATATTATGACGTATTATAAATCATAGAGTTTACTAATTTAAACTATGGAGTTTTTAGAATGTCTGTCTATGCAATAAAAGTATGGTTGTCAAAAAGCGAAAAGGACTGGTTTTTATATAGAGATTTAGAAGATCAAGTTGTGCATACTTATGATAGTAAAGAAAAAGCTGAAGAAGTAATTAACTTATTGGAATGTAATAGAGCTGAGATAACAGAAGAAATACCCCCGCAAGCACTTGCGAGATCTACGGAAAAAAAACAAAGACAAAAAATACAACAATAAAATAATCCAAAAAATGAACGAATTAAAAAATAAATCTTGGAAGGTTAGGTTTGAAGTAACTTTTTATGGAAACGACTCTAAAAAAGGAAACTTTAGAGAAATCAAAGAAGACTCTATTTCATTTAATGAGAACTTTGATATTAAAAATAAAGTTCCATTTGATAACCCTGAAAATGTTGAAATTAATTTTTTACTTTGGGTAGATAAATTGCCTATTGAAGAATTAACAAAAGTACCACATGATTATTATAGCAATGATGTAAAATATGATGAAGAATCAATTGAAGTTTTAGAAGTTATAAAATTATCCTAATTAGACTATGGAGGTGTTAAATGAAAATTCAAGGTGGATGTTACTGTGGTGAAGTTAGATATTTATCTTCTGGAGACCCTCAAGCGTCAATTCAATGTCACTGTAGAGAATGTCAATATATAACTGGAGGTAATCCTAATGTTCTTATGATTATGCCTTTAGATCAGTTTCAATTTACAAAAGGGACACCTAAAGAATTTAAAAGAAATGATATAGAAAATCCAGTAACCCGATTGTTTTGTAATAATTGTGGCACAGCTATTGGAACTAGAAGTCCTTTGAGAGAAAAATCAATTATTTTAAAAGTTGGAACTTTTGATGACCCTTCAGTTTTTAAACCCGAAATAGCTATTTTTACATGCGACATGCAAGATTTTCATCATGTTGATAGTGGTTTGAAATCTTTCAATAAAAGACCATAAAATTTTTAATGGTTTAAATGGTAATTGATACAAATATCCATGATATCTCTGTAATTATTCCAACATTTGATAGATGTGAATTGCTGAGAAGAGCTTTAGACTCTGTTTTAAAACAAACTCAAAAACCAAGAGAAATAATCGTAGTTGACAATGGATCAAAAGACCATACCTATGAAATGGTTTCTTCATTATTTTCAAATGTCATTTATTTAAAAGAAAAAAAAAAAGGTGTCAGCGCCTCAAGAAATAGAGGTATATCTAGTGCTAAATCTAATTGGATTGCTTTATTAGATTCTGACGATGTTTGGAAACCAGAAAAACTAGAAAAGCAAATTGCTTTTAATATTAATAATCCTAAATACAGATTAATTCATACTAACGAGATTTGGTATAGAAATAATAAATTTTTAAATCAATTAAAAAAACACAAAAAATCAGGGGGAGATATATTTAAAAATTCATTATCGTTATGTTGTATTTCTCCAAGTAGCACTCTTATAAAAAAAGAAATATTTAGTGATTATGGGTATTTTGATGAAAGTTTAGAAGTGTGTGAAGATTATGATATGTGGATACGAATTACAGCAAAAGAAGAGGTTGGGTATTTAGATGAACCTATGCTTATAAAACATGGAGGGCACAGTGACCAACTTTCAAAAAAATATTGGGGAATGGATAGGTTTAGGATATTTTCCTTGGAAAAAAATCTAAATGGTAATTGGTTTACTAAAGAACAAAGGCAAACTGTTATTAATGTTCTAATAAAAAAATTAACAATTTTGACTAATGGAGCAAATAAAAGAGGTAATAAAGAAATTTTAAAAGAATATAATGATAAACTTATTTTTTGGATAAATAAGATAAATGAATGAAAATTGTATAATTGATAGCTTTTCGATTAGATGGGTGGTTGCTTTAAAAGAAGAAGCTAAGACTATTATAGATCATTATAAATTAAGTGTTATAGATGGAAAAAGTTTATTCCCAGTTTTTAAAAATGTTGATGATACACATTGGCTTATTCTATCTGGGATAGGTAGACATAATGCTGCTGCTGCAACATCTTATCTTTATTCAATTAGCAAAGCATCAAAAAGTACCGCATGGATTAATATAGGCATTGCGGGGTGTGGTAAAGGCAATTATGGAGATCTATGTTTAGTGGATAAAATTTCAAATAACTATGGTAAAAATAGATACCCAATGACAATGTCTAGATCGGCTTTTTCGAAAATGCATCTTTTTACGTCTGACATTCCAATTAATAATTACTCATCTCAAGAATTAATAGATATGGAAGGGAGTGCTTTCTATGATATTGCTAGTAAATTCACTTCAAATGAATTGATATGTCTTATGAAAGTAATTTCTGATGGTCCTGAAAATAATCTAAAAGACCTAAATAAAGATCGAATTATAGATTTAATTAAATCAAATATAATTAATATTAAGAAAGTTATCTCTTATTATGAAAATTTGTCTCATTTTGATTTTCTCAGAAACAAAAAACCATATTTATATACCCAAATCATTTCAAGGTGGCATTTTTCAGTGACACAAAAATATCAATTAGAAAATTTATTAAGAAGAATAAAATCTTTTTTCCCTGATAATAACGTTTTGGAAATAATAAAAGATTGTGAGAAAGGTGCTTCAGTTATTGATATATTAGACTTTAAAATTAAACAAAGTGAAGTTGATTGGAGCAATTCTTGATTGAGACAATATATATTGAAAAAAAAATTAAAAATCATCCTAGAACAAAATCTATATTGTCAAAGTTTAAAAAAGCACGTTTTATCGAAATAGATAGATATGGAGAAATATTTAATAAAAGGAATCAGAATTTTAGAATTCAAAAATTTAGTCCAGACTTAATACTCGCTCATAAGGAGAGTGGATTAGTACTACCCGCTCCCGATGGTTTTGGAATAGGTAATTCCAAAAATTTTTATTTTTCTCATATGTATAATTGTATCTATGATTGCAGATATTGTTTTCTTCAAGGCATGTACTCATCAGCAAATTATGTTATTTTTGTTAATTTTGAAGATTTTGATAATGCCCTTGAAAAAGTCATTGAAGAAAATAAATCTTATAAAATTACATTTTTTTCAGGATATGATTGTGACTCACTAGCTTTGGAAAACGTTACAGGTTTTGCAAAGCATATATTGGGATTATTTAGAAAATATCCGGATATTGATCTTGAGTTTAGAACTAAAAGTCTACAAAAGGATCCTTTTATTTCCGGTAAATTCATGGAAAATATTATTTTAGCGTATAGTTTAATGCCGGAGGCAATGTCTTCTGCATTAGACAATAAAACACCAACAATTGCGAAGCGGATTGATATTATGACTACTTTAGCTGCAAAGGGTTGGAAAATTGGTCTTCGTTTTGATCCTTTAATACATGGGAAAAACTGGAAAAAATTATATGGGGAATTATTTGAAAAAGTATTCAATTCTGTGCCTTTAAAATCAATACATTCGGTCAGCTTTGGTGCATTAAGATTTCCAAAACAAATGTTTAAAAATATTACTAAACTTTATCCTGAGGAAAAGTTATTTTCAGGACCTTTATCTAATAATGATGGAATTGTTTCTTATGATCATGATATTGAAGAGGAGATGATATCTTTTTGTCAGGACATAACAACTAGGTATGTTGATAAGAGTAAAATTTTCAAGTGTTCGGTTTAATTTATAGGTTTTTCAATATGAAAGATAAATGTATTTTAATTACTGGAAGCTCCAAAGGAATAGGTTTGTCAATAACACAAAGATTATTGCAACTTGGGGCTAAAGTGATTGGAATAGCTAGAGATCATGATAGTATTAAAGTAGAAAATAAAAATTATATAAAATATACTTCTGATATCAGTGATTTGATCAAATTCGAAAAATCAATTAAAGTAATCTTAAAAAATCACCCAGAAATTAATGTGTTAATTAGTAATGCTGGCTATGGTGAGTTTGGTCCGCTTGATAATTTTTCCATAAAACAAATTAATAATTTTATTACTTCAAATTTAACATCCCATCTAATAATTTCTAAATATTTACTTTCTCATTTTAAAAAAATTAAAATAGGAGATATTATCTTCATTGGTTCAGAAGCAAGTTTGATGGGTGCCAAGAATGGCAGCCTCTATTGTACTGCCAAATTTGGATTAAGGGGATTGTCACAGTCTTTACGTAAGGATGTTGTTGGAAGTAATATACGTGTTTGTATTATAAACCCTGGAATGGTAAGGACTAGTTTTTTTGATAAGCTTAAGTTTTCTCCAGGTAATAAAACTGAAAATTCAATTAGTTTGAAAGATATTGCTGATACAACAGCAAATATTTTGTCTATGGATAGGAATACTGTTATTGATGAAATTAATATATCACCTGCAACAAAGTTAATTAATTTTAATTAATTGAGGCTAGTTTTAGTAATGGTAAAAAAATTTATAATTACACTTTTCTTAATTTGCTTTGCAAAAAGTTTTGTATTTGCTGAAACTATTGACATTAATAATGATGAAATAAAGAAATTAATAAAAAATAAAGTTCCCATTGTTGATATAAGAACTTCAGATGAGTGGGAACAGACTGGTATAATCCCAAATAGTATTTTACTAACTTTTTTCAAAAAAAATGGAACTTATAATTTTGAAACCTGGCATAAGAAACTTGGATACGTTATTGATATAAATAAACCTTATGTTTTGATTTGCAGAAGTGGAAGAAGAACTAAAATTATATCTCAAATGATAAATAACAAATCAGGTAAAACAATTTATAATGCAAAATATGGAATTAATTCTTGGATGCAGTCAAACTTAAAAACTGTGAAACCATAAATTATTAATGATATTTTATTCAATAATAGTAACGGCACGTCTATTTTTAGACCAAGCCATACTATTAGATCCCACAACAGCAGGCTTTTCTTTACCATAAGAAATAACCTTTATTCTGTCAGGATCTATACCTTGAATTACAAGATAATCTCTAACGGCAGTTGCTCTTTGCTCACCTAATGCTAGGTTATACTCACGAGTTCCTCTTTCATCACAGTGACCTTCAATTATAAAATTCAAATCACTATTAACTCTTAGAAATCTTGACTGAGAATCTAATAATATTTTTGCACTTGAATCTAATTCGGCTGAATCATAATCAAACAAAACGCGATCACCAACCGCAATTAATTTATCAGCAGCAGTTTGTTTGGCTTGAGCAAATAAGCTTTGTTTTTTATCAACTGAACTTGAACCTGAAGTTGATCCTGAACTTGAGGCAGATCCAGTACTGGAGGATGTTGCAGCTGAACCACTAACAACCTTTTGTGAAGCTGTTTCACAGGCTGAAAGTAAAATAATAGCTAAAATAGCAGATAAATTAATAAATTTATTTTTCATTAGGTTTTCCAATCCTATATCCTTTTTTTATTATTTTTTTAAATAATGTAGAAACTGATTTATTACTTTTTTCACAATATCTTTCTTGAGTAATAAACCTATCGTTTACGGCAAACTCACTCAAATATATCTCTTCGCTGTTCTGAGACTTTAGTCTGTAATGCAAAATTCCATTCAATAATTTTTTACCTGATATAGAAAATGTTATATCTAAGTTATCCTTTTTATAAATTCTTGTATTTATTTCAATTTCAGCCATTGGATACTCCCATTCAAGATTACTGAAACCATTTTTTTTACAAGGGAGCGGCCACCTTTTATTTAATCATACCATATTATAATTAATATATTGTCTATATTAATATTTCACGATTCGTGAATTAATAATATTGTCTTTTGTAAATTATTCCTCTTATTGTAATCATGTGGACTCAGTTTATATCCAACTAGCAAAACTGGGTTCACATTAATTTTAAGATAAAATTTAATTATATTTTTTTTATTGATAAAGTCATTTAAGCTTAAGTTTAACTAAATTGGGGGATTTAGTTAATGGACAAAATGGAATTGTTTCTTAAAGATAATTTTTTATCTATATGGCATCACTTCTTATCTTTCGAAATAGAAAGATCTAAAACTGGAGTCAAGGTTTGGGGTAGTGCAAATGGATCTTTAATATTTCAAGTTATATGTTGGCATCATGTATTAATTTTAACATATACCACAAATCTAAAGTTAAGAGACGAGGCAGTTAAATTGTGGTTTAAAATTTCAAAAGCTGAATTAAAATCATCTAGCGTTTTGAGCTATAGTTTAATATCAGAGTTAACCTCACTCAGTATAGAAACTGTAAGGCGACAGGTTAAAAAATTAGAAGAGAAAAACTGGGTCTCTTATTCTAAGCAAAATGGTGTTATATTAAATTCAAGCGATCAAAATATCGAATATTTAACAAATACATTTAATAAAAAAGAAGTTGAAAATTTAGGACGTTTTATGGATGTTGTTTGTAAAGAACTTAAAACTCAAAAATTAATATAAAAGGTCTTCTTTTGAATATAGAAAATAAAGTTGTTGTTATCACTGGAGGAGCTAGGGGTATCGGTCTTGCTGTTGCAAAAAGATTTTTACTAGAAAAGCCTAAAATAATAATATTAGTAGATATAAAATTTAATGAATTAAAGTTTGATGACAAAAAATTAATTTGTAAAGAATGTGATGTCACAAATGAAGGCAGCATTAATGCCCTAATAGATGAGGTTAACCATGAATATGGTTTAATTGATATTTTTTGTTCTAACGCAGGTGTTTTAACTCTAGGGAATGAACAGTTATCCGTTAATGATTGGAACAAAAACTGGAACTTGCATGTAATGTCTCATGTTTTTGCTGCAAAAAAACTAATACCGGATATGTTGAAACGTGGAAGCGGTTATTTTGTTAATACTGCTTCGGCTGCTGGGTTGCTAAGTCATATTGACTCTATAACTTATTCTACAACAAAGCATGCAGCTATAGGATTAGCTGAATGGCTTGCAATTACATACGGAAAGAAAGGTATTGGTGTTTCGATTTTATGCCCACAAGCTGTTGAAACTGATATGACAAAGGGAAGAGAAAACGAAGTTTCTGCTTTAGATGGTATGATGAAACCTGAAGAAGTGGCAGTTGAGGTCATTAAAGCAATTAAAGATGAAATTTTCTTAATTTCACCTCATGATGAGGTTATCGGTTACTTTCAAAATAAAGCAAATAATTACTCCAGGTGGATTGGTGGGATGCAGAAATTAAAAGAAAGACTGAATAAAATCTGACTTTAAATGGCATCTGCTATAGCTGACCCACATGATGAAGTGCTAGCATTACCTCCAAGGTCTCCAGTTCTATATTCCTCTTTTTCTAATACTTCTTCGATGGCTTTTACAATATTATCTGATGCATGTTTATGCCCTAGATGTTCAAGCATCATTGCACCTGCCCATATCTGACCAATTGGATTGGCAACACCTTTTCCTGCAATGTCTGGAGCTGATCCATGAACTGGTTCAAATAATGAAGGGAAATTTTTTTCTGGGTTTATATTACCAGATGGTGCGATACCTATTGTTCCAGTACAAGCTGGACCTAAATCAGACAGAATGTCTCCAAATAAATTTGAGGCAACAACTACATTAAATTTTTCAGGGTTAAGTACAAAATGTGCACAAAGTATATCAATATGATATTTATCCCATTTAACATCAGAGTATTTTTTTGCCATTGTTTCTACTCTTTCATCCCAGTAGGGCATGGTTATAGAAATACCATTAGATTTTGTTGCTGAGGTTAAATGTTTTTTTTCTGTATTCTTTGCTAATTCAAAAGCAAATTTTAAAACCCTGTCAACTCCAACTCTCGACATTACTGTCTCTTGCATTACAATTTCTCTGTCTGTATCAGGAAACATTTTACCGCCAATTGAAGAGTACTCACCCTCGGTGTTCTCCCTAATAATATAAAAATTAATATCTCCTGGTTTTTTGTTTGCTAGTGGTGATGGAACTCCTGGCATTAATTTTACAGGTCGAAGGTTTATGTATTGATCGAACTCTCTTCTGAATTTTAATAATGATCCCCAAAGAGATACATGATCAGGAATTTTTTCTGGCCAGCCAACAGCTCCAAAAAATAACGCATCATGAGATCCAATTTGATTTTTCCAATCATCAGGCATCATTTGGCCATGTTTAGAATAGTATTCATAAGAGCTAAAATCAAAATGATCGAGTTGTAGATTAATCCCATATTTATTGGAAACTACCTCTAATACCTTTAATGCCTCTGGCATAACCTCAGTACCTATTCCGTCTCCAGGTATTACAGCAATGTTATATTTATTTTTACTCATCAAAATTCCTTTTTAATGTGATACTGGCATCCATGGAGCTGCCGTCATTAATTTATTTTCTTGGTTTAAAACAAGTGGTCTAAACTCGCTTGCAAATTTTATAAAATCTTCATCAGCATAAATTTTTTTCCATAACTCTCTTCTTGAATTATCGTCTTCAAATTGCCAAACGTGAATGATTTGGTTAAGTGCACCAACGTCGCCAATATAATATCTTACAATATTCTTTTTATATTTCTTTAAAGCAGGCCAGCCTAATTCTTGGTAAACTTGAATGGCTTTAGAAAGTTTTCCTACATGAAGAGTGTATGTCCTTAATTCAAAAATATTCAAAGTAATCTCCAAAATAAAATCATATGTGATATTCATAATGTATGATTGAGTTTTAATCTATTTTTAATTAATAATAATTCGTAATAAATTATAAGGAAATTTTATGGATATATTGGAGATCAAAGACCTAGAAACTTTAGCTCAAAAAAGAGTTCCTAAAATGTTTTTTGATTATGTTAATTCAGGATCTTGGACAGAAACGACATATAATGAAAATGTTTCTGATTTTCAAAAAATTAAGCTTAGGCAAAGAGTTGCAATTGATATGTCAAATAGAACTCTTGCAACTAAGATGGTAAACCAAAAAGTTTCAATGCCAGTAGCTATTGCTCCAACTGGACTAACAGGCATGCAAAGAGCAGATGGTGAAATTTTAGCAGCGCAAGCAGCAGAAGAATTTGGTATTCCTTATACTTTATCAACTATGAGCGTCTGTTCGATTGAAGCTGTGGCGGAAAAAACAAAAAATCCATTTTGGTTTCAATTATATGTAATGAGAGACAAAAAATTTATGGAACGTCTTATAGATAGAGCTAAGGAAGCTAAATGCAGTGCTCTTGTTTTGACTTTAGATTTGCAACTTCTGGGACAAAGACACAAAGATATTAGAAATGGTCTATCAACTCCTCCCAAACTTATACCTAAACACGTTTATCAAGTGTTAAGTAGGCCAATGTGGTGCTTGAGAATGTTAACAACTAAAAATCATTTTTTTGGGAATATTGTTGGTCATGTTGATGGAATAAAAGACGTACGGTCTTTAGGTTCTTGGATAAGCACTCAATTTGATCAGCAACTTGATTGGAAGGAAGTTGATTGGATTAGAAAAAGATGGGGTGGAAAATTAATAATTAAAGGAATACTTGACCCAGATGATGCTCTTTTAGCATCAAAAACTGGAGCTGATGCGATTATAGTTTCTAATCACGGTGGTAGGCAGCTTGATGGTGCATCTTCAACAATAAATATCTTACCGGAGATAGTTGATAAAGTTGGAAAGCTCGTTGAAGTACACTTAGATGGCGGCATCAGATCAGGGCAAGATGTAGTTAAGGCTATGTGTTTAGGAGCAAAGGGGACTTATATTGGAAGAGCCTTTTTGTATGGTCTAGGTGCCTTAGGCAAGGAAGGTGTGACCAAAGCTCTTGAAATTATAAAAAATGAGGCAGACATGACTATGGCCTTATGTGGAAGAAGAGATGTTCATGATTTAAATTCAGACAATATTTATTCAAAATCATAATTTAGAAAAAATATTTTTAGCGGCTTCACCCATTTCTTTTAAACATATTAATGCCGTTGGTAGCTGTACTGAATTACTTAAAAATGCATGCATTTGTCCTGGGAATAAACGGTAGTGAACTTCATTACCAAACGATAATAATCTTCTTTTGTAAGCATCTCCTTCATCCACCAAAGGATCAAGACCTGCTCCAAAAATATAAGTAGGTGGAAGATTTGATAAATCGGGTGTTAAAATTGGAGATGCTCTCCAATCAACCTGCTCTTCATAAGAATTTAAATAATGATCTGCGAAATACTTAATTGTGTCTTTATTTAAGATCATTCCTTCAATATCAATATCCATGGATTTTCTACACATGGTTAAGTCTACCCAAGGATATACCAATATTTGACCATGGATTTTAGGCACTATTTTATCTCTAGACATTATAGTTCCGACAGCAGCAAGTGCTCCACCTGCACTGTCTCCACAGAGAATGACTTTTTCTTTGTCTATTTGCAATTTATCAGCATCTTTTATGATTTCCGCAATTGCATCTTTTGTATCAGTTATAGATGCTGGAAACTTGTATTCTGGAGCAAGTTTGTAATCAACTGCGATAATAGTTGCCTCTGTTTCTTTACAAAGGTGTCTACATACTAGGTCATGGCTTTCTAAGTCTCCCATTACAAATCCGCCGCCATGAAAATAAATTATAAGAGGATTTTTTTTGTCGGGCTCTTTTGACAAATTATTGGAATATTTTCTAACTTTTATAGGACCTAAAGAGCCTTTTAAATAAAAATCATCAACATTTGATATATTTACTTGAAGTTCAGCAGGCGTTTCTGCCATTTTTGCTCTTAATGCCCTAAGCTCTTGAGGAGTAAAACTTTCAAGGGGAGGAGCGTTATTTTTTTTACGTTCATCTATAAGTGCTTGTGTGTCTTTATCAATTTGCATGTTGATCCCCTCAATATGGCTTTTTAAATCTTATGAATAAATCATATAATTAAAAACAAAGAGAAACAACAATATGACACAAATATTAACAATATAATCATAACTTATTTATAAAAAAGAATAAGTAATAAAGTTAGCCGTATCTAATTTTATTAGTTAGTTGACGCTATATATGGCATGTGCAATATAAAATGTTATAACAATTTTTAGAAGTTTATATGAACCAGATTAATCCCAACTTAGCACTTACCCCTTTTATGCTTAAATACCAGCAAGTGATGAGTTACATTTTTCTTCTTTTTGCAGCTTTCCTCTTTTTTAATATAGATAATGAAACCTGGGTAATTATAAAATCATCTGTTGCTGATGCATACATAAACGTCACTAGTTTTGTTGCTGGAACACTTTTAATTTTTTTCTTTTTAGAAAAATTTTTCAATATAGATTTAAATAAATTACTCAGTAATAGACCAAAATTAGAGGTCTTTGTAAGTTCTGCCTTAGGATCTCTTCCTGGTTGTGGAGGTGCTATTATTGTTTTAACACAATATTCTAGAGGTAAAATATCATTTGGTTCAGTAGTTGCCACTCTAACGGCTACCATGGGTGATGCTGCATTTTTACTAATTGCTAAAGATCCTAAAATTGGTTTTTTAATTATGATAATTGGGTTTTTGGTAGGTTTTGTATCTGGTATTTTAGTAAATAAAATTCATGGTAAAAGTTTTATGAAGATTAATGGTTGTGATATCATTAGATTAAATAGTAAACCTTCAAACTATAAAGCCTCAAAAACTCTGGATATTTTTTGGATAATACTCTTAATTCCAGGGATTGTCCTAGGTGTTTTATCGGCATTTCAAATAAATTTAGAAGAATATTTTACTAATGAATTAATTGAAGATCCTATAACTTTTTTTGGCTTTTTTGCGGGTTCCTTATGCTTAATAATGTGGATTATACCTGTTATTAGTGGTTTAAAATATAGCCCATCAAAATCAGATGAGAATATAATAAGAAGGACTGTTGCAGATTCTAATTTCATAACAACTTGGGTAATTTTAGCATTTTTAGCTTATGAATTAACAGTACATCTAGGAAATATAAATTTAGAAGCTATCTTTCAATCCTATTTTATTTTGTTACCACTCATTGGAACTATAATTGGTTTTTTGCCAGGATGTGGCCCTCAAATATTGGTAACCACATTATATTTAAACGGGATAATACCTTTGTCTGCCCAAATAGGTAATGCAATTTCTAACGATGGTGATGCGCTGTTTCCAGCTATAGCCTTGCACCCTAAAGCTGCTTTAATTGCTACGATTTACTCTGGGGTACCGGCAATAATTGTAAGTTATGCATATTTCTTTGCTTTTGAATTTTAAAAATCAAAAGTTTTAATTGATGTGTTCGTTGTTTATTTAATAATGTTCATATATTGTAATTCAAAAAGATAAAGATATTATGAATTTTAAACCAGCCAACATCCCTGATAATGATCAAAAAAGAGTAAAAGCTGTTCTAAGAACAGGTGTTTTAGATACTAGCTCAACAGAACTTTATGAAATATATTGTTTTTTAGCCAAAGAAATTACCGGTTGTCCAGTCAGTTGGACAGGGGTTATTGATTCTGAACGTCAATTTATGTTAGCCAGAGATGGATTTCCTGATGATGTTCCAATGGAAATGCCAAGAAATCAAACATTATGTCAATTTGCCTTAGAAAAAACTAAACCTCTTCTCATTAATGACATGACAAAAGATAAAAGGTTTATGTTTCATCCCGCCGTTAAAGATTTTGGGGTTAAATTTTATGCAGCCTTTCCTATTGTTACTTCTGATGGATATATTCTAGGGACATTATGCGTTAGCGATAATAGAGTAAGAAGGATATCTGCTCATAAAATAAATCTCTTAACTGAGTTGGCGGCAAAACTAGCTTACCAACTTGAAGTTCAAGTTAATCAAAGAAAGAGCACAGCTGAATCCAGTATTGAAATTATGAGCAAGTTAAAACTAAATTTTTCAGAAATAAGCCTTGAAGATGCTGTTGTCATTCTCAAGTTTTTTATTAATGATATTATTTCAAGTGAAGAAAAACAAAAAATGTTAGACCTTGGGGTTGCAATAAAAAATAAAAATAATTTTGAAGTTTCAAAATTTGGAAGAAAAGTTCTAGATGAGTTAAATTTAAATATTGGCACACTTAAAAGAATTAAGAATCTTTCCAATAATGACGATGAACTTATGAATCTGCTCGGTCAGATATAAGGTAGAAAATGTTTGGAAAGATTTTAAATTTTAAATTCAAATCTGTAAGTGAAGCCAAGCTGGCGGCATCATTTTGTTCTGAAAAATTTGGTTCAAAAATTTCTGAATTAAATATTATTGGTCTCAATATTTTCATTAGTCAGTCTGGAGACCTTAACGTTTCAATTAAATTTGGAAGCCCTGATGCATTAAAAAAATTTGAAAGTCGTTATATTGACATTATAGCTGATTTAAAAGGAAGCCTTGTATTTAAAGAAAATAATTTTGTAGGTGTATGTACTTTTACATATGAAAAAGAAGCTGCAAGCACCGAAATGTAATATTTATTGGGAGACTAGGTAAATGATACATGCATCAGAAACCTTTAATGGATCCTGGCCTTTCAAGCCTAATTTTTATGAAGGAAATGGCTTTCTACAGCATTTTGTAGATGAAGGTCCCAAAGATGCTGATCCAATAATAATGCTCCATGGAGAGCCTACATGGGGTTATATTTATAGGAAGTTTATTCCTGCTTTGGCCGAAAAAAACCGTATAATTGTTCCAGACCATATGGGTTTTGGAAAATCAGAAACACCACAAGACAAAAATTATACCCTTAAAACTCATGTTGAAAACCTAAGTGGGTTAATTGATTTTCTGGGTTTAAAAAATGTAACTTTTATTGGTCAAGATTGGGGAGGACCAATAATCGGTGCATATTCAATTAGAAACATAAAAAATGTAAAGAGTTATTTTTTAATAAATACGCTTTTTGGATATAGCAGAGAAGAAAGACCTAAAAATTTATCGCCTTGGTTTAAATGGATCAAAAAACATCATGATGAAAACACATTAGATGGCATCCTAGGTGAACTTAGTTCTACCCTTTTATCTGTGATGAAGATTCCAAATTTTACCAATAATGGAATAATAACTGATACTTGGATTCAAGCTTACTCGTCACAATTCCCTGATAGGGCAAGTTGTATAGGCGCTATAAATTTTCCTTTAGATGCTCTTCTGAATAGAATGGTACCTTATGTTTTAGAAGGTTTTAAAATAGGAGATCTAAAATCTTTATGTTCTAAACCAGCAGTTTTAGCTTATGGAATGCAAGACAGAGCGATTGAACCTGATTATGCCATTAGGGACTTTAAAGCTCTTTTCCCTAATTCAAAAGTTGTTAAATTACCTAAGGCAGGACATTATTCTCAAGAAGATGAGCCAGAGGTATTAATAAATTTAATTAAAGATTTCGTAATAGAAAATAATAAACACAAATGAGTTTGATTTATAAAGTCTGTAGCAATAGTGAATGGGAAAAAGCTCTTGAAGAAGGTTTTTATAAAGGTTCTGAAATTGATATTAAAGATGGATATATCCATTTTTCAACAAAAGAACAATTAAAAGAAACTGTAGATAAACATTTTAAAAAACAAGAAAATTTAATTATAATCACTTTTAATACAACAGACTTAGTTGAAAATATAAAGTGGGAACCTGCAAGGAATGGTGATCTTTTTCCTCATTATTATGGTTTTATAGACATAAATTTTGCGCATAACATATATTCTTTAGAATTAGGAACTGATGGTATACATAAATTTCCTAAAAACTTTTTCTCCTAAAAAATAGTCTAAGAATTTTTTTTGAGCATCAATACCATATTGTTCTCTAATATCTTTATTATTTATAGCATTCTGAAGAGTTTTCGAGAGTGCTGACTTATCTAATGGGTTTACACACCATCCTGTTTCAGAATCAATAACTGCGTCTCTAACTCCTCCATCAATACCAGCAATAGACGGCACTCCATAAGCAGCAGCCTCTATATAAGATATGCCAAACCCTTCTATTGAATCATTAACTTTATATGATGGCATTATAAATAGATCTGCCTTCTCAAGGAAACTCTGCTTTTCATTACCCGTTACTTTGCCGACTAATTGAGCATTATTGGATAAGTTAAGATTTTTTATGGCCTCTTTAATTTCATTAGCTTGTAATCCTTCGCCACAAATATTCCAAAAAAATGGCTTTAATTCATCATTATTATTCATTTCAGACAAAGATTTTAAAACAGGAATAATTCCTTTTCTTTCTTCAAGTCTAGAAATAGTCAACAAAGACACTTTATCTGTTTTTTTATTTACGTTCTTTTTATAATTTGAAATTTTATTGAGTGAATAAGTGGGAGGAATAACCACTTTAGGCACATTTGTTAGGTTCAATTGCGATATTAGTTTGGATGTGTATGAAGAACTGCATACTATTGAATTGACTCTGTTAAGGTTATCTTTAATTCTTTTCTTTTTCTTTTGAATTGAAAGAAATTCTTGTCCATGAGCGAAAACAATTATTTTTTTAGCTTTATAAGGAACTGCATTCAAAGATTTCCAGCTATCACATATAATGATATCTTCATCTTTATAAATATTACTTACTAATTTTTTTTTAATAAAAGGTCTTAATAATTTAGGAGAAAAGTTATTATGAATATGAATTTTTGAATTAGAAATCTTTAATTTAAAATAATGATCTGGGAATACATGCGTTTCATTTATAGATGAGAGTTTTGTTGTTATTGCATGCATAACGTTTTGCATGCCACCGGTCCTAGGGGGGTATGTTTGTGTAACTATAAGATATCTCATGAGCCTTACCCTAAAATAATTTCTTATTAAATCAAATAGTTTGCTTTATTGCTATTGAAGTTTTAAAAACAAATAAATTAAATGAGGAAGATATGTATAAACTAACATTTAGCCCAGCGTCTCCATATGTTCGTAAAGTTTTATTATCAGCTTACAAGGCTGGAATTAGAAATCAAATAGAGCTAATTTCACCAGATAATCATTATGAAAACGAATTGCTGAGAGGCCAAAACTCTCTTGGCAAGATACCAGTTTTACAAAAACCTGATGGTGGCTATTTATTTGATAGTAGAGTGATTATAGATCATTTTAATAGAATAGGTGGAGGTTTAATTCCTTTAGAAGGTCAAGAAAGAGATATCATTTTAACTAGATCGGCCCTTGCTGAGGGCTTAATAGATGCTTCACTGTTAATAGTTTATTCTGATAGGTATGCCGGAGGTCAAGTTCCTTCTAAAGTATGGTTAGACTTACAAATAGGAAAAATTGATAGAACTTTAGATTATCTTGAAAAAGATATTATAAATTGGTCAAGTCCATCAGGTTTTGACGCTGCAAATATTGGTCTAGGAGCTGCACTAGGCTATATGTCCTTTAGAAATGTTAGAGTATGGGAGGATAACAGGCCACAACTTAAAGAATGGTTCAAAGATAAAGCTCATAACCTTCCTGGTTTTGTAGAGACAGTTCCGGTTAATTAATAAAATTTTAAGGCTCAATTAACACGGCTCTAAAATCATTAACATTTGTTAATGTTGGGTTAGTGAATATTAAGTCATCAATTTTTTGGAAGAAAGAATAAGAGTCATTATTATCCAAAAATTTTTGAGGAATAAGATTTTGTGATTTTGCTTTTCTTAAAGTTACATCTGATATAAATGCACCAGCATTATCTTCTACTCCATCTATTCCGTCTGTATCAATTGAAAGAGCTGTTATACCATTAACTTCTTTTAAATGGATTGCCATTGACAATATAAACTCTGTATTTCTACCACCTTTGCCATTTCCTTTAACTGTGACGGTTGTTTCACCACCAGAAAGAAGTAATATGGGTTGTTTTAAAGGAACATTTTCGAATTTCTTTTCTTTTTTTATTTTTATGGCTAATTCAGCCATTTTTTTCCCTTCTAATTTTGCTTCACCTTCAAGGGAATCTGATATTATAACCGGTTTGAAGCCTAATTTCTCAGCTTCATTATATGCGCTTTTCAATGCCATCATCGGGTTCGCCAGCATATAAGTTGGAGAATTTAATATTTTAGGGAGTTGATTTTTAATTATGATTTCTTTTAGATTTTCACTTATATCAATTTTATAATCATTTAAAATTTTAAAAGCATCGTTGTTTGAGCCACTCGCCTGTATTGTTGGTCCTGAACCTATATATGATGGTTCATCTCCAGGTATATCAGAAATCATGTATGTTGTCAGTTTTGCGGGGTAAATTGCTTCAGCAAGTCTACCACCTTTAATTTTAGAAAGAGCTCTTCTCACTATATTCATCTGATCAATGGGTGCTCCAGAAATCAAAAGCTCTTTATTTATACGTTGTTTTTCTTCAAATTTTATACCATCCGCAGGTAAAGTTAGTAAAGAAGATGCTCCTCCAGAAATCAGAAATACTACATGATCATTTATATCTGCTTTTTTGGCTAAACTAAAAAGTTTTTTTGAAGCAAGTAAGCCAATTTTATCTGGTTCTGGATGTGAAGCCTCAACAACTTCTATAAATTTAGTTTTAGTACCGTGTCCATATCTAGTAATAACAATTCCTTCAATAGGACCGTTATAACTTTCTTCAAATTCTTTAGCCATACTAGCGGCAGCTTTACCGGCACCAATAACTAATAGTTTACCTTTTGGTTTTTTCGGTAGAGTTTTAAATTTATCCTTTGGCATAGCGGCTTTTAAAGCACTATTCATAACTGATTTAAGAATATCATTTTTATGCATAAAAACTCTTTGGCTTTGATTGGTTTATTTGAAAATTGAACTAGTAAAATATTAAATTCAATATTAAATTATTTTATACAAAATTTTTTATGGGAATAAAATGTCTATTATTGAAAACAAAGTTATTGGTAACACATTGCTTCTTACATTGAATAATTCTTCAAAAAGAAATTCTATGGTTAAAGGCTTTCATGACGAGTTTCAAAAATCAATAAAAATAGCTGATGAGAATAAAGATGTATTTTCAATTGTCATTAATGGGGCAGGTGATTTCTTTTGTGCCGGAGGTGACTTAAATGCGCTTCAAACAAGGCGTACAATGACAGAAGAACAAAGGTATGAAACTTTGGGCCAATTAAATGGAACTATTCAATCTATATTGAATTGTTCAAAGCCGATTATTTCTGCGGTTGAAGGTGGTGCTGCTGGTGCAGGTGTTTCCCTAGCAATGGCTTGTGATTTAGTAATAATGAGCGAGCATAGTTTTTTTTCTCTTGCATATGTAAAAATTGGATTAACGCCTGATGGTGCTGCAACAAAATTTTTATCTGAGACTATGCCAAGACAAATGCTTGCAGAAATGGCAATGATTGGGGGAAAAATAGATGCATCAAGGTTATATCAAATAGGGGCAATTAACTTTATATCACAAAAGGGGAATGCAACAAAAACCGCAATAGAATTATCTAAAAACTTTGAAAACCTTCCTAAAAATTCTCTTTCAAGAATTAAAAAACTTACAAGATTAGCTTATGGTAACAATTTTGAAAGTCAGTTAAAATTAGAAACTGATTTCATGGTTGAATCTCAGGGTGATAGCGAAAGCATAGAAGGAATAGATGCTTTTTTAGAAAAAAGAGAACCAAATTATAAAAAATTGAGATAAAATTTCTATTGGCACATTGATTGCTTAAATCATAAATGTTGTCTTCTAATAAGTTTTTTTATAATTTTGTTCTTTCCATTGCAATCATAGTTTTTATTTTTTATTCCAGTCTTACATTTTCAAAAGAAAAATTTGAAAATTGTGAAAATATAATTAATAAAATTGAATCTTATACGGATCTACCAAAAGGTCTATTAACTGCAATAGGTAAAGTGGAGTCTGGTAGATTATTAAAAAATAAAAAATATGTAGTTTGGCCATGGACTGTTAACCATGCAGGCAAAAGCTTGTTTTTTGATACAAAAAAACAAATGGAAAAGTATGTATTAAAAAACGTTAGGGTTAAAGACCATAATATTGATGTAGGTTGCATGCAAATTAATTTAAAATGGCATAAAAACTATTTTAAAAAAATTAATGACATGTTTGCCTTAGAGCCTAATATATCTTATGCAGCCTCTTTTTTAATACAATTAAAAAATCGCCATGGTTCATGGGATGAGGCAATAAAATATTATCATTCTTCTGATCCCAAAAAAAACAAGCCTTATTTAAATAAAGTAAAAAAATTTTGGAAAATTAAAAAACAAAAAAAATATGTAAATAAAACAAAAAAATCAGATACAATTTTAATAACAGAAAGAATTAAAGATACTCAACCCTATTTGTTTAAGAGAATAGACAAAGTAAACTTCTTTAGAAAAATATTTGCTCAAAATAAATAAAGCATTGCTAAAATATTTAAAAAGTTAATATTATAAAGCAACAGTTAAGAATTACTAATATTTTGAGGCTATGAATATGAATGTTAAAGAAGCCTTTATTTCTAGAAGATCAGTAAGAAGGTTTTTGCCAGATCTGGTTTCTAAAGATAAGATTAAAAATGTTTTAGAGTGCGCAGCCTTTGCACCAAGTGGACACAATATACAGCCTTGGCATGTATATGTAGTTCAAGGAAAGAAGAAAGAAGAGATTACAAACTCTATTTTAGCTTCTATAAAAGATGGAACAGCTAAAAATTTTAAACAAGAATTTGATTATTATCCAACAGAATGGTTCGAACCATTTATATCAAGAAGAAGAGCCGTCGGTTTTGAATTATATAAACTTCTCAATATAAGTAGAGATGACTATGAAGCTCGAGATAAACAAATGCAGGAAAATTTTCATTTTTTTGGAGCCCCAATAGGCATGTTTGTAACAATGGATAGAAGACTTGCAACAGGAACGTTCATGGATGTTGGTATGTTTATTCAAAGTATTTTAGTTGGAGCGAGAGGTGAGGGACTTCATTCTTGTGGTCAAGTAGCGTTTACAAAATTTCATACATTAATAGCAGATCACCTTGGTTTTAAAGAAAATGAAATGTTGGTTTGTGGGATATCAATTGGGTATGAAGATACCAAAGCTCCGGAGAATGATTTAAGAGTTGAAAAACTTAAATGTGAAGATTTCACAACTTTTCTTTCTTAATTATTTTTTAATTAATTTGATAAGGACATATTAATTTTGAAAATAATGAATCTTGATAGTTCTAAAAGCTATTCAATACCAGATTTATATTTAAATATAGGGCATTTATTAGATCATTTTATGATGTTAATTTTTGCAAAAGCAGCTTTTGACGCTGGTAGAGAATTTGGTTTTTCGTATGAGGAAATTATCGTTTATGGAACTCTTGGCGTAATATTGTTTGGAGCAGCTGCTCCATTAGCTGGTTGGTTGGCTGATAAATTTTCTAGAGCAATATTAATTACTATATATCCATTCGGTTTGTCTTTAGGAGCATTTTTAGCATCTATGTCTCAATCTACTGAGATGTTAGGGTTATCTTTAGGTGTTTTAGGTTTTTTTGCGGCTATTTATCATCCTGTGGGTATTGCTATGTTAATTAAAAGACCAGGAAAAGTTGGCTTAAGATTAGGTATTAATGGTGTTTGGGGAAATATGGGCGTTGCTTTTGCCCCCATTTTTACTGGTTTTCTAATAGCGTATGCCGATTGGAGGTTAGCATTTATTGTTCCAGCAATATTATGTTTTTTATTTGGTCTATCACAAATTTTTGCATTTAGAGAATTGGATGATGCACCTGCAAGGAAGAGTTTAAGCGATGGAAATAAAGAAGAATCTATAATGTCTTCTAATTGGCAAACAGTCCTAATTTGCCTTGGTATTGTTACATTGTCTGGAGGGTTTATATTTGGTTCTTTAACTTTTCTCATACCAAGGTTATTCGAAGTGAATATGTTGCAGATATCAAATGATGTTGCAATTACAGGTTTGTTAGCAGGTTTTGTTTATGCTGTAGCATCTTTTTCACAAATTGGTACTGGTTGGTTGGTAGACAAGATACCTCCAAAATTTGTTTTATCGGCAATGGGTTTAGGGCAGTTAATTTTTATTTATTTTGCAAGTATTTCATTTGATTATGATTTATTATTTATAATGTTAGTAGCTATGCTTTTTGTTTTTGGACAAGTTCCTATAACTGATGCCATATTAGTTAAATATGTTAACGATAGTTGGAGAGGTCGGGTCCTTTCAATAAAATTTATGATAAACTTATGTGCAGGTGCAAGTGTTTTACCTGTGACTTCCTTTTTACTTCAAAATGGTTATGATTTTTCATTTATTCTTGAGTCCTTAGCCCTCATATCTATAGCTATAATTATATCGGGATTGCTTTTGCCTAATAAACAGTCAAATGTAGAGTTGGCAAAACAAAAATCTTTATAATTTAATCATTTTGTATAAATTTTAATCATGAATGCAGATAATATTATCATATTTACTGATTTAGATGGTTCTTTACTAAATCATGATGATTTTCAGTTCAAAAAAATCAGAAGTTTTATTATAGATTGTCTTAATTGTGGAATTAAAATAATACCGAATTCTAGTAAAACAAAAAGAGAAATTGAGGTTTTCTCAAATCAATTAGGAAAACAATTACCATTTATAGTAGAAAATGGAGCAGCCGTTCATAATCTTGATCTTCTTAATATTAATTTAAAATCAAACACTAACTCAATAATATTTAGCCGTACAATTGATGAAATTATAGAAATTTTTAAAAAAAAAGTTCCTGCAATTTTTAAAGATAAATGTTTGTTTGTTAAAGATATGAAAAAACAGAAACAAAAAGAAATTCTAGGTTTAAATGATGATTACTTACCCTTTGCTCTCAACAGAGGTTATTCAACACCATTTATATTTAATGGTTCTTCTAAACTTTTTGATGAATTTAAATTAATTTTAGAAAGTTTAGGAATGAAATTACATGAAGGTGGAAGAGTTTTAAATATTAGTGATAATTGCTCAAAAGGCTCTGCGTTAAATACCTTAGTTAACAAACTTCAAAATGATCTTTTTTTATCTCCATATGTAATTGCAGTGGGTGATAGCCCAAATGATATTTCTATGTTGAAAGAAGCTAATCAGCCATGTGTGGTTCCATTGCCTAATAAAAATAATTTAAATAATCTAAAAATGAATAATATTTTAAGGGCCAAGCAATGTGCTCCAGAAGGTTGGGAAGAAGTGATAAGACTGTCACTAAAAAAAATAAACATTAATATGATAGGTTAAAAAAATGGGTAGTTTTTATCAAAATGGTATTGTAGCAAACTTACATGATTTTTCTTATGGTACGTCAGCATATGATAATTATCAAAAGCTAGAGAAAGACCTAATAGAATTTTCAAATACAAATCCTATGGAATTAATACTTCCTTGTTTGTTTTCAGAGATAAATGGAAAAGCACTTCCTAAAATTATAGACGAAATAAATAAAATTAAATTTTTAAATCACATTGTTATAGGATTAGACAGAGCAAATAGAGAAGAATATATAAAAGCATTTAACTTTTTTAAGAAGTTAAAAACTCCCTTTTCAATTTTATGGAATGATGGCCCGAGACTCATGGAGCTTGATAAAGAGCTTTCTGAAAAAGGTTTAGCTCCTGGTGAGTTTGGTAAAGGTAGAAATGTTTGGTATTGTATAGGTATGACTTTGGCTAGAGGTAAAGCTGAATCCATTGCTTTACATGATTGCGATATATTAACATATGAAAAATCAATGTTAGCTAAATTATTTTATCCAGTAGCAAATCCATTTTTCAATTTTCAATTTTGCAAGGGTTATTATCCCAGAGTTGCCGATGGAAAAATGAATGGAAGGGTCTCTAGATTATTAGTTTTTCCACTTCTATTAGCTATGGAAAAAACTATTGGAAGGAGTGAATATTTAGATTTTATGAAATCCTTTCGCTATCCATTAGCAGGAGAGTTTTCGTTTAGAAAAAGCTTATTACCTGAACTTAGAATTCCTTCCGATTGGGGATTGGAAATTGGAGTTCTTTCTGAAATGCAAAGAAATCACTCTAGTAATAAAATTTGTCAAGTTGATTTGGCTCAAACTTACGATCATAAACATCAAGACTTATCAGAACACAATGATGATGCTGGTCTATCTAGAATGTCTATCGATATTACAAAAGCATTGATAAGAAAACTAGCAACACAAGGAAATATTTTCAGTTTAGAAACCTTTAGGAGTATTAAGGCTACATACTATCGAGCTGCCTTAGACATGATTGATATATATAGAAGTGATGCGAGAATGAATGGTTTATCATTTGATTCCCACCTTGAAGAAAAGGCTGTAGAACTTTTTGCTTTAAATATTATGAAAGCAGGAGAGTCATTTTTTGAAAACCCAATGGAAACACCTTTTATACCAACATGGAATAGAGTTTTAAGCGCTATACCTGATTTTCTAGATAGGTTCAAAACATCTGTTGAATTAGATAATGCAGAACTTACAAAATAAAGCAAATAACGCTATCAATTTAGATATCTTAAAAAGACTTAGATATATATATGGATCAATAATTACCGAAGAAAAAACGCTAGGGTATGCAAAACGAATTAATGAGCTGATTGATAATTACAAATCAAAAAGTAATTTTAAAAAAAAAGAAGAATCTTGGTCTGAAAAAACAGTCTTACTTATTACATATGCTGACAATATTAATAAAGGTGTAAGTGGTAAAACATTAGAAGACTTCACTTTATTTTATAAAAAATATTTTTCAGGTTTCCTTGATACTATTCATTTTTTACCATTTTTTACATCAAGTAGTGATGGTGGTTTTTCAGTTAAAAATCATGAAGAAATAGATCCTTTTTTTGGTAATTGGGAAGACATTAAAAAAATATCCAAAAATGCCGATATCATGACAGATTTAGTATTAAACCATGCTTCTTCACAGGGAAAATGGTATAAAAATTTTACTGATAACAAAGATCCAGGACAAAATTATTTCTTCACTGTAGATGAAAGTTATGATTGCACTAAAGTTATTAGGCCAAGAGATCATGATCTTTTAAAAGAAGTTAAATTAAAAAATGGTAGTAAAACTCTTTGGTGTACATTTAGTTATGACCAAATTGACTTAAACTTTAAAAATCCTGATGTTTTATTAGAGTTCATTAAAATAATAATTAAATTCTCAAGTTATGGGATAAAAATATTTAGGCTAGACGCTGTGGCCTTTATCTGGAAAGAGACTGGAACTACTTGTCTTAACTTATCAGAAACACATGAAATAATTAAATTGCTTAGAGATATAGTAGATCAGCTTGATGAAAATATTGTTATAGTAACAGAAACAAATTTACCTAAGAATGAAAACCTCAGTTATTTTGGCAAAAATGATGAAGCCCATTGGATATATAATTTTCCACTTCCGCCACTGATTATTTATACATTTTTATTTGAAGACTCCTCACCCATTACTAAATGGAGTATGAAAATGCCCCCTGCACAATTTGGAAATGCATACCTCAATTTTATAGCAAGTCATGATGGTATAGGTATGAGACCTGCTGAGGGGGTTTTGTCTGATAATGAGATTGATAATATGCTTGTCCGTTTAAAAAAGAATGGTAGCGAGTTCTCAATGAGAAAAGTACAAGCGGATGAAGATAAGGTATATGAGGCAAACATATCTCTATTCAGTGCTCTTGAATTTACAGATAATGATAATGAAGGAGCCTTTGCCTTAAAAAGATTTATTGCTTCACACTGTATTATTTTAGCAATTGAAGGTGTGCCAGCTTTTTACTTTAACTCTTTTTTTGCAACTAAAAATGATAAAATTTCACACTCAAAAAATGGAATTAAACGAGATCTTAATAGGCATAAATGGAATTATTCAGATTTAGTTTCAAGAATTAATAATAGTGATTCACTAGAAAATAAATGTTTTTCTATTTTGAGAGAATTAATACTGATACGAAAGTCTCAGCCTGCTTTCCATCCTAACGCAACTCAATTTACTTTGAATATAGATAAAAGTATTTTTTCAGTTTGGAGACAAAGTAGAGACAGAAAACAAAGTATCTTTGCAATTACAAATGTTACCTCATCAAAATTTATTTTAAACACTAATATGATAAATTTAATTGATGATGAAAAGTGGTTCGATTTATTAAATCCAGAGACTAATTTTCAAGATAATGAAAAAATAGAACTAAAACCATACCAAACTATTTGGATAACAAATTTTAAGTCAGAATAATAAATTGTTTTAAAATTATAGTGATAGTCCGCCCTTATCATTTAAAAAAGCCGAAATTTTTTCTATTCCCTGGTTATTTTTCATTTGCCCAAATACATAGGGCAGTGAGTTTCTAGCTTGCTCAACATCTTTCTTCATAAGCGCAAGATCCACACCCACATATGGAGCTAAGTCTGTTTTATTTATCAAAAGTAGATCTGATCGTGTGATGGCAGGCCCTCCTTTTCTAGGAATATCAGCTCCCATTCCAACATCAATAACGTATATTGATAAGTCAACTAACTCTGGACTAAAGGTTGCGGCTAGATTATCTCCCCCTGATTCAATTAAAATCAAATCTAAATCAGGGAATTTTTCTTTCAATTCGTCAACAGCAAGTAAGTTTATAGAAGCATCTTCTCTAATAGCTGTGTGAGGACATCCACCTGTCTCCACGCCTTTAATTCTTTCTAAGGGAAGGGCTTGTACTTTCATAAGATATTCTGCGTCTTCTGTGGTATAAATATCATTAGAAATGACTGCCATTGATATTTTTTTAGAAAAGTTTTTACATAAAGCTTCTGTTAGACTTGTTTTTCCAGCGCCAACTGGCCCCCCAATACCAATTTTGAGAGGACCGTATTTATTAATCATGTTTGATATATCCTATTTTTAAGAGTTTCATGAAACATACTTGAAAGATCTGATATAAAAGCAGAACTTCCTAAATCATTTATTTGGTATTCTTTATATAAAAGAGCTTGATCTTTAACAATTGGAATGAGTTTAATTAGAATTTTTTGGCCAGCACTTTGACCAAGCGGAATATGTTTAACTCCTATATTAACAAGATTTGCTACAAAACTTTGTAAATATGCAATAACAAGCTGCTCTAGTGGGATTTTAAAATGTAAACCAGCTAGGCCAACGGCAACAGGGTAGGCTAAATTATTTTCTATATTATATTTCCAATTTTCTTTAATATTTTTGCAAAAAGCATTTCCTAAATTTTTTGTTTCAATCCAGCGTTCTTTTGAACTGCATAAAGCAAATGCAAGTTCATTAACATCCTGACCTTTGTATGAATTTACTAGTAAAATACAGTCTGTTTTGCCTGAACCAAAAGTGATCAAGTGATGAATCCAATTTTTTAAATTAAACTCGTTTTTAATAAAGTTCAGCTCAATTGCTGCTTCTAAACCATGAGAGAAATTATAACTACCAATTGGAAAGCTAGGAGAAAACCATGATGCTAATAATTGATGGTAATCAAAATTATAACTGTTTTTATTAGTGTTTGTGTCCATGTGTTCTTCCTAAGCCGTAAGCACCACCTTCTGGAGAGAACTCTTCAGATATTTTTTTAATTGAACCACCTAACCTTATAATTAAATTCTCAATAACTTTATCTTCATGAATTAATAAGCGATTAGTTTCAATTTGACATGGAATATGTCTGTTACCAATGTGCCATGCGAATTTTATTAGGTCTTCACTCCTAATTTCTATTAAGGTTTCTTTCGCATACTTTATTAAAATTAGATTGCCGTCATCTAATAAAAAACCATCATCTTTATTAACTGAAATTGTTTCAGGCAAATTTACTAAAAATTCAAGCTTATTGTCCGATATAAGTTTTTTCCTTCTAATAAATCTATCATTATAATTAAGCGTAATTGTATCTATTACATTTTTATTGATAGGTTTTTGTATTACTTTTTCTACTAACATTTTATCCAACTAAAATAAAAAATATCTTTGTGCTAATGGAAGCTCTTTTGCTGGTTCACAGGTCAGGATATTCCCATCGGCTGTAACTTCATACGTCTCTGGATCAACTGATATATCTGGGCAATAATTATTAAATACCATGTCCTTTTTTGATATATTTCTAGTATTTTCAACAGCTATAGTGTTTTTTGCTATTTTTAAACTTTCTAGACTACCCAGTTTCAGAGAATCTTTACTTACGAAAGTTACAGAAGAAGATTCTAATGACCTTCCAAAGCTCGAAAACATAGGTCTTGTATATACAGGTTGCGGGGTAGGGATAGAGGCATTTGGGTCTCCCATTTGTGCACAAGCTATACTGCCTCCTATAACTACCATCTCAGGTTTTACTCCAAAAAAAGCAGGGTCCCATATTACAATATCAGCTCGCTTACCTTCAGTTATAGAACCAATATGTTGAGAAATACCATGAGCTATTGCGGGGTTAATGGTGTATTTTGCAATGTATCTCTTTACTCTTACGTTGTCGTTATCTCCAGTTTCGTCCTTTAATCGTCCTCTTTGAGTTTTCATTTTATGTGCTGTTTGCCAAGTTCTTATAATTACTTCACCGACTCTTCCCATAGCTTGGCTATCTGAAGCTATAATAGAAAAGGCACCCATATCATGAAGAATATCTTCTGCTGCTATAGTTTCTTTTCTAATCCGGCTTTCCGCAAAGGCCACGTCTTCTGGAATGGATTTATCTAAGTGGTGACATACCATTAGCATATCTAAATGTTCTTCAAGAGTGTTTACAGTATAAGGCCTTGTAGGATTAGTTGATGAAGGAATAACATTTTCTTTGCCACAAACTTTTATTATATCTGGTGCATGGCCTCCACCTGCTCCTTCAGTATGAAAAGCATGAATAGTTCTATCTCTTATGGCCTTGATGGTATTTTCTACAAAACCACTCTCATTTAAAGTGTCAGTGTGGATCATTACTTGAATATCCATATTATCTGCTACATTTAGACAGTTATCTATGGCTCCAGGAGTGGTACCCCAGTCCTCATGAAGTTTTAAAGCACATGCACCTGCATTGACTTGTTCAATTAAAGCATCAGGTTTTGAAGAATTACCTTTACCAGCAAATGCTAAATTCATAGAAAAAGAATCTGCTGCTTGTATCATTCTTCCTATATGCCAAGAGCCAGGAGTACAGGTTGTAGCTAACGTTCCATGAGCTGGTCCTGTGCCTCCGCCAAGCATTGTAGTTAAACCAGAGTGAAGAGCGTCTTCAATTTGCTGTGGGCAAATAAAATGAATGTGTGAATCAAAACCACCTGCAGTAATTATTTTACCTTCCCCAGCAATTATTTCTGTTCCAGGTCCAATTATAATGTCAACGTGGGGTTGTGTGTCAGGGTTTCCTGATTTACCAATTTTATGAATTAAACCATCCTTAATTCCAATATCTGCTTTATAAATTCCACCAACATCAACAACCAAGGCGTTTGTGATCACAGTATCAACAGCTCCATCTTGTCTAGTGACTTGAGATTGCCCCATACCATCTCTAATTACTTTCCCACCTCCAAATTTTACTTCTTCACCGTAATGGGTAAAATCATTTTCTACTTCTATAAATAAATCGGTATCAGCTAATCTAACTTTGTCGCCAGTAGTTGGACCATACATTTCGCTGTATGATGACCTAAAAATTTTTGAACTCATCATAGTGCTCCCATTATTTTTTGATTAAATCCAAAAATTTCTCTTTTACCTTTAAAATCAATTAATTCGATTTCTCTAGTTTGACCTGGTTCAAATCTTACTGCAGTACCTGAAGGGATATTTAAACGTTTGCCCTTACTATTTTCTCTATCAAAAGAAAGAAATTCATTGGTCTCATAAAAGTGGTAATGGCTTCCTACTTGGATAGGACGGTCTCCAGTATTAGAAACTTTTATTGTAATAGCTTGAGAATCTTCGTTGAGAATAATTTCTTCACTTTTTGTAATAATTTCGCCAGGTTTCATAATAGTCTCCATTATCGTATAGGGTGGTGAACTGTTACCAGTTTAGTTCCATCTGGAAATGTAGCCTCTACTTGAACTTCGTGTATCATATCTGGAATTCCAGTCATGCAGTCTTCTTTTTTTACGACATGAGCTCCTGCTTCCATTAGCTGAGCAACACTTTTACCATCTCGGGCTCCTTCTACAACAAAATCACTAATGAGAGCTATAGCTTCTGGGTAATTAAGCTTCACACCTCTTTCTTTCCTATTTCGAGCAACAATGGCTGCTAAACTAATTAAAAGTTTGTCTTTTTCCCTAGGTGATAATTTCATATTTACTCCTTAATTATTCCAAACTTTAGGAAGAACATTATCAGAAAATATTAATATTAATTCTTTTTGTATTTTTTTCAAATTGAAGGCATCTTTTGCAACAATTCTGACTAAAATTTTATCATTCCAAATAGAGTGAGATAACAAAACATCTTCTGAATTTTTGATTAATGTTGTGATCTCATTCTGTTTAGATAAAAAACTTTTGCCATATATAAAAATGTTACTCACAGCAACCGCATCCTGGGCAGATGCAATATTTGATAGATTATCTTTAATATTATCACTCAGACAAATTGCTTCAGCATGTATTAGTTTTTCATTTAAAAAGATTTTCCAATTATCTTTTATGAAACCTTTTTCTAAAATCTCACCCATTGCGGTTCTTCCAAAAATCATAGACTCTGCCATTAAAAAATTTGATTTTGGTTGAATTTTTACTTCAATATTTCTAGCAAAGTTACAAAGGTTAAATAAAATTAATTCTTGTGGAATCCAAAACAGTTTGCTCGAGTTATCAACTTTTAAATTTATGTTAATTTTAGCATTATCTTCTAAACCCTTATAAACTCTTTCTGCAGTTTGAGTTGTCACAAAGGTATTTGAGTTTTTTATGATATCAATATCGTAATTAAATTTATCACCACTCGTTAATCCACCTGCAGTATTAACTAAAACTAACTCTTTAATTGGTTGATTATGTTTGTGATAAAAAACTTTTGCTGAACCTGATTGATAAAAACGTTTAATGTCGTCATTATCTATTTCGACGTTAATATCACCGTGAGCCCTTTGAAATTTTTCTTTATTAATCACATTCAAAAGCTAAGAACTCTCTAAATTTATTCTAATTTTTTTATATCAAAACTTTATAATTAATTCACCTAGTTGATATTATAATTAGGAATTTTTCATATAATGAACTGTTCCTCGTTCATCAACATGGCTCTTAGCTTGACCAGTAACATCAAGATGAATTAAATGAGCTCTTGCTTCACCAATAGCAAAATGCATTTGTTCATCACCAATTTTCCTATCAAATATAATTTCAATAGAATCCATAATTGTTATGCTTCTTTTTTCTAATTCATTTAGTATGAGGCTTAATCTGTGGTTATGGTGCTTAACTAAATTTTTAGCACGTTCAGCTCCATCCTGAAAAGGCCAATCATGACATGGAAATACCTTTGTATCATTCCCAATGGACTGGATGTCATTTAAATATTTAAAATACCCACCCAGTCTATCATCTAATGGATCAAAAAAATTATCAGAAATATTTGGAGATATTCTGGGTAACAAAAAATCTCCTGATAAATATAAATTTCTTGAAGAATCCAACATAGAAATATGCTCTGGAGAATGTCCTGAATCCGTTCTAACTCTCCACATACCTTCATTTGATTCAATTTCATGACCAGCCTCAATAATTTCAAATTCAGGTAATTCATGAACTCTATTCTTATATAATCTAGTGGCAGGTCCTTTGGCTATAATATCTTCTTCGCTCATACCGGCTCTTACAAATACATTTCTAAAAATTTTAGAATATTCGTCATCTGGCATAGCTCTAAAAGTTTTAGCAGTAAAAAGTTCTTTTTTGCTTGTATAGCATTTTATGTCTAATTTATTTTGTAACCATCCCGCCATTCCAATATGATCTGGATGATAATGAGTAATTAGTAAACCAGCAAATTTCTTTCCTTTTAGCGGTCCATTTATTAACGCTTCCCAATGCTCCTCTGAGTGATCAGATTTCAGGCCAGCGTCTAAAATTAAAATACCTTTAGGAGTATCCATGAGAAATAAATTGACATGATTTAATCTAAAGGGAAGTTCAAAATGAGCCCAGTATAAATCATTGGCTATTTGGGTTAATTCTCCAAAATTAGGTTTGATAACTTCAAGTTTTGTCATTTAAATCTCGAAAATAAGTTTGTTGGTAATTATTATTTAAGATGTTAAGAATATACATGAATATTTATTAAGTTCTAGTAAATCTAAAATTTAATTAAAACAAAGTTTTTAAATTTTAATTAGATATATTTCTAGAATTTTTTTTTAAAACAATAAGAGAATGTATTATGAACAATTCATTAAATGGAATTAAAGTATTAGATCTAACTAGAGTATTAGCTGGTCCTTATTGTACTCAAATGCTTGGAGATTTGGGAGCTGATATAATAAAGGTAGAAAGACCAGGAAGTGGGGATGATACTAGAGGTTTTGCTCCTCCTTTTGTAAAAAATGAAAATGGTGATGAAACAGACTTAAGTGCATATTTTTGTGGTGCTAATAGAAATAAAAAATCAATTACTATAAATTTGAGTACTAAAGAAGGTCAGAATTTAGTCAGAAAATTATTAAGTAATTGTGATATTTTAGTAGAAAATTTTAAAACAGGTACTCTAGAAAAATATGGCCTTGGGTATAATGATTTAAAATCAGAGTTTCCTAGATTAATCTATTGTTCAATTACAGGTTTTGGCCAGACTGGACCATATGCTGCAAGGCCTGGTTATGATGGATTAATTCAAGCAATGGGAGGCGTTATGGCCTTAACTGGAGAACCTAGTGGTGAGCCAATGAAAGTTGGTGTTCCTATTGGAGATTTAATGGCAGGTATGTTTGCTTCTGTTGGTATTTTGGCAGCAGTTAGGCATCAAATTACTACTGGGAAAGGTCAATTTATTGATATTGGTATGTTAGATACACATGTTGGTTGGCTTGCAAATCAAGGAATGAATTACTTAGCAACTGATCAAAACCCAGATAGACTTGGAAATCAACATCCTAATATTGTTCCATATCAGGTAATGCCAACATCAGATGGATATATTGTCTTATCAATTGGTAATGACCCAACTTTTGAGAGGTTTTGTAAGTTGGCTGGAGAAGAACAACTGATAAATGATCCTAAATTTAAAACTAATGCAGATCGAGTTTCTAATAGAGATTTTGTGACGAATACATTAAACGAAATTACAAAAAGACAAACATCCTCGTGGTGGTTGTCTGAATTAGAAAAACAAAAAATTGGATGTGGTCCAATAAACACCTTAAAAGAAGTATTTTCTGATCCTCATGTTAAAGCAAGAGAGATGGTAATTGAAATGGATCATAAAAAAACTGGAAAGGCTCCATTAAAGCTCATTGCTAATCCAATAAAAATGAATGACACACCTCCAAGTTATAGGTTATCGCCGCCTTTGTTGGGAGAGCATACGGATGAAGTTTTATCTGAAGTATTGGGTTTGTCAGAAGATGAAATTAAAAAATTGAAAAATGAAGGTGTTATATAACTTTTTACTAATCTTTCATAAATAGCGGATATAAATCAAACTGAATAAAACTATCTTAAATATTGAATATGACAGTTTAAATTCCTGGATCAGGCTTGTTCTTCTATTTTGCCTCGGAATAACAGGTACTGTTGGTATGTGGTCCGTTGTTGTTGTAATGCCAGCAATTGAGAGTGAATTTAGTATAGATAGGGGAAAAGCAAGTTTACTTTATGCAACTACAATGGTTGGCTTTGGCCTTGGTAATTTTTTAATTGGGAAAATAATTGATAAGTTTGGTCTAAAGTTACCAATTATTGTTGCGACTATAATTTTAGTACTCTCATACCTGATTGGAATGATTTCAACTGAGTTCTGGCACTTACTAATTCTTCAAATTTTTATGGGAACTGCTGCTGCTACTTTTTTTGGTCCATCGATGGCTGATATTGGAAATTTTTTTGAAAAAAGAAGAGGTTTAGCTGTAGCTATAATCGCCAGCGCTAATTATGTAGCTGGAGCCTTTTGGCCATTGATCATAAGTCATTTTCTTGAAACCAATACTTGGAAGGATGTTTATTTATATATAGCGATAATTTGTATAGTTATAATGATACCGATTACGTTTT
>Ga0255758_10000664_pt1 | contig 38041 bp, 44 predicted proteins | sample 011ome_24_FD_179958 | JGI IMG/M metagenome (GOLD analysis project Ga0255758, IMG submission 179958) | Coastal salt marsh microbial communities from the Groves Creek Marsh, Skidaway Island, Georgia - 011513CT metaG (version 2) | ecosystem: Environmental > Aquatic > Marine > Intertidal zone >... | reverse complement strand
CGCCGCCTACACAAGCACCATCGCCAGAACCGCCGCCTACACAAGCACCATCGCCAGAACCGCCGCCTACACAAGCACCATCGCCAGAACCGCCGCCTACACAAGCACCATCGCCAGAACCGCCGCCTACACAAGCACCATCGCCAATACGCGACCGAACACCTTCGCCAAAAAACGCATCGACCCACGGTATGCTCCAGTCCCACAGGAACAACAGTCGAAACGAAACAGAGCCATTACCCGTGCAACCACAAGACTTGGCATGGTTACACGTTTTGTGGTGTATACCCATTATGGTGTTATGCATTGTGTTATATCACAGGCGAAGAGCGGGTTCTTCCAGTAGAATATTACGTTTGTGGGCGCCGAAAGAAAGAGATGTCGTGCGAACGCAATCCGAACCTGTAAAGGCGTCCGAAAAGGTAGATAATGGAATAGTACGAAGTGTATCAGAAATACAAGTCATTTTATAAAAAATATAGTATTTATGTAGCGAAAGCCATTTAAATGTCAGAGGTGAAACAATATCTCCAGGGTAATAACTTTGGAAATTTTGATACTTTGTTGCAGTTGGTGACTATGTACTATCCGGACCAATCGCAACAATTGATGCAATACTTGACAGATACCGTGTTGAGAAATATATGCGACAATATCGGAGTTATAACCATTAAGAAGCTGAAGAAAGAACTGTTTAAATATATGCGTTCGAGATTTTACTCTTCAAAATACCTGAAACGCCAACGTTCTCATAAATTGAACGCGACCCATAAAGTTTGGTTCGAGAACATTCTCACTGGGCAGGTCGATGCGTCAACAAGTAGTGGCACGGCGACGAAAAGCGGCGGTGCCCAGAAACAAAGCGGTGGTTCGGCACAAAAGATGACGGCTGCAGTGTCAGACACGCCCATGCTTGATTTCGGAGACGAGTTGTTGAGTTTGGAACATCTCGACAACCCTCGTCTTTTTCAAAGAGACGCACTGCGGTTTTTTGAACGCGTACAAGTCGACAAAACGTTCATTCGTTTTAAAAACATTATACTGGACGAACTTGAATCTGACATGAGACAACTGAGTTTTCCACATACTGACGAAATACAACACAATGTGAGGGAAACATTCGGCCGAGTCATCTCGACAAGACGCATCACTATGGTGCAATTTCTTTCCGTCGCCTGCACTGGTACGCGCAGTCTTTTTAAGTGGCGTGACCTGGGCTGGAGTATAGCGCCTACCCATCTTTTCGAGGGGTTTCGTCGTACCAGTGCAGTTGACGGAAAGAAGTTGGACGCCATATTTGAAAACGATTTCCCAAATACTGTACTTGCCGGTGCCACATTGATGGTAGAGGTAAACAGCAACCGTTTGGGTAAGAAATATTTCCGTTACACACTTGGCGCCTCTGCCATACTGGATTATTCAGAAGTAAAAGCCCGAGGAGAACGAGAAAACGACAGGGGATTTAAGGATGCTCTCATTTCCAAAAATGTCGACCTTTGGGAACTGTCTATCGGCGGGAGTTCGCACAAGATTGTAGACATTGTCACTGATAAACCAGTGCTCTCGTCGTCCAGGAATCCTGCAATGTCGGCCGGGAATCCTGCAATGTCGGCGACAAAATCACCCGCCATGTCGTCCAGGAATCCTGCAATATCGCCGCCAACGTCGCCGACAAAATCGCCGACAAAATCGCCGGCCGTCCCGGTAATTCCTGCGAATCGCACTTCTTTTATCTCCGCAATAGGCACACTAAAGACGCGCGGTTGGGTGGCATTTGGCAATGAGTGGTCATTGCCAAAACCATACAAAATTGCAACACATACTGGACACGACGTGCGTTTCAAAAAAGTATGGGCTGCATATCAATCGGATATGGATGCGCTGAAGGGGTGCGTGTTTATTATAAAGTGGAAGTCAGGCAATTATCTGTGTAAAGTTGTACGGTACGCGCGGAGTGCGTCGAGGATTATTACCTGTACCTACCAAGACGGCGAAACTTATGATTATTTGATGGAAAGCAACCCAAACAATGGGGGAATGGCGTTATTTGCTCGCCGTGTGGGCACAAAGACACCCTCCGAAGTATTGGACGTTATCCTTTCGGATGCTGTGAAACGAATATCTGTGGGAGCCGCGACCACGTCGACCATGTCGACCACGTCGACCACCGCGCCCATTGTCACAAAGTGGGAATATATCGATAACGACGGGAGGACCTACAAACCGTATGACGACGACCAAAATAAGGAAATTTCCAAAGTCGCGTCGGGTGCTGATTTTCCAAAAGATGTCGTGGTTGTGGACTCGCTAAAGACATTTGGCATTAAGAAAATTAGACTGGTTAATAAAGATACTGGCGAACAAATCGGGAACTACAACACGCGTACCATACGTCGTGTTGGATATACCGGTGCATCAGGCACGGTTCGCCCAAACAGCAGTGGCGGTGCGAGCGCCCCTTCCACAAGCACATCTTCCATGACATCGGGGGGTTCGACAATCGGAAGCTCTATGGCGTCTTCAGACGACTATGCTCAACTTTGCGATGCCGCCATTCATCAATTCCGGCAAACAGGCGTACCGGATAGGTTGGCGAGCGCCTTGGCTTCCAGTGTTAGTGCCGGTGCACCGGTTACAGGTGCGTGGGAGTGGTCTCCACCATTCGAAATGACACACAATCGCCCGGAACGTTTCAGTGCAAAACAACTAAAAATTTACGGCACCCTAAAATATTTGAACGCTCGTTGGAAAGACCCTCTTGAATTGTGGGAATATTCCGACATTCACGCCGATGCCGATGGAGAACCCTTTTACAATGCGATGTATCACTGTAGGCGGTGGTCTTCTTCTAATGATAACCCTAAACCATCGTATTTCGCCGGGTTTTTCCGTTTTTCAGGCGGGCGTGGGCCAGGTCTGTATTTTAACGTTGACGGAGACATGTTGCGCGCGGGCGATGATAACGTAGGTGTTGTTGGTCATCTTCTACGCCAAGCAAACCAATATGCCAAACGTCCTCAGATAGACGCGGCATCCGTACGGACAAACGTCGTGTACCACGCCGCACCTCGCGATATCCTCGCGAAAGCGTGCAGGGATACTTTGCGAGGTTCTTACAATCAAACAGCGATGCATGGCCGCGGTACTTATTTTGCCATGGGGCCGTTCGTAGATTACAGCATGGGGAACAGCCAGTCGAGGGCGGATTATTCAACGTGGGGCGGTACAGACGGCACGGGCTTTGTGTACATATTGGTCTGTCACGCGGTCACGCGCCCGTCCCTGAACACGAGAAACAACACTGGAAAGTTCAACAATGGGTTTAACGGCGGAAACGAACAGCGTTTTATTAGTGCGGGCACATGTGGAGGTCAACACGACTTGCTGAACAACAAGGCGCAACGCGAAGTGATTTACGGCGACAATAACGTCGAGAAGGTTGTATTCCCCATCGGCATCGCTGTGTTCAAGCACAGCTAACGAAACGACGATTCCATGTCAAGTGACGTCAAATGTTGTATACAGATGTCGCATTTCTTTGCAGCTGCCAGAGACGTGGCTATGAAATGATGCTCGGGAAGAGACTGAATGATGCTGTTACGCGACACCACTGTATCCCGTGTATTCACATGGGCCCATAAACAAGCACACGCCACCGCCACACACCCCGTAAGCACAGGACTCCATCGAAACGCGTATGGAAAACGATGCGCACACCGCAAATACCACAATAACAACGCCTCGACGACGTGCATGGTGGCGTCCAATCCAGCCAGCTGCCGTATCGTCGCGCACGCGTGCGACGTCGACGGCAATTGGACACGTTTGATGGCGCACACGTGCCTCAAGGCGCAATATATCGCCGCCCAAAGAACCGTGTAAATCTCTACGTCAGGAAACATGATGACAGTGTATATGACGAGACTGGCTGGAAGGATATGACGTACGTGATGTTTGTGCGCTGCGAATGCCCACGGGTGCGAAGAAGCAGCCACGCCCAAGAACCATAATAACCAAGCGTGTTCGGTGAAAGGTCGCGCGAGAATCCAGAGTGCGACCAGGCATTGTATGGTATAGTCTAGACGTATGGTAAGTTTACACCATACGTCTGGCGTCACGCCGCGCACCGTACGATGTTCCGCCGTGAAAAAGTGCACGACAGTCATAAATATAAAAAAGAAAGACCAGGGGATGTCGGACCCCAATGATTCCCAGTGCATGGAGACCACGGAGCCCACTGCCATGACTATTTTGAGTGCAATCGCACATTGACGCCATATACCGTGTTTGTTCAACATGACTAAAATAAAAAAGATAAACTTATATACGTTTTGTAGGGTACAAAATCCACCCGGTTGCGATGCACGCGATGGCCAATATATCTTCCGTTTCCATATGGTCTCGCTGGTGTATGAGGTCAACGAGCAACGTAGAGATGGGGTGTATACACTCGAGTATGGCCACGGCGTCTACTTGAAAATTTTTAGACGCGACGGCAATGACCCAATATTTGCACGCAGCCGATATGGCGCATCCGACCAGCACGATGAGCCACATGTTGAGTTGCCCCAATGACGCTGCTGCAAGATGTTGAGGAGTCCATGCCACAAACATGAAAAAAACAGCGACAAGTCCAGCCGTCGCGGCCGTGGAAATCGCCTTCAATTGTCCCGACTGTAAGCGGCCCAACATGCTAAACCATATGGCGAGGGACCAGACGTGACCGAACGCGGCAATGCAAGAAAACCACACCATCCATAACTCTGTCGAAGACTCGTCGAGCCATGGCGCATCCCACCACAAGCTCGCGGTACCAATCATCGCGATAATGAGCGAGCGACAGTGTGCAATGCTTGGAAGACGGCGCTCTACCGCAAAAATGACAATGGGAACAAATGTCTGCACGGAAATAATAATGCGATATCCCGTCAACGCCGAACACAGCGTGTAAAACAACGGGGGTATCACAAACCCGGTAAGGGAAAACATCACCCACCACCCTGCGCTTTGTTTTGGCTCGACGGGGCTTGAACGATATCCAACCACCACAAGAACGAGCGTAATAAAACACATGCGTAGCCAATGCATGTGAAACAAGGACGTTTCTGGGTCATTGTTAACCAACCACCGGAAGGAACTATCCCAAAATGCATGTCCTATTCCCGCTACGAGCACCGCGAGATACCACTGATACATACGTACTGGCGAAAACAAATTTAAATACTATTTAACGGTTGTTTTTTTTGGCATGTCATGTATGCTCAAAAGCAAGAAAGATGCATTTTGCTGCGTACCGTCGCGGCTATCGTGAGTGCCGTGTGCCTCGTGCTTATGACCGTGTCTATGGGTGTGGCGGGCATATACACATTCCGTGCTGTCGACACGATTAACGTGGAAGAGGTGCACTACATGGTCGCAAACTTGTCGTCCACCATGGGTCATCTCAACAGGGCATCTACGATGCTCGGTGCGTCCTCGCCGTCATCCCACGGCTCACTCATAGAAGAAATACCCAGGATTATTTACCAAATTCAGCCGCTCCTGCAAGACGCGCCAAATATGAGTGTTCGTCTGCTCGAAGCGTCGCGAAACATACGACTCGCTTCCCAAGCCGCACTCCCTCTTGTGCGCGAACTCGAGCCTATTCTGCCCCAGGTCCTGCGATTAGCGTCGCAAATCACTACCATTTTGCAAAACGTCTCGGGAACCTTGCACAATACGACAAAAACATCCCAAGAGGCACTCGAACTCATGAAAACGCGGTCTTTTGTCCAGTTGATTGGGAAAATGATAGTTCAAACGGGGAATGTGGCCGATGCGGTCAACCATGTCCCTTTTGCACGCGCGTTGTCGCTTGCCGAGCGCCACGAAGATATTGTGACGGATTTGACGTGGGTGGAGCGTTTTTCGTCGGGCCTGATAAATCTGTCCAAGGCGTTGAACAAATTGGATGCGGGAAAATTGCTCCGCGAAGCTCAGAATTGGCGCAACATGTCCGAACACGCCAGTGAGCTTATTCACAAGATGTCTGCTTTTTTGTGAAATGTGGGTATTTAAACTTTGACACGGTACATCACACATGTCTATCACGGAACAATGTGCAAGTGCGGCGAAGCGAAATGCTCTCTCTGAATTGAAGACCTTGCTGACCGGCTCTCCGGGTGCGGACGTGTTAAACCACATTGTGCCGGGTACTGGCATGACAATGTTGGGGAACGCGCTGAACAGAGGCAATGAAGCGGCAAGCGGTGTCATCGACTTTCTGCTAGACCAAGAACACATAGACGTCGACAAATTCGACGCAGCGAATTACAGACAGTCGAGAAGTCGTCGTAATGGCGATTTAAAAAGTTTTGTCAAACGTTCGCCACTTCATTGTGCAATAGAATGTGGTCATTTCGAATACGTCGAGCGTATATGTGAGCATGGTAAAAACGAACAGAACTACGGTGAACTTCTAAAAGCACGTCTGCTGACCAGATTTAGCAAAAACTACTTTACTCCGTTTCTCAATGCCGTAAAATGTGGCAAGGTGAAGATATACAAATATTTATTGGAGTTGGGTAAGGCACATGGTATGGACTTGGCACTGGATGTCATGCCAGACGACTTATCTGATGAAAAAAATGCTTTGGAAATCGCCGTGAAGAATGGGTATTATCGAACGTCCAAGTTTCTGCTTGACCAGCACGCATGGGAATATTTGCGCAAGACGGACCACGCGGCTTGTTCCGACATCACAAGTGAACAACATCCAATGCGCGTCGCGCTTGTCAATTCCCATGATAAACTCGCAAAACTGTTGCAAAAATGCGGGTCTCCGATGCCAGATAACCTACCCGGCACAGTCACCATCAATAAATTCAAAAAACGGTACAGATGGCAAATACCACAAGTAGCTGACGAAAAAACGCTGAAAAAACACAAATCGTGGATACAAGACGTGTGTATGATATGCCAGATGAACTTTGGCACGGGTAGGTCGTTTTGCTATCTTGACGGATGCGCATGTAAAATAACAGACACACCCGCCATGTATCACGTCGGGTGTATTACCAAATGGTTGAATCAAAAAGGTAGTACGTGCCCTGTATGCAGTCAACACTACAAACAATTTAATGTTCTCAAAACGTAATCATTTTTTTTCAACTATAAATATATTCGCCCACAGACTACATGTCTTACGGCGACTATCTTCTCACACAAAGCGAAGCGTTTCAAACGCGCGCCACGACATTTATGTCAGTCCAGGGTAGCCAAGATTGGTATCCAGTTGTTGCCCTACCAGATGGGAAATGCTTTTGGAGAGCACTGTCACAGGGTGTCGTATACAGTAACCGTAGCTTTGACGACGTATACCGCCTGTCTCTCGACCCGTTTCAGTACCAAGTCAAAACACAAAACGGCTCTTACGACAATTATCTAAAAAATGAACTTCCTTACTACCCTGACGGATTGTATGACACTTTATTTCGCAGGGCGCGCCGTATTTTCAGACTCAATTTATACAAAAGTCAAACGGCACAGGATGACGAGTTGATGCGTATTTTCGATTTACACCGCGCACTCAAAGAAAGCCCCCTAGATAAACACTTTGGGCCAGGCAAAGCCTACGGGATTTTCCGCACGGGATCCATTATGTTTGACAAAGACGACAAAAAATTAAAGTACGAGGTTCAACGCGTGCAACCAAGCGACGCCATTGGGCGTTTTTGGAGGATGTTTAAAGACGAATATAGTTTGGAAGATGACACATTGCGCGCACAACTGGCGCATTGGCGCAAGGTCCGCCGGCCACGTGACGACTTGGCGGTGTATGATGCCAACGTAGACGTGAAAAATGGTATTTTGCAAGTCATGGTTGCTGAAAATACCTCGAATGGACGTACCGACGACGACTTTAGTATTTCATGGGCTGGTCAATCGGAACTTGCCATCGCGAGCCACCTTCCTTGCGTACGCTCCATCCAGTGTTGGAATATGAATACCAGTGGATGGATACAGTGGGACGGCGGTGGTAACATTTTATCCAATCCGAAATATAATGTCGGTGCAGACGTGTGTTTACTCTATAATGGAACCCACTACGACACCCTCATTCACAGCAGTCGTATTGGCGATTATTTGTCTACGGTGCATCAGAAAAAGACAACGTCAAAGAAAAAGAAAACGTCAAAGAAAAAGTCAACGTCAAAGAAGCCAACATACATTCAATACGGGCACCCGCCGCCCGGGACAAAGGAAAACTAAAATAGATTTTTGCCACTATATAAACCGCCTAGTCGTTGCTAAAAAAAATCATGAACAGGTGCAAAGAATGTTTCGGATACACCCAAAGTGACTCGCACAATGACCGCGCCACCGGCTTTCGCTCGTGGGTGCTTCACGTCAAGTACGTTGTCATAATCGCCCTTTCGGCACTCGTGTGGGCCTCGCTGGTCGCCACCTTGAAAGATGGGGCCGGAAAGGACGTCTTGCGCAAAGACGAATGCGCACTGTACGGCGCCCTCGACGCCGCCGGTTGTGCCAGAATTAACGACGCGACCGACCTCGGCAAAGAACAACTCGACCAAAACAACCTCATTCACCAGTTTGCCATCTCTGGTGCCATCATCAATGCCCTTTTACTGGTTCATTCGGCATTTACCCACGAATCCAATTTGCAGGCACGCATTCATTACAACTGGGTGTTCAAGTCTTTGGTGCTCATCATCAATGTGATTCTCTTTTCACTCATGGTTGGGTACTTTCGCCTGGACAACAAAGACGACAACGGTGCCGAGCTTTTGGCCGAGGCCAACCTCGAGAACAACGTCTACTTTAAGGATACATTCAACCCGTATGCTGCCGCTGCCGCCGGGCTCGTGTTCGTCCTTGCTGAGTTTTTGGTCAGTACCATTTTCATCTGTCTCTACGGCAAACGCTGCCGCGCTGCCGAAGACGATAACGGTCCATTTGGCTCGGGGGGATTCTAACGCATAGTCACCACATAAGTCAACACATAAATACTTTCTATTTAATTTACAAACATGTCTATTGTAGAGCAGTTGGCCCAGTGTCCCGACAACTCTTTCAATCTTATCTATGCCGACCCACCTTGGAAATATTCACAAACCGTCAAAAGCGGCGTCTTGAAACGTAAAAACGGCACGTTCATCTACCCGTCCATGTCCATGAAAGAGCTCTGCGCCCTCGGCGGAGACATCCAACGCGTGTCCAAAGATGACGCGGCACTTCTTCTATGGGCGACCATGCCGCTTCTTCCCGAGGCGTTTCGCCTCATTGACGCCTGGGGGTTTAAATACAAAACGTGTTTTGTCAACTGGGTCAAAACCACCAAAAAGGGCGACCGGCCCGCCTTTGGGGTCGGTTACTACACGCGCAGCAATGCCGAACTGTGTCTACTGGCCGTCCGTGGTAAAATCGCCTCTTACAAACGTCTCATTGACGGTGAAGCGCCGAGGGAGCCAAACAGCATGACGTCTGTCGTCCACGAAGACGACCCGCACGTGCGCGCTAATTTTTTGACGCTTTTGGAAGACTCGCCCGTTCCTGTCGTCATGACGCCGCGGCGAGAACACTCGCGTAAACCGGAAATCGTCAGAGGCATGATTACGCGCCTATTCGGCGACATACCGCGCGTTGAACTCTTTGCGCGCCAATCCACGCCCGGGTGGACCGTTCTAGGCAACGATACACAGCATTTCGAAGACGCGGGTGCCCAAAAAGACCTCGCGGAGCGCAAATACAAACGTGCAAGAAAAATAAGTATTTAGTATGTATTATTCATCGTATCATGGGCAACGCCTTAATTGTAACGGCTTTATTGCACCACCCTATGGAGCGTTCGCGCCGGATTTCTTTTTGTTATAGAACTTTTCCATGTTGCATAAGCAACACTTATGTTGATACACAAGAAGACGCTACGGTGTATTTATAGGCAACTAGTCGTCATAAAATGCTCTCCGACGAAATCGTGGCCGACCTACACATGCTTGGCATGACGCCGCAGCAGGTATTCCGACGTCTCGTGCCCATTTTTGGACAGGAGGAAGCTACGCGAGCCATTGCGCTGCATGTCATGCGTCTGCGAATCGTGGCCGCCATTGAAGAGGAACAGGAAGACCCCATCCACGACGTCATTGAACAAACACTACAAGGCGACGAAGCGCCGCCCACGCCAGCCAACATTACACTCACGCCTGGTAAGACACCGCTCGAGGAAAAGTGTGTCATATGCATGGAGGACACCATTGAACAGCCCGTGACACTCGCGTGCGGCCACTCCTTTTGCTACGGGTGTATTGGTCATTGGTTTAGCGAAAAAAACACATGCCCGACGTGTCGAACTTGTGTGGACCAGTGCCCACCGGCGCCGAAAAAACGTCGACGTGAAGAACAGACGGCCCGGCCAAGACGTCGACGTGTCGTTCGCCGCCGTCTCACGATTCGAGCACGGCCAATGTGTCGCCACTGTGGCCAGCCGATGCGAGGACATCGACGGGGTGTATGCCAGACACAGACGGCGTCTGTATAAAAGGAACGTGTCATGGGAAAAATGTCAACATTCGTCCTTCACGCTAAAGTAGACCTATCACCCAAACTAAGAACCTACATCAACCTCTTGCGAATATACCCGCCAAAAACACCCGACGAAGACGATAAATATGCGCGCAACGTTGTGGAGCAGATACGCAAGGACTATGAGGAGCGGAGCTGGGGTTCAACCGCCATACGATTCAACATTAAAATGCTTCAAGACAAACACATTGCGCGCGACGTGCGTCCATTGTGTAGACGTATAGGCGAGACATATCAGAATACGAAAGCCCTGTACGGAATATACAAGAAGGAACTCGCCAGGTACGCCATACGACGAGACAAACTCGACATCCAAAAAAGAGCGAGCGAGGAACGAAAGGTAGGCACATTTACTCTTAGTGGTTTAAATTTATTTGTATAAAAAGCGTATGTTTCAAGCCATAATCATGCAGGCCGAACGAATTAAAATATGTTCGAATTCTTTACTACGTAAGGGATGTAGCGGCTCGTGGTTCATTCCGGTCGATGTAAACGCCTCTGTGCACGACATCCTTGCCCAGTTTGCCATTTTTATTTCGAATGGTTCGACCACTCATATCGACAGTTTTCCAATCATAAAAACGTGTTTTGAAGTCCTTTTGCGCGAAAATAGCGAGTGTATGTTTGTGTTCATGCGGCGTGACCAACCCGAAGTTGCCGGTATCCTACGGTCAAATAAGCCGCTTATGACCCCGCGTGAACAGCAACTCGTTCATATTGTGGAACGTCAGCGGCCATGGAACTTGCCCCTGTGGACATGGACGGAACACGACATGGCACTTTTAGAGTCCATGGAAAAGCAATGTCGACAGCGTAATATACGCGGTCCGTGCGTGGGTGTGTGGTGTTATCGGTGAACGTGACCCATGGGCGCCCCGTTCGGGAGACGCGCGTGCAAATCCACTGCGTGAAAGTGTTCCTCGGTGCTCAGTGCCCATTCCTCCCATTGGACCAACTTTATATCGTGTTCGTTTAATTCAACTTGTTGTGCAGGTTGGGCTGGAGACGCAGTCTTGCGGCGTTTACTCTGAGGGGCTGACGCAGACATCTTTTACTACACAAGGTGGTCAACATACATGATCGGTGTCGAATCCACCTCGGCTGAAAAAAAAATCTCGCGGCGGTCGAACTTTTCTATTCGCGAAAGAGATTTTTTCTATTCGCGAAAGAACTTTTGGCACCGCGGCGGAAAAAAAAATCTGGCGAGGGCTGAACTTTTCTATTCGCGAAAGAGATTTTTTCTATTCGCGAAAGAACTTTTGACCCCTGGCTGGAAAAAAAAATCTGGCGAGGGCTGAACTTTTCTATCGGCGAAAGAGATTTTTTCTATTCGCGAAAGAACTTTTGACCCCTGGCTGGAAAAAAAAATCTGGCGAGGGCTGAACTTTTCTATTCGCGAAAGAGATTTTTTCTATTCGCGAAAGAACTTTGGGCACCTCGGCGGAAAAAAAAATCTTCGCGTTTACGACAAACAAGTATTTACGCACGCCTCTCGTTCTCAAACAATGCCCAAACACACCAAGTCAAAAACACGCATATTCGCCCTCTCCAAACTTGACAAAAAGAAACTAAAAGCAAAAATGAGACGCCTCAAGGCTAAAAGGCGAGCTAAACTTGCGCTGATGCGCCTGGACAAGGCTATTTCGGAAGACGAGTGCGACTTTGATTTCGACAACAGCACGCGGCCTCTGTGCTCCACGTCGGAAGATGATTCAGATGGCCCACAAGGAGATGTATAAATATAGGTGACAATGATGCGTCATGATACACGGCGCGTTCTTTCGGTTGGTATTCCACGACGGCATCGTGGAGCAAGGTGCCTACAACAGTTTTGATTCCACGCAGCACTGGATTGCTTTAGCGGGGTTTCAACGGCGATTTTATATGGACAACATCGCCGAAATATATCGATGGGACCGCACGCACTGGGTATGTGAAAAGGGACCTCGTGTGGGTGTCGTATATAAGTACGACGATTGAATATATTCCGTATGTTTTTTCTTCTGCATTTGTTTGTATTGATGATGTGTATCGTAAGCACTTATGCACAATGCGACACTTCGGAAGAGTGCCAGCGCCTGTGCGCCTCTGGCGAAACAGAGGCGTGTGCCTCTTTGCTAAATAGTTGTAGCTGTTACGACCCGTGCGCGGGCAAAGTCAATGGTGACACGTGTACTCTGTGCGACCCAAACGATAACGACTGTGTAGAGATAGAAGTAGTCAAAACCTGTCAGTTTGGCGTCTGTGAACCGTGCGTCATAAATTGTGATTAAAACAATGGACCCTATAAATATATCTTGTTTATGTATTACATGCCTAGACAGTTACGTTTTGAAGTGTCGTCCCATCGATGCCTTCGCTTGACGGTACACCTCTTGGAAATGGCCGCCGTCGTTATTGTGTCGGTTGCTATCATTATGTCCACCGTCGAACACGGAAAATCATTGCGGGGCGAAGTCGAAGACCTCGAGAACGCACTGCAGAGTTCAAGAGACGCCGCCATTGCGGCCATTGTCATTATGTCCGTCGCATTTTTCATCAAAATTGGTCTGTTGTGTTCATAAAGAAAACGTCGCACCGCACCCACACGTAGATGCAGCATTGGGATTCGAAAATTCGAAGCGTTGGCCCATAAAATCGTCCTTCCAGTCGATTTGAGTCCCCATAATGTACAGCATCGACTTATTGTCCACAACGAGGTCAAAGCCGTGCATTGGCATGACTTCGTCGAGTTTTTCTGGCAATTCTGTCATGGGTTCGAGGCTGTACTGAAAGCCGTTACACCCGCCACTTTTGGCCGAAAATAATATGCGGCGCGCGGCGTGTGTTCGCGTTAGACGCGTGAGTTCGACGAGTGCTCGAGCTGTGACGCGAATCATTTTTTTTTGTCGCCGCGCGCATAATATACAGACATATCCCTAAATAAAATAGACCTTTCAAAGAATAAGCTACTCTTATTATATTTGTGGATTAAAGATAGTGTACACTACTACCGCGAAAACCATGGCATCAATCTCCCCCATGACGGTTCCGTCGGCGGCAGTCGCCGCGGGCCCCCTTGTAGAGCTCGATGCCAGTGCGCATCCGCAAGTCGCGGGCGCGCTGGACAAGTATCGCGCCTACGGTACCCAGGAGATGGGCGACGGGCGGCGCGCCGTCGACTCGGCTCTGCTGCGTGAAGGCGTCAAGCATGCACTGGATACGATATCTGGCGACGTGCGTACCCACGAAGAGCAGCGGACATTTGTCAGGCATGCCTGGGGCAAGTACCGCGCGCTTCAGAGACAGCGGGCGCAGGACATGGCGCTCGCGCGCCAGCGCCGCGGTTACGATGACGCAATCCGACAAATCAATTATGCGGACATTGAAGAGACAGCGCCGGGTTTTGACACCATGCTTGAAAAGATGCGCCAGTGTGGCAGTTGGTGGTCTGTCGTGGCGAACGAAAACCGGCGCATTGCGTCGGAAAAGCGCCGCCGCAAGGAGCGAGACCTAATCAACAGCAAGTTTGGCCACCTGCCGGAAGAGGAACGCATAGGTGCGTACAATGCCTGGAAGTCCGAAAACGAGCGTCTTTCAAGCCTCAACGTGCGCGAAACGTCGGATGCCCATAAGCGCGACTTTATCAAGTGGCTGGACGAAAATCCCGATTTTTTTGACATTGGCAAATGCGACGCCAAGAACCGCGGCGAGTGCATCGTGCCGTCTTCTCGTCCCGAGATGAAGTCCAACGAGCCGGTGAGAGTGCAAGCGTCTGCCGATGCCATGTTCGAGGCTCTAAGAACAGCCATTCGCGTCGTGGGGCACGAGGCAGCGCATCTACGCGTGCAGCTCCGGTGGGACCCGGACACGGAGCGCGGGCCGCGCGAAGTCAACTACTCGACCACCCACGGGCGACTCATCGTTCACAGGACTGACCGGCTCGTGTCGGGACATATCTGCGACGTTCTGGGCGTTGTGGGCGAGAACGGCATTATCCTGCGTCAAACTGGACAGCTTCACAAGCGGCTTCCGGACCAGTTCTACAAGCAGTTTCACGCCTACGTCCAGAAGCAGGGTCTCGCCAAGACGGGGACATTTCACAGGGTGTACGAAGTGCCGCCCAAGATGATACTGTCGGTACATCTCAGCACGGCCACAAAGACTCTGCGGATTACGCAGTCGCTTCGCACGCACATTGAGCGGCCGCTCACCCTGCAGACTATCGAGACCAAGTGGCGTGCCAACCCTGCCATAGAGCGCACCAAGGAGGACCTCCGTAAGCAGCTGGCGGCTACCAAGGTCCCCGTCAAGGCGCCCGTCAAGGCGCCCGTCAAGGACGACGACATTGTTGGGAAGCTCACGCGGCTCAAGCTCATGCACGATGATGGGACGCTCTCCAAGCGCGAGTTTGACGCCGCCAAGGCTAGACTTTTACAATAAAATGGATGTATAAATAGCAACATCTTTTATACATTTCATGCTCAGGTATATTTTATTGACTTTGTTTACTATTATATCGTCTTCCCAAGATGTGTTTCAGGGTACAACATCGATTCAGGGTACAACATCGAATGTTGATGAAATCGACGAAGGTTTTCATGCACTCGACCTGACAGGCGGAGGTTTTGATGCATTCGATGAAGTCGGCGAAGAATTTAATGCACCCGTTCTGATAGGGGATGAGGAGCAGGAGCACGAGCAGGAGCACGAGCAGGAGCAGGAGCAGGAGCAGGAGCAGAGGGATGAAGAACGCGATGAAGAGCTCGATGAAGAACGCGATGAAGAACGCGATGAAGAACGCATGCAGTTTGACGAAGTTTCCGGAGATGTTAGTCCCGAATCTGACACTGAAAATAATACTGGGAACACCTACATTTACAACTATTACAACTCCACAACAAACAAAGACGGCGATGACTCGGTGGACCAAAATGTCGTGTATCCATTACTCGGCGTCATAGCGCTTGCCAGCTTGTGGGGGTGTTTGAGCTCTATGTGCAACTGCAACCCCTGCGCCTCGTGTAACTGTTGTAAAGGCTGTGACTTATGTGGTTGTTGCAAAGGATGCGACCTGTGTGGTTGTTGTAAAGGATGCGACTTGTTGTGTTGTTGCAAACAATGCGACCCGTGCGGTTGTGCGTATTGCCTAGACCATTGCAACTGCCTGGGAACTGCTTCTACACCGGCTGGTTCCGTGGCCAGTGCAGTGGCCGAAGAAGAATTACACCCTTTAATATTTTAAATTTGAATTACTTTTACATTACGGTGTTGAATTTTGGAGCAGTGGCAATGACCCACGGCGCGGGCGCTTGTTTCCCGGAGCAGGCTCGACTTGAATCGCGTTTGCCAGTGCGTTCATGCGTACAGCTTGGCCCGCAATGACTCCAATTTTCCTTTCAATGTCAGCCTCGAGTTGTCCAATCCTATGCTGTAACTCTTCCACAGTCGCTTCAAGTTGGATGCGTTGTTCCTCGGCGCGCGCTTCGCGCTGTTGACTCTCCGTCTTTTGCTTTCGCTCATAAGCAACAGACGCTTTGCCCCACGCCGCAGTGGCCTGTATCATATTCTGCTTCAGTTCGCCGTGTTTCTTTTGCAGCTCCTTCCATCCAACCGTGGCATCTACCACTTGCTGTTTGAGTTCTTCGCAATGAAGTTGCAGCCCTTCATGGTCATTCTCCAGCTGTGAATGCTTGCGTTCAAGCGCCCCGTGGAGAACACGGGCGTCCTGACACTGCGCTGTGAGCTCTTCCTCGCGTTTTTTCCCGTCGCGAATCTGCGCTTTGAGAGACTGTATCGTTGCATCTTTCGAGGTGACCAACTCTTGTAACTCTTGCACATGTTGTTCATGTTGCAGTCCTGCTTGTGCCACCTCTTTCTTTTGAGCGGCCGCCTGCACTCGGAGGCACCCAATGGCCTCTTGAAGAGCGGCCTCGCGCCGCTGGCTATCTTTCAGCGCGTTTGTGGCGACCGAGAGCTGTTCAGTGGCGCTGGAAAGTTCATGGCGCGCCTTGTCTAGGGCACTTGGTCCGAAGATGTTGGAGAACATGTTTAGTGTGTGTGTGTGTGTGTGGTTTTATTTCAAATAGGATGGGGTGACCCTAATGTTTCCAAGAAATTTCTCACTATTTAAGTACATGTATACATTTCAATATGAAATTGTTCGCTCTCGCATGTACTTTAGGTATGACGTTTGCACAGTGCGACGTAGAGCCGCCGTCACTACGAGAGAATACCCAGCACGTCTACGTCATTTCTGACGAACCGACCGAAGATGGGCTACAACGTAGACTCGTGGTAGGTTACAATGCCGACGACGAGACGTTGCCAGGTCTGGGTCTGCGCACACATTACGACTCGGATATGATGATGCTAAACGACATCTCAGAAGTGTTGGTCGACGACCATATCTTTACGAGTGACGTCGCCATACCCGACGAGGAAGACCACGACGAAGATGAAGCGACCGACGCGTTTATATTGGCCGCGTGGGCCTCTTTATTTAACAGTTGGCCCGGTACATCGCCCGTAGAACTCATGACACTGACCTTTGACGTAGTCGACCCGGACCAGGAATCGCCTGTGCGATTTACGACCGTCAGCAACGCCGCGGGATTTGATTTTGACGGTCGCGAGCACCACGTATGCGCTGATTAATCTGCCTGTGAATTATTTAAGCGCATAGACGTATGTACCATGTACGGGAACACGCTGTTGTATTGGGCACTGTGCATCGTAAGCGCCGGTGTATGCTGTGTCGCGTTGTTGAGGTGCACGTGCTGTCCTAGACGAGTACCAGAGGCTGATTTTCCCCATACCATTGGTCCAGAATGATTTTTTCGAACGGAGACCCCGAGGAAAAATGATGCGCCGAAATATCATCAATGGATTGCAGGTTTGCTATCCCCATCATCTCCAGTACGGCTGCGACGCGAGAGACGGCGTCGATTTCCCGTCGTTGTGATGCTTTTTTTACGGCAGACTGTAGACGCTTGCCAAACCCATAGTTGCGCAGTCCGTGATATTGGCGTTGACTGACGTCCATCGTGTGGTGTCGAAATGTGTCGATGGACATCTCTGCCCATCCGTCGTAGACTGTATTTCCGCGCGTAACAATCGCGACCGACTTCCACAGTGTCAGATTGTCGCTGAACAGGTCTTCGTCAAAGTCTGCGAGGAGCAATATGTCACCGGTGCGGACAGGGTCGGGGACGGGCGTTTCAATCAAACGTTCGCGCAGTGGTGTTTTCTTGGACGACCAGGCGAATCCCATTCCTAGGTTATACACGAGTATATTCCACCTTTAAATAATTACATATATGAATCGAGAATTATATAAATGTTGTATTTGTCTAAACACTGTAAAACAACCTCTCGTCATGTGCCACCAGACGCACATCGGGTGCTTTGACTGTGTATGTAAACAGCTGGAAAACTCTGCCGAGGGGACCACAGAGACGTGTGCGTTGTGTCGCCAGACGCTACATCTTCGTTTCGACCGGTTAATTCAGGAAACATCAGAGTGTTTCCATAAATCCAAACGGCGAAAAAGGGCCATCTCAAAATACGAGGTGTTTCTACAGCTTCTGGAGTTGAACGATAGGCCCCGATACCGGTCTTTTACCAAAGCCGTGCGACGTTTTTCGAAAAGCATCACGGACGAGCAAAAGTTGGAACAGTTGCATCATGACATTGGCGTCATCATGGAAGCCCGTGACGCGTCGCAACGACTGGCCGAGTATCGCCTACTAGACAATGTCGTACGTCTGTAAGTATTTAAAGGCCGGCGCCGTGCGCCAAATGAGTTACAAACTGGTCTCCATAGGCGACGCTTCTACTGGAAAAACGTCATTGTTGGCAAGCTTTGACCATAATGCGTTTGACGAGCATCGGAGCTCAACCATCGGTGTGGAGTTTTCGACGGTGGAACACTCGGGGGTCAAAATGACGCTGTGGGACACGGCCGGCCAGGAGAGATACCGCACGCTCACGAGTTCTTACTATCGTGGCGCGGACATCGTGTTGATTGTGTATGCGGTATCCGACCGCGATTCGTTTCAAAATATAGAGAGTTGGCTCCGGGAACTCTCCACGTACGGCGACACGTCGACATTGCGCGTACTCGTGGGCAATAAAACGGACGTGGAGCCACGCGCGGTCGGGTTTGAAGAAGGTCAGGCCTTTGCGCACCGACATGGCTTGTCATTTGCAGAAGTGTCGGTGCGCACGGGAGCAGGTGTGTTCCAGTTGTTGGATTGGATGGTGGGGCAAATACGTACGCGTCCGCCCGTTCACCGCCCGGCGCCGAAAGTAACGCGCGTTACACCAGTCGATACGCGCAGAGATAGTTGTTGTGCATACTAAAAAAATAGAATTTATAAAAAAAAACACACTATATAAGTTACACACACCGACTCATTCATATTATGGCCACCACCATGAAAACTTTTTGTATGCCACGCCCCGGACCTCCCGAATCCAAAGCAGAGGAACGCATTATAACTACAGACAACCTGCTGCTCCTTACGGACAGCTACAAGGTGTCTCACCACGTCCAATATCCCAAGGGAACGACCACAATCTACTCTTACTTTGAACCGCGAAAAGGCGGCCTTCACAAGGAGATTTGCTTCTTTGGGTTGCAGTATTTCATCAAACGGTACTTGGTCGGCCAGGTCGTTACCCACGAGAAGATTGCCGAAGCCAAGGCTCTGTATGAGAAACACTTTGGGCCCGGGACAAACGTATTTAACGAAGAAGGATGGACATACATTGTAGATAATCACGGTGGGCAATTGCCAGTCATCATCAAAGCCGTACCCGAAGGACAAATATTACCGGAAGCCAATGCCTGCATGACGGTCGAGAATACCGACCCCAAATGTTTCTGGTTGGTCAACTTTCTGGAGACACTCCTGGTACAAGTGTGGTATCCAATGACTGTCGCAACTAACTCGCGCGAACAGAAAAAAATACTAGCTGCCTACCTCCAACAAACTGGAGACGCGTCTGAAGCGAACTTAAACTTTAAATTGCACGATTTCGGTTTCCGTGGCGTGTCGTCCGTGGAATCGGCCGCGCTGGGCGGTGCCGCACACCTCACGCAGTTCTTGGGGTCTGACACCATCGCGGGAATTACCATGGCCCGTGATTATTATGGAGAACCATGTGCGGGCTTTTCCATCCCGGCCTCCGAACACTCTACGATGACGAGCTGGGGCGAAGACGCCGAAGATGGCCTGGGCGAACTGGCGGCATACGACAACATGTTGGAGAAATACCCCAAAGGACTTGTGGCCATTGTCTCTGACTCTTACAACATTTGGAAAGCAGTAGACATGTATGGAACAGAGCTAAAACAAAAAATCCTGAATCGCAACGGGACGTTGGTGATTCGTCCCGATTCAGGCCCTCCTCCACTGATGGACATCGAACTGCTGCGCAAACTATACAAGTATTTTTCGGCCGGTGACAATGAAAATGGTCACAAGGAGCTGGACTCCCACGTGCGCGTGATTCAGGGCGACGGCATTGATTACCACCGCCTGCAAGTCATTGTCGAATTGCTAAAAAGAAAACGGTGGAGCATTAACAACATTGCCTTTGGGTCGGGCGGTGGCTTGCTACAAAAGTTGAACCGCGACACCCAAAAGTGTGCCTTCAAGTGCTCCTATGCCGTAGTCAATGGCAAGGAGATTGACGTTCAAAAACGCCCAATTCACGCACCCGGGAAGAAATCCAAACGTGGACGACTCAAGGTAGTGAAAAAGAATGGGACGATTGTCACGCTGACCGCCGATGCCGACGAAGACGGCGAAACGGCCGGAAACACCGTCAGACCAGATATTATGGTCACCGTCTTTAAAGATGGACGTTCTATGAGACACTGGACATGGGCGGAGGTCAAAGAAAATGCGTCACTTGGCGAGTTTTTGAACAGTGAAGAAGTCGGCGAAGTCAAATCAAAGGCCCAAGCCGCTGCTGATGCATATCTCACGTCCAAGTACGCGAGCGATGTCCAAAAAATGCAAGACGCCCAAAAGAGCAGTCATGACACCGACGGTGAGTACGAAGTACCATTTCAAGTCCCTTGAAGAAAGTCGTGTGGCAGTATAAATGGCGCCCACGTCGACAAAAAAAAACATGAAACGCGGTGGTAAACGAAAAGGCCGCAAAAGTCGCAAGCAAGTGTCAAGAAATACGTCCGAACTCGTCTACAAAGACGACGGGCAAGAGTATGCGCAAATTGTTCGAAAACTGGGCGGGTCCAATGTTGAACTGGCGTGTGCTGACGGCGTGACGCGCATGGGCATTATTCGAGGCACGATGCGCAACAAAGTGTGGTTGAATACTGGCGATTACGTACTTGTGGGACTGCGCGACTTTCAAGACAACAAGTGCGACATCATTCTTCGCTACACCGCGGAGCAAGTGCGCACGCTCAAGGCCTACAAGGAGATTCCAGAACAAGAACAAGAGGAAGACGAAGAACCCTCCCTCGATTTTGACGATATTTAATAAATGACATATATAAAGTACATTTTGTTTTTTATTCACATGGACCTCGACACAGGAGACATTTTTCTATTTCAATACAAAGTTCGCCCAGGATTACTCGGGTGCATCGAAGGGTGCATTCGCTGCATGTCCGACAGCCAATACAGCCACGCGGCCTTCATCTGGAGAGACCCCATCATTCCACTGGACGCCTTGCGAGACGTATTACACCCGCCAGATACGTCAAACGGCTACAAACACAAACACGAAAACATATCATATACCATTCAAGTGTACGGGAACGGTATCGCCTATGCCCACTTTGACGGTGTCTATCTCTGGGATTCGGATTACTTTCACACGGTCGAAGGAGTCGACCATGAACAAAACCAGGGTTGCCAGCTTACAAAACTATCCGAATACATGGCTATCGAAGGCATCGAACAGCTAAGCATCTGTCGACGCAGTCCAAAAGACGCCGAGGCACGCGCGCTGTTCGACAGAAAGGTGCGCTCCAACAAAACGGGCGTGGAAGTGCCCATTCTCACGCAAATTTACGAAGATGAATGTAATAAACCGTACGACACGTCCTTGTGCGATTGGCTGTGCGCTTGTCTACGCTGCCGATGCTGGCATAGGCGCGATGACCAGTTTTTTTGCTCGGCCCTTGTATCGCTGATTTTGACCCGCGTCGGCGTCCTACCCGAAAACACAGACTGGTCTATCATTTCACCCGGGGAGTTGTCGATATACAAGTCGTGGTGTGTCAATTGGTTGCAGTGGGTCAAACCCTACACGGACGACGCCGATTGGCAGTGGCGCGACACTGAACGCCCTCTTAACTTTGACCTGCGGGTGGGCCAACCCAAATATGCCTGACCGTGTATAAAAAGATGTCGCCGCGTGACGACATGGACAACTGGCAGCAAGTCTTTCGAAATTACGCCAAAAAGAGGCGCAATTACCACGAATTTTCATGGGCAGTCGCCGCGCTCAAACTCTTTCCGCCGTGGGTCTGCAAATGGTGGTGTTGGCGCATCTGGCACGCCCAAATGGCCCCCATACACATCATTGAACAATCGCCATTTTGCTCCTTTTTCTTTCGACCAACCTCGCGCGAACCCTACGTCACCACATTGTACATGCACGTGTGGTGTGGCGTGCACATGGCGTACTATCTACGACACGGCGACCAAAACGCCGCACACACATTCATGGCCATCGAGGGCCTTCCTGACGCGTTCCACGAAGCACTACGGGCGATTCCCGTATGTTTGCGCGGCCAAGGCGATTGGAAATGCGAAACATGTGGTCCAATGTCCGGCACGACGCACGTATGTCGGCGTTGCCATGTGCCTGTGTCGACCTGGCGTAAGTATGTTATATAAGTGCGACGGGCCACACCAATGGACGCCAACGACAAGTCGGACAGACCACAACAGAATGTTCTCGCTGATGACCCTATCCTACTCGCCGTTGTCACTTTTGTGGTCGCACTCGCATTCGCGTTACGCATCATCGACCCATGCACGTGCTGATTATACTACGCATATTCCACTATAAAAAACACGGCCCTACTTAAATGACAAAAATGTCGTCGACTCCCATGGTGCCTTTGCACGCTCTCATACTCCAGATGCTTGCCTCTCCACAGGGGCAAACAACAAAAGCGACGCCCAAACACGTGCAACGCAAGCACGTGCCCCAAAAAATTATCCCCCGGCACCAGAAACGAGCCCGGCGCAACGTCAAGAAATTCCGCGGCGTCTACGAGCGACGAGATACGCACATTTAACCCATCCAAAAAAAACATCTGATTTCATTTATTTATGTAAACGTTGTATTGTAAAAATGAAGTACGTCGTTCGCCTACTCGATGCCGTCGCCAACGTGGCCTTGTATGAATTCCAACCTGCACCCACCCCAGTGAGACGCCGCTTCTTTTATGCCATATGTGCAGCGCTTGCATGTCTGGCGTTGTCCGTACTGAACCTTCAGGCGGGCGGGGCCTTTCAAAGCGCAACAGCGTTTCATGTGCCTAATACGTGGATGCACGTCGGCTTTCGCCCGACGGTCGCCGCCGAACTTCTCGGACGACTCTTTCTCAAGCCCGACGCCGCCTCCACAGGGTCCCGCGTGCGCGCCCTGGCACTTCTTCTGACAATCCCCTACTTGGTGATGCACGAGGCGTGGACTGTGTTTGTGCTTGCCGTCGTTGCGCTTGGTTTGGCGCAGATGCAAGGCGCGCTGGCTGCGTGCTTTCCGGTCAATACGCTGCTCATCTTTTTCACGGCGTGTCGCGACTACTGGACCCATCCGGTGGCGCTGTGTTTTTGGCTCGGCCTGGCATGGGCGGAACAGCTGCACGTCGCCGTGCCAATGGTGCATACGCGGCATCGTCTTCAGACACAGAGCGGCAAACTCTTTCTTTTGCACAACGGTGGCAAACCTCTCATCACGTACGCGCGCATCGCCGACCTGGCGGCGACCGCATGGGGCCCGTTGGCCTGGATTGCCGCGCCACCAACGTGGTGGGCGGTCGTCCCCGCGGCCCTTGCGCGCGGTCTGGCCGTATGGGCACTGCAGCTGCACTGGAATCGGTGGCACAAACATACGGGGTTTGACATTGCAAAGCTCTGGAAACGCCAGGGGTTTAAAATGAAAGGATGGCGCGACGCCGGCAAACGCGTCGACGCGATAGTTCGGCGCAATTTGAAGTGGAACACCGTCGCCCAGTGTGTGGCCGGCAGTGTGTGCGACCTCTTTAGGCTTCGTGCGAGCGCACTTTGGATGACGGCAGGCGCCGTGCATCAAATGAGAAAGGTCGCGGCGGCTTGAATGCCGGCGGAGAGTGTGCCCATCAGAAGAATGGGCACGGAAGCTTGTACGAGTGCGGTGACAGTGTCTTTTGTCGTGGGCCACTGGATGGACATTTTGTGTGCGTAGTACGTGTTTAAATCCTCTGTTCAGACGAATCCAATGTCTCCATAAATAGTATGTATATATCGAATAAAAAGATACGTTAAATGTTTTTGCTCCTTTTATTGGCTGTAGCGAATGCCGCCGAAATGTCTCTGAGTAATATACAATGCTCTGATACGACATATTTGATTGAAGGCCACCTACACCTGACATCGGTGAAAAAAACATTCCAGCAACAATCGTGTTTAGTACCGTTATTTCAACTCAGCACGTTCTTGGAATTTGAAAGATACAGTGGGCGTGAAAATGACGAGGCTGCATGGACAAATTTCACTTTTATCGGTGAGCCAAACGTCACTTTAAGCATAAAAAACAACGAAATGTGTGTAAGTGGTGATTGTATAAATATACCAGCCTACTCCAAACTTGAAAAGTCGTTGTGGATTCATGTTTCTTTTCAACATTCATTGATAGAGTTGCATTCGGCACCCGTCGGAACACGTAATTTTGGACACATTGCAACCACAAAACACAAGCCGACATATACGGCCGAATTAATTGCTACCACATCTTCGGGTATGGAACAAGTAATACGTAATGTTGTCACGGATATGCCTGGTGAAGATACTGACGTCGCATTTAAAACTATATTTGAACTCGAAAGACGCATTGATAACATGGAATCCGATATCAACACACTGAAGACATCCACTGGAAAAAAAATCCAAAATATGAGAAAATTAATCGACAAGCTTGGCACAGTAAAACAATCTTCTCTTACGATTCCAATTTCCATATTATTGGTAATTATATTGGTTGTTGCATGGATGAAAAGGCGCCCGAAGCGGAATTTCAGGTTGGACTAGTGCGGTGACGATGGTGGTGGGGTTTCTTTTTCTCTGGTGCCGGAGGCGGTGTTAAGACAAAAGCACCCCCGACCACTGGCGCGGATTGATACACGATGCGCACGTTGCGGTCGTCGTCTTCGTCCATGATATATTGGATAAACAACACGGCGGGCAGGGACAAAATTAAAACCCCCCACACGGCATTGTCCGCTGTACAATGCGTGTCACATTCGGGGCATTGGGACAGAAACGACTCGACACTTTTACAATTCAGGGCTAGCATGATAAGGATGCCCATGATGACAAACACACAAGTGTACAAAATACATTTCTTCATACATTGAGAATACTAAAATGATATATTTTTATATACTCTCTTTTGGCGACCGTTGCTCTCCCTCGTCACCACCAAAAAGATAACGCCCACACACCATGCAAACAACACGGCGGCAAACATCTGACTCGGGTCGTCTCCCTCCAACCAACGCCCATCATTGAAGTAACCAATGCGCTCGTCAGTGTCTGGCGCATCCCCTCCCAACGTCCAATCGATGTGCGGCTCGATGACAAAGCGGCGAAAGGGCGAATAATGAGGGTCGTCCTGAGTCACCGTCAGATGCAATTGGCCCACAGGCAAAGATGGTACGTCAACGGTATACGTCTCCATCTGCTCGTTGCGCGCAGCGGTTTCGTAGACGTTCATGGTCGCTTTGCGCACCGACACTGTACCCATCGATGCTTTTGTGGTCTGGGAGAGTTCTAAATGGACGCGGTCCTTGGTCGCGTTTAGCCACAACACCGACGCGTCGTCAAACTGAATCGGGGCAAATGTGCGAACTACGGACACGGTAGGTACTGTATGGCGGTCCACCGACCAAACGTGCAATTCACTCGAGCGAATATGGTCCCATATCGCCCAAACCAGTACGGACCACCACACCGCAAATACGATTCGACATATCATCGTTTGAAACTGAAAAGCGACCTATTTATACTCGACCATTTTAAAGAAATGTGGCTGTTTGCCCTATTGTGGTCGTCTGCCGCAGCCCATGGCTGCTGCTCAACGTGCCATTGTCAGTGTCAAGCACCGGCGATTTCCGCCAATATGACCCTCGAAGGACTTCATATAGACTGTCCAGACGCAACCTGTGCCTGTGTCACCGACGAACTCGACGGGTGTACGTTTGGCGGCACGTGGGAGGACCACACGTTGGTGCAATGGCACGACGCGCGATGGCACCGATGCATTCAAGTGACACACACCGACCCATTGCAAGCGACGGCCACGCTGCGATGGTGGGACAATGCGCAAAAATGCATGGGCCATACCATAATACACATCGAAACGCAACTAGACAATGTGCAACGCGATGTCAATGTCGATTTCAAGGTGACACAACAACACCAACACGACCACATACTTCCCCATGTGTTTTACGTCTATGCCAGGTCGGGATGTGACGACCCGCGGCCCATCGTGGACCAATCGACCATGTTTTTTGAAGTCGAAATGGACCCGCCGCAGACCGGCGTGCACGTCGAAATAACCAGTTGCACCGTGCAAACTACTGCCGGTGTGCACGGCGAGGTCCTCACCAACACCTCACTGTCGACCGACGGCTCGGGACCGCACCATGGCCTGCTTAACCCGCAGAAAAACAGACTGACCTACACGGCCTTTTGGGACGACGTCAGTAACTCACCGTTTCACCACATCATGTGCATGTACGCCATCTTTAACGGAACGCACGCGTCACCGCACGCGTCCGGGCGAGCTTACATGATTGCCGACCCCGACGAAAACGGCATATTTCAAAACCATTCGTAGCCGTACCATTTGCGCATGTATATATTAGGAGACCAAATGTTGTCGAGAAATCCGACGACCTCAAAGGTGCAGACCGTCTCTATCCAGCGGTCCGTCACCGTCTGCTCCTGGCGAATAAAAATGTCGCCGTCTGTGGCCAACGCGTCGTTTTCGACGCGAGACGACGTGCAATTGCCAGAACAAACAGTAGACGTGCACATGTCGTAGCGCAAGTCATTGCCGTCCGGCACTGCAAAACGCCTAGCCGCATTAAAATTCGACGGATACTCTGTGTTGTATGACCTTCGTGTCAGACGTGCCACTTGCGACACGGACTGCCAAATGGACACGTTGTGTGCACAGTCCGCCGGCCACCCGAGACGCGTATGAGCACGCACGATGCAGACATTCCCAAGCTCCGCTCGATGACAGCGCGGCAACGTGCCTTTTATAAATTCGGTCACGCCATCGGGCTTTCGCGTGCTTATGTCCCAGTGTGTAACTTTAGATGTGTTCAGAACCTCGAGGTTGGATGTTATCCAAGACCCAGGACAGGGCCCATCTGTAATGGGATGGGCGACCGCAACCGGCTCAGACATAAAATTATTATACAGAACCAAATGCGACTGAGAACGCCAGCCATCTGAAGTCCACACATATTCCGACATTGGAGCAAGAGTGTCGTTGTAACTGTGATACAACATGACAGAAGATGTCACATTGAAGACATAGGGGCTAGTACCGATCGTATGACCAGGCCAACATGGAGATTCGGCACCGATTGTCACCGTAATAAAATCATTCCAATCCAGTGAACCGGTATGAAATATTTCAAATTCAACCGCGTCTTTATCATAGTATATGTCTTCCGGCGTGACGGACACAATACCGTAGTTAATATCCGAAATTGCTTCACTTTCATTGACGGAAATCGTATAGCGACTGGACCCCATTTCATCTAGACCTTGGTATTGTAAACGTAATAATGACGGTGAAAAAAGACGCGAAGGAGTCGGCCAAAGACACGCGCCCGACACAGCGGTGCACAACAAAATTAAATATAACATATATTTAATTTTTAACATGACTTTTATACTCCATTTACAGTTCTTCTTTATACAATAATGGCTCTACTTCGTCGCATAAACGTGTTGACATACGCACACCGTTATGGTAGTGATGTACAGCACCATGTTTACTCAATGTGGGGAAAGTCTCGTGGTCGTTAAAGCGAATGTCTATCTTACCAATGTCAAATGCTGTGCCCGCAAGTGCGCGAATACACGAGTCGAGCGCATTGGACGATGCATACGCGACAATCAACGCATCTTTACGAGAAGCAACCCAATCCCACACATCGTCTCCGCTAAGTTCGCCATCTTTTGCAACCGAAGGTCGACTATGTGCGACCGCTACACCTTCCTCAATATCCGACATCCAAGAAGTCAGAGCGCCAACGTCAACTGACCCAATCGTAAACTCAATATCGCGACGCCAATACCATGCAGAAGGAACTGACATGTTGGATTCTTTCACGTGACTTTCATTTCCAGAAAAATGAACCCATGCTATACCCATGGGTAACTGCGTGGGTATTTCCGGAGACACCAAGTACACGACAGTGTCAAAATAATCAAGAATGTCTTGGACTCCCGTTTTCTTTGCCAGTGAAAACGGAACAACGTGGGGTAATAAATCACGCACCACCATGCGCATATCCGACACATTATGCCGCATTGACACCGTACCGTCCACGCGCCTATACGTCACCGTATTCGAAAAAACCGTACCACTCATACGAGTCCATGCAAATCCCGTCTGAAGTAAAGAGCGCGCATACATATCCATCTGAGGTCGCACGTCGGACAATATGTGGACCCAACTGGTATAACCAACATGCCAGTCATCGACGAGTGATACATTGCGCACAAATACTGTACTACGGCCATGTGAAACATCCAAAAGCCAGCGCAAAAGATAGTCTTCGCGTTTGGGAAATTTATACATTTGGCCTAGCGCCATTGTGTACGGTAACTCGACATTGTTCGCAGCAGAACCAACATCAAACTCCTCTGTCTCAAACTCCAATGCGGGGAACTCGGTGGACACCTTTTCGATTATCGATGTCCAGGCATCGCAACTTTTACAAAAATGACTACTCACATACGTACGCACAACTGTCGCTGTAATCAACGTTGGTATCAGAAATATTAAAAGCATTTGCATTTTATTTAGATATTGGTTATAATCAATTTACGTTGTATTTATAGGATTTCAAAAAGTTAATGAATGGTGGGGCGGGATGGCAATGTTGAAAATAATGTCGCAGTCTCGACATTCTCGTATCGGTTGTTACGACGACTCCCAAGGCGACGAGCCTGTGGTAGAAGTGCAGCTATGTGTGTCTCTGAGGTTGGTCTATCCTCGGGTGATTCAGAATCGGAGGATGTTTTGTAAAATGTGGACAATGCATAGACATACGACTCGCGATATAAGTCCGAGGTTTTACAAATGTTCGTATCGGCAATGTCTTCACGATTGTCTGTGGCCACATCTGAACACGTAATTACCGTATCAAACGAGCCTGTACACTCGTTATTTTCTATAACCCCGTCCTGACAGCCCTGGTCTAAAGTAAGCCCATCTTCAAAAGCCGTGGCCGTGGCCGTGGCATCGTCTGTGTATGTACATTGTAAGTCACTAATCGTGTTTCTTGTACTTCTTGCAAGTACCACAAACGGGTCTTTGGTGGCACCTTGGTCAGTGCCATACAACATGAAAAGACACTGTTGGTCAGGTCCTTGCGAGTCATCCCATTGTCTTACGCTGTATGTGTCGAATTGCGAATATTCGTCGCCTGGGTAACGATGAACTCCCGCCTTTAATCGAAGCGCTTGAATAATGATAGACTCTACTTCGACTTCGTGATGTGGGTCATAAATCGTTTTGGGTTCAATTTGTTCTCCGGTCCCATCACAGCTGGTAGCAGTACCGTAATTAGAGTCATAACATACCCTACTGTCGGAAATGGTAATTTGTGCGGAAACGGATTGACCTTCACTTGCTGAATTACATTCAACATCCAACTTGGCCATACAATCTGTATAGGTAGCGTCGTCGGCATTTGATTGGTCAAAATAACAGTGTCCGCTGCCCGCGGCATAACTATTCGACGTTACTGTTAACTGACTCGAGCACGACACTGCTGTATAGTCATTATCCACTGTGACGTCGATTCCGCCGATGGCTCCAACACCTTGAAAGGAAATTGGTGCAAAGGTAATCGTTTGTGCAACACTCGTTATTACGTGGTCGTCGGTTTGGTATTCACCTGTTATGTACTCGATGTCAAAGGGCCGTATTACTTGATTTGCTTCAAATGACATAGTAAGTGCAACGCCGTTAAGGTCATTAATCAAACTAATATCGCCCGAAGTCGAAAACGTCGCGCTGATACTGAGCTTGACATTTGTTTCAAGTGTGCCTTTCAATGACGAAAAGGCATAAATATCTCCCTGGTCGTTGTCATTACACGTTGAGGCGACACCGATTAGTTTTTGCATTACGACTTCGTCGCCACCGGTCACCTCTTCGCTAGTGACGTCATCTCCAGTATTAAGTATGTTTACAAGGCTCAGTCCAGCAACATCTACGACTTGATCACAGCCAGTTTGCGCACCGGTTGCCGAGACCTGGTACGCACCATTCACGAGATCAATGGCTGGTTTATAATAACATACCGTGAACAAATCTGTGTAACCGCCATACATGGTATTGTCAATGGCAGTCCAAACGCTGCCGACTTTCTCGAAATACTTGTATGCGTTATCGGCGTTCAGAGTCGTGTATCGACTCAGAGAAAACGATATCGTCTTTTTACCGAGCAGCACCGGGCTATCCAAATTAAAACTTTCGGTTCCAGTGCTGAATGTACCGTCCACGTTATTGGCAGTATACGCGAAGCTGAATAAATCGGACAGAGGGGCAAACGTGCACGCCCCTGATATTGATGTCGCAGTACCCATGTCAAACGCGCGTCTGTAACAACCCTGTTCATGGTCGTTCATATCTTTGAATGTCATGCGCGGGGCAGTCTCGCCCATGGGTATATCACAATAGACCTTTCCGGTACTTGGAATATATCCAGCAGCACAATTGTAATCCATATCTTCATCCATTACCAACTGTGCGTAATCCGAAATGGCTGGTTTGTCTGAATGGGGTATCCCGATTTGTTCACATGCGATGGGAGTGCATCCAGCAAAAGAAATGACGGCGTCTGTCGTGTCGGAGGGGGTGCTGCCATCGGCCACACACGAGGCCTGCCCGCTTCCACTGTAACCGTTGTCGCAAGTCACAGCGAACGTGTCTCCAAACACTTTGTTAGTTGGAGTACCATCGACATAATCAGAATGTACAATGTTTATAGATGGACATTGCGCTGGCACACACGTAATGTCTTCCGCGTCCGTGTTTTCGTCGTTTTTGACGACGAAAACACCAGTTGACATACACTTGGCAGTAAAACTGGCACCAGAAGCACCGCTTAATTTGTATCCGTCATTACAGGTAATGGGGACTTCGTGGTTTGTCAACCCCGTGACCAAAACATTGGCGTAATCAGAATTCGCAATGCTGAAAGACCTACATATAGCCAAAAGTTCATTGTTGGTGTTCATGTAGTCTTCAAGGGCGTCACTCTGCAACCAGGTTTGACCTGTCATTCCAGCCCCACACAAAATGCCTCCAGGGAAATCTTCTGCCCAACTTCCCGTGACAATGATGTCGTTCTCGTCTTTATACGTGTATTGTATTTCGTTATCGTCCAGAAATTTTTTCTCACACTGTATACATTGTTTGTTTTCAGGAGTCACGTCCTTAAATTCGGTATCACCTAGCCAATATCCCAAAGCACATTCGCGAATAATCGTGGTGCTTGCATCGGAACATTCCACTGCTGGTACAGGATTGTCACATATATCAAGCTCCTGATTTCCGTTGGGACAGGTTGGCGCTACAGCGCCTGTATGCGTTGGGCACTGGCCGCATGTACTTTCGTCGGCATTAAAATAGAAATCGAGTTCGGCAACCCAGTCATGTATATGCGCAGCAGCAGGTTCGTGTTCGTAGCCACATTCGCAGGTATGCGACCCTAGTGTATTGACACACTTGCTGTTTGCTGGGCAGTCACCATAATTAAATCCCGACTCTTCGCATTCCTGAATATCCACACATTCGTACGTGACGAACTGCGCAGTCTCCGCGCCGGGGTTTGCCGTGCATACTGCCTCGTAAGATGTAGCAACATGCTGTCCATCTATTGCGTAACCGTACCCATCGCTGCATTGGATGGTGACGGATTGGCCCGTCGTAGCGGTGCCTGTGCTTTCCTGTACAGAGTTTGCAATGTCAACCGAAGCGCATGCCGACGCTGCACATTGGTCTGAATCTTTGATGGTCGCAGTCATCGCGCCGGTGACTGCCGTGCATGTAGCATCATAGGTGAATGCGCCGTTGGCGTTGTAGCCATCCTTGCACTGTATAGATACTGAACCACCTGTGACCAACCCCGAGGTATCCGTGTCGGAATTGGGGTCGTTGTTAGCGTCACATGTCGACGCTGCACATTGGTTTGAATCTTTGATGGACGCAGTCATCGCGCCGGGGTTTGCCGTGCATGTAGCATCATAGATGAATGCGCCGTTGGCGTTGTAGCCATCCTTGCACTGTATAGATACTGAACCACCTGTGACCAACCCCGAGGTATCCGTGTCGGAATTGGGGTCGTCGACAGTGACACATGCCGACGCTGCACAATCTACGGTGTTTTTAATGGACGCAGTCGCCGCGTCGCTGTCTGCCGTGCACTCAACAAAGTAGCCGTATGCGTCGTTGGCGTTGTAGCCGTCGGAACACTTGTGTTCCTTAGTATCGCCAGTCACCATGTCCGTATAACTTGAATAACCTCCACCGACGAAAATGTCGACAGTGGCACATGCCGACGCTGCACATTCTGCGTTGTTTTTAATGGACGCAGTCGCCGCGCCGGCGTCTGCCGTGCATGCAACATTGTAGGTGAATTCGCCGTTGGCGTTGTAGCCGTCGGAACACTTGTGTTCCTTAGTATCGCCAGTCACCATGTTGTCAAAAGCTGTGGCGGCGTTTTGGGAATTATCGACGTTGACGTTATTCTCACATGTCGACGCTGCACATTGGTCTGAATCTTTGATGGACGCAGTCTCCGCGCCGGTGACTGCCGTGCATGTAGCATCATAGGTGAATGCGCCGTTGGCGTTGTAGCCATCCTTGCACTGTATAGATACTGAACCACCTGTGACCAACCCCGAGGTATCCGTGTCGGAATTGGGGTCGTTGTTAGCGTCACATGTCGACGCTGCACATTGGTTTGAATCTTTGATGGACGCAGTCATCGCGCCGGGGTTTGCCGTGCATGTAGCATCATAGATGAATGCGCCGTTGGCGTTGTAGCCATCCTTGCACTGTATAGATACTGAACCACCTGTGACCAACCCCGAGGTATCCGTGTCGGAATTGGGGTCGTCGACAGTGACACATGCCGACGCTGCACAATCTACGGTGTTTTTAATGGACGCAGTCGCCGCGTCGCTGTCTGCCGTGCACTCAACAAAGTAGCCGTATGCGTCGTTGGCGTTGTAGCCGTCGGAACACTTGTGTTCCTTAGTATCGCCAGTCACCATGTTGTCAAAAGCTGTGGCGGCGTTTTGGGAATTAACGACGTTGACGTTATTCGTACATGTCGACGCTGCACATTCTGCGTTGTTTTTAATGGACGCAGTCGCCGCGCCGCTGTCTGCCGTGCACTCAACATTGTAGGCGTATGCGCCGCCGGCGTTGTAGCCGTCGGAACACTTGTGTTCTTTAGTATCGCCAGTCACCATGTTGTCAAAAGCTGTGGCGGCGTTTTGGGAATTAACGACGTTGACGTTATTCGTACATGTCGACGCTTGGCAGTAGTTTTGTCGAAGGTAGCCCCCTACATCGCTGTAAAATTGGTTGGAAGAAGAAGGCGGACCCTCCTGGTCTCCTTCTAGGAAGAATGTCAATTGGTTCCCTTCTGCAAACGGTTGATAAGATTTCACAACACCAAGGCCAGAAAGCGAAAACCCGTCACTACATGTGCACTGAGTATTTAAACCCGCATTGTCATTTGACGAATCGCAACTGCCATCTTCTCCACAAATGGGTACCTCAACAAATTCACCGAATGCACACGTATCAGCTGCAAGTGAATCTAAAGTAATACCAAGACCTGTGTGTCGATACACTGCATTGTCGCCAACTTTCATATACAATAAACCTGAAGTGTCGACTGGGGCCGAGACATCACACAACGCAAAACCGTTTACGGTGCCGTCGCCGCAAGAACTGGCGTTGGCACCGCCAAGTAGTATAGCTCCTAACATGATAAGTTGTTTGTTCATCTTTCTCGAATACGCTCTGAAGGGGGTCTTATATAGTGCGTAGATTTGTTTTCATACAAAGGGTTCTGTCAAAAAAATTATTTGTTCAACTTTTTTTTACAATGTGTTTTAAACGCCGCGACGGGCGGCTGTAGTACATTAAGCAATTTGGTCAGCGTGGGATTTTCACGGGCCGCGTCCCACGCCTCGCGAAACGCATCCAGTTGCGCGTGACGCTCCGCCGCGTCGGGACTTGTGTATCGCCGCAAGGAAAGAATAGATGTGAAGTGGTAGCTCGTATCCCACAGCCGAAACCGCTGCGCCGCAAATCCGGCCACGTAGAGCGCCTCCCACAGAGGGTAGTGTTCGAGGTTCGAGGTTGTCGGCATCTCTCCAAACCGCGCACCCTCGACGTGTCGCCATGCTTCGAGCATTTTTGCAGCGACGCGCGCCTTGTGTTGCGGGTCTTCTTCCAAAGCCTCCAAACATACATACATGGCGTCTCGCAGCGCAAAGTCCATCGGCCTGTGGTGGCACCTCTTTATACCGGCATGTCGCCGAACAGAGGCATAGATGTCCGCGCGATGAGATACTTGTACGTCTCGTACAGAAACTTTAAGAATTCCGCCGACTCAGACCCGTGCATTTGTTGGTTGGTTTTGGCGCCGCGCACCTTGCGAATGACTAAAAAGTATAGATTTTTCACCAATTCCAATTTGGCTTCGTCTGGATTGCGCTCAATGCGCCGATGCAAGTGGCCAATCAGCTGCCGAAAACTTTCCGGGCGCATTTGCGTCCAGACGGGCCCGGGGCCGTGCACCGAAAACAGAAAGGAGCACATAGGCCAGAATTGATTGGAGGCCCATATTTCGGGCGCGGCCAGTGCCTGAATGGCCGTCGCGGGCGTGGGTCCGGTCGGGGTCGCCGAACTCGCGGAGGTGGGATGCGTCTGCATGGTAATCATGGTTGTGTCACTGACGTACCGGCAACCAAAGTCGCCCCGGAATAATAAAAGCATATGTCCCTATAAAGCCGTGGCGTTTCGCGTCGTATGTTTCGCGCCATCATCTTCGACAAAGACGCCACGCTTTACCGCTCGGCCCGTATGGAAGAGGCCTGGATGCGCGCCATGCGCCGCGTTTTCCCGTCCATGGGGCCCGACTACGCCCGGCGCGTGAAAACCGAAACGTGGCGGACACTCGAGACGTCACTGGCGCGCGACTCGTCGCTGTCGCGCGATGCATTTCGACGCGAGCGTGAGCGTTTGTGGCACCTTCAAACACCCTTCCCGGGCATCAAAGAATATCTCGAGGACATGCCGCTCATCAAGGTCGTGTGTACTGCCGACGACCGTCTTGCCACGGAGCGCCAGATGACGCGCGACGGTCTGCGCGTGACGACGATGTGTTGCGGGGACGACGACGGCGTCGCCGACAAGCCCGACCCGGCTGGCGTGCTGCGTTTGCTCGCCGACATGGGCGTGTGTGTGTCGGAAGCGTGCGTGGTTGGGGATTCGGTGTGCGACATGGAGCTGAAATCCACGGCCGGTCTGGGTGGTGCCATTTTCGTCGACGCAACGGGCCAAGCAGACTTACCGCCCGACGCGGACGCGTGCGTCCGCCGCACGGTGGACATTACACTCGATATGCTATCAGAGTTGGCGCATGCAAAACTCGGGGACTCCAGTGAGACTAAAGTGCCCCTCGTACGGGCGGGCGTGGTGACGCCGACGTACGTCAAACCAGCCGTGGTCCGCACATCCCATTATCATACAAAAGGCCAACCAGGAAATGGAGGCACGCCACGCGACACTTGACACGCTCCATCCGAAATAAAAAGGAGACTGAGCGGCGAATTGGATGGCCACACAATCCTTAGGACAGACCGAAAAGGCATACCCCGGGTATGTCTCGCTCTGCGAATGCTCGTGTGTGTTTGTGCAGTGTTGCACATAGTGCACGCAGGCATACACGGCGTCGACAATAAAACAGTAGGACAGGGCCGACGTCCAGTCCGCACTGTCGTCAAAACGTAATACGCCGAGGCGGTCCATCACGTGCACGTACATGATGGCAAGCAGCATATGCGTAAATGTATCCGTCGACCGTTCCGACGCGTGCGGGTCGTTTTCGGGAAAGAAGCGCTGCTTTGCGACGTGGCAAAACAAGTACCCAACGCACGCCGACATGGCGACGGCCTGCACGAATGCAAAGACCACGGTCATAAAATTCACCGGGTGGATACCTTTAAGTATGTTGTACTATAAATATAAGATGTGTGAATACATGCATGTCGAACCTGCTCAAGCGTTCTCGAGATAACGACGATGACCCACGAGATGATGGCCCACCTAAAAAAAGGCGTGTTCATTTTGTCAAAGGAGTGAAGTCCAGCCCACCACACATCTATCCAATCATCGAAAAGATAAAAAAATGCGTTGACGACGGCCCCTGGTCAGAGCCAAAGTTGATGTCTGTTATAAATGCTATCAAAGACCAAATAACAACGGAGGTAAAGTTTATCGCGAAATCCATTACTTATATCGAGACCATCGTACAAAAACTGAAAGGAGGCAACACCTATACTATTGATGGTGGTCGAAATCTCATACCTTCACACCTTGTGCCATTGGAAACAATGCTGCTCATTCTTTCCAGTAGCACAGAAAAAGAAGCCCTAAAAAAAATTCAAACGAGGTGGAATCAGTGGTACAAACCTAGGCTCTTGGCGAAAAAACAGCGCCTAGAAGCGCGGCGGCGAGAAGCGCGGCGGCAAGAAGCACAGCGGCGGAAATCAATCTGTGAAGTCCCGGGCAGTTGTGGCATACAAGAACATTCGAAAATAAAAATTCATTTTTAATATAAGATATTCATATGTTTTAAATAAAGTGTGGCGTTTCTAAAATATATAGAATGCGGCGCGTTGCTTTTGTGGGTCCGGTGGCTTCTGGCAAGTCCACGGCTGCGCAGCGCGTCCACGAGCAGTTTGGCCACCAACGCGTGTCGATTGCGGCTCCTGTGTACCAAATCGCCCGTGAGATGTTTGGTATGACGACAAAAGACCGCGCATTGCTGCGGACCATAGGCATGACGGGCCGCGCCCTTGACCCCGACACCTGGATTCGCAAGTGCATCGAATCACTCGAAGACGGCGTGTCTTATGTAATCGACGACGTGTGTTTTCCAAACGAAGTGGAAGCGCTTCGTCGCTGTGGATTTGTCGTAATATGGCTCAAAACGTCACCAGAGGAGCGTGCGCGTCGGATACGCGCCCTTTATCCGGAACAGGTCGATATGTCGGAGACGTCTCTGAGCCCCGATGACGTAGACATTATGTGGAGCTCCCATATGTTAGACCACCACATCGCTGTCGACGCACCACGCCTGCAGAGCGTCTGACCACTGTGTCCTGATGGGGCGCGCGTGCTTTTGGAGCCACACTTGGCGGTCGGGGACCCATACGCCACGCGGGACAAGTATTCTTGCCGAGACATGTACAAAGTCGTCCTCGACCCATACGATTTCGCCCACTGTGTTGGTGCGCACGTTTATGACCGTATCGTTGAGCTTCAAGGGGGTCTCTGGCTTCGAGACGGCGGCCCGTACCGTTTGGGCAAACGCGGGGGTCCATGGTACCATCCATAACTCAGTTGACATTTGAAAAAAAATTAAAGAGTGTGTTCTATTTTAAATAGACGTGTGTGTGCACTTAATTTTTGGAGACTATATAACTATAATCTATCATGCATCATATGAGCAAAAAGGCCAAGCATGGACATGCACTGTCGACGTGGGAATGGCAAAAAGACGATGGGTCTTGGGAGCCATACGCGGCACCGGTTCAGAAGTCAATCCGTCAAGCCATTGCCAATGGCGAAGATTTCATCGTCGAAGGGGACTACATGCTATCGTTTGACGCGACGACCGGAATTGGGATACAAACCAATATCAACACTGGGTGGG
>Ga0255758_10000655_pt1 | contig 38186 bp, 29 predicted proteins | sample 011ome_24_FD_179958 | JGI IMG/M metagenome (GOLD analysis project Ga0255758, IMG submission 179958) | Coastal salt marsh microbial communities from the Groves Creek Marsh, Skidaway Island, Georgia - 011513CT metaG (version 2) | ecosystem: Environmental > Aquatic > Marine > Intertidal zone >... | reverse complement strand
TGTTCCTCACCCGTTCGCCACTCTTCCACATTCCGAAGAATGCTTCATCGTTCGACTTGCATGTGTTATGCACGCTGCCAGCGTTCCTTCTGAGCCAGGATCAAACTCTCCTTGATGTGTTTGAGAAGATTAGAAAAACTAATGCTTCCATATACGAGTATAGCTGGCACTCATAAAAGCACATGAGGTCTGCCTCTTTCACAAAACATAAACATCAAATCAAAAACAAAAAGAACACAAATTTTTACATCAATAAAACCTTATTTTTTATCCACCAGCTTTAATACAACAACCATACATTAGAATGGTAAGCACGGTAACAAAGATAAGGCCAAAAACCAAATCACGGAAAAATGCACATAAAAAATGGAAAAAAGGTAGTAGTTTTTGCCAGAGAATTAATGAGATTGTTCGAATCACCTGCATCATGAGCTTAATAATTAAATGTAGTGGCTAAATAAACACTTATGTTATTTAGGGAGTAGCTTTTTACGACCTTGCGTCTATTCCAATTATGATTAATGATTCATTAATCTCCGGTCGACTATATTTGTAATATATTATAAAAAAAGAGAGTACGTACTGTGGGCTACCTTAAAAAATAAGGTAGCTCACAGCGAAAAGTAACAAAACAATTAATGTGTTGTTATAAAGAGTAAACTTCTTGAAAAAACCTTACTTTGCAATACGTGGCGGTTCACGGAAAAAAATTGAAAAGAAAAGAATCCCAAGACACCCAACAAGTAAGAAAGTATAAACAATAGCTTCCATAATATTTTACCTCGTAATTATACAGTTTGACGTCGAGTTGTTACATCACCAAGCTTAGCGAATGCACCAAATTCTACCTGCTCATCTAAGTCTGGATCAATACCAGCAAATACATCTCGGAAGATTGTACGAGCCCCGTGCCAAATGTGCCCGAAGAAGAAAAGGAGAGCAAAAGTTACGTGAGCAAATGTAAACCACGCACGTGGACTACTACGGAAAACTCCATCAGATTGAAGAGTTGCACGGTCAAACTCGAAAACTTCTCCAAGTTGTGCACGACGTGCATATTTCTTCACTGTTGCTGGATCAGTAAAACTTAATCCATCAAGTTCCCCACCGTAGAATGTTACACTTACACCTACTTGCTCAATACTGTACTTTGATTCTGCACGACGGAATGGTACGTCAGCACGTACAATACCATCACTATCAATAAGAATTACAGGGAATGTTTCAAAGAAAGTTGGCATACGACGTACGAAAAGCTCACGCCCTTGCTTATCTGTGAACACTGCGTGTCCTAACCAACCTGCTGCAATTCCATCACCATTATCCATTGGCCCTGAACGGAAAAGTCCACCTTTCGCTGGGTTATTTCCAATGTAATCATAGAATGCAAGTTTTTCAGGAATTGCTGACCATGCGTCTGAGAGTGAAGCACCACCAGAAACACTCTTCTGTACACGCTTTTCAATTTCTTGTTGGAAGAATCCTTGATCCCACTGGTAACGTGTTGGACCAAAAAGTTCAATTGGTGTAGCAGCACATCCGTACCACATAGTTCCACCTACAACAAATGCTGCCCAGAATACAGCTGCAATACTACTTGAAAGTACTGTTTCTACGTTACCCATACGTAACGCCTTATAAAGACGTTGTGGTGGGCGAACACTAAGGTGGAAAAGTCCTGCACAAATCCCAACGATTCCCGCTGCGATGTGGTGCGATGCAATACCACCTGGGTTGTAAGGATCAAATCCTTCAGCTCCCCATGACGGTGCAACTGGCTCAACACCTCCAGTAAGTCCGTATGGATCAGATACCCAAATACCAGGACCATAAAGACCTGTTACGTGGAAAGCTCCGAAACCAAAACAAAGTACCCCTGAAAGGAAAAGGTGAATTCCAAAAATTTTTGGAAGGTCTAATGCTGGCTGTTGTGTTCGTGGATCACGGAAAAGTTCAAGATCCCAGAATACCCAGTGCCAAATAGCAGCAAGGAAACAAAGTCCTGAAAGAATAATGTGCGATGCCGCTACTCCTTCATAACTCCAAAGTCCAGGATTGCTTACACTTTCTCCACTAATGCTCCATCCACCCCATGAGTTTGTTACTCCAAGGCGAGTCATGAAAGGAAGTACAAACATTCCTTGACGCCACATTGGGTTAAGAACAGGATCTGATGGATCAAAAATAGCTAATTCATATAAAGCCATTGAACCAGCCCAACCAGCTACAAGTGCAGTGTGCATAAGGTGCACTGCAATTAAGCGACCCGGGTCATTTAATACAACCGTGTGTACACGGTACCATGGTAATCCCATAAGCTACCTCTTTTAATATTCTAATATTAGTTAATTGACTTTCTATACGAAAGTATAGCATAAGTTCAAAGAGGATGCCAAAACAGAATACATATTTTTCAAGTAATTTTTTAGATGGGGCTAAACGGACTCGAACCGCTGACATCTTCGGTGTAAACGAAGCGCTCTACCAACTGAGCTATAGCCCCTTGTTTTATTATATACAGTATACATGATAAGATCCGTTTCATGCAACTGATTAAATGCCCCAAAATAAAGAATTGGGGCAATCAAGGTAAAATGAATTAGCCTTGACGTTGTTTGTGTTTTGGATTTACACAAATTACCATTACTCGCCCATGACGTCGAATTACACGACATTTAGGACACATTTTTTTTACAGATGAACGAACTTTCATAACAGGCCTCATTTGAATTCAATTATTGAGTTTGAAACGCCACACACGTCAACAGACGTGGAAGATCACATCATTCTCCGGGCGAACGACGGGGATCGAACCCGCGAGTGATGGAGTCACAGTCCATTGCCTTACCACTTGGCTACGCCCGCCAGACACTTGTATATGAGGATATCAAATCTCAGAGACTCTGTCTATACACTTTAAGAGAATTTTGTATTTTTAGCGGGTAACGTGATTCGAACACGCAACGTCCAACTTGGAAGGATGGCACTCTACCATTGAGTTATACCCGCTTATGTATATCATATCAAAAGATATGGATTTGTCTAGAGCTTCTAAAAATTTTTTCTTACATTACACTCCCAAAATGCACCTAAGTAGAGGAAACATAAATAAGCCGAATTCTGTTTACGTGGTTATTTATCTGGAAATTCCATATTTGGAATTTTCTAGCAAGTTCATTATCTCAAGAAATGTGATCAAGATAATTTACCTTTTGCTCTCCATAAGGGTCTACCAAAATTTATTTTTACAAATAAACCATTATTACACCTCCACTCCTTTATAAAAAGAAGCAAGTTTAATTTCTGTGGCACTTTCCTCCCATTTCTGTACGTGAACTTATCACGTTATGGTACATTATCGTGAGAGTTCGGACTTTCCTCAAGATATTTATCTTGCAACCACTTTATGTTTCAACTGTAATACCTATGTGCAATTTTGTTAATCGAAATGTCAATGTAATGGCGGGAACAGGATTTGAACCTGTGACCTTAAGATTATGAGCCTTACAAGCTACCAGACTGCTCTATCCCGCTATATGATTAGTATAGCGGAATTTATCCATTTTTTCAGGAAAACACCAAGACAGGAAAATCAAACATTATCGACGGAGACCGCCTTTCCCCATAAGGGTTTCACGAGCCGAGGGAATTGGAAAGTTCACATCTTCTTCAGTTGCAAGATCATCCCCAAGCCACCAACGACGTGTTGTATTTGGTGCACGTAATTCGAGCATATCCGACCCTACCCAACGGTCGTGTGTAGCAGGTAATGGATCATTCGCTAAGAAGCGTGTATTTAAAGCAATTGGGTCTAAAAACCAAACATTTTTATTTTGAACATCATTTCGACGAGCCACATCTGTCTCATTCGCTTCTTGAATACCAGCTGAAATTTCAGGCACATTAGGTGCATGTACCACTGGATAATCCCATGGGAAACTAACTTCTTGTGGTAAATTCTGGAGTTTTACAATTGAAAAGTCCATGAATTCACCCCCACGGTGAACCATTTCGTAAGTCTGGTTGAAGAATCCACTTGCTTGTACATCTGGATTAGTCTTAAGATTCTTTAAATCAAGTACAACTTCTTCGGTAATGCCCATATCATCTTTTGCAAGCTTTTCGGCATCAAAATCATAATCAAACTCATAATCAATATTAAATGGAAGATGTGGGCGTGCTTCATTATACTGTGTCGCATATTGCATACGAAGAATATCATCCATTTGAAAACGAATTTCTGTTAATTGCTGCAGCCAACTTGCTTTCATGTCTTCGCGTGTATCCCAATCAGGTTTAAACATTAAACGAAGTTTTGGATGGTGAAGCCACTTATTTAAATATGTATCTAAACCACCTTCTTCATAATATTCTACTTCAAGTTCTTTTCGTTCGTTTGAAATTTCATTACGTTCAAGTCGTTCATTTAATGAATTATATTTGTAAACAGTGTTCCATGGACTTGCTTCATCTAATGGAAGTCTTGGATCTGTTTCAAATGCTCGATTCATATTTGCTTTACTTTGAAGTTTCCAAACTTTTACCGTCGTATTTTCACCTTCTAAACCATCTTCATCGGTAGATTCTTCAGAAGATTCAATCCAATGTAAATCACGCTTAGGCATAATGCCTTTTGCAGGTGTTGCACCAAACATTGTATCAACATAGTATGTTGTAAATGAATCTGGGAACAATTCAAAAAATTGAAGGAAAAGGACAAAGAGTGTTGCAATACTTACAATTTGCACATTTCGGAGTCGAATTGCGAAAAAATCAAGTGATGGTTCTGTAAAGTTAAGCATGCGTTCAATTGACCATGCTCCAAATGCTTTTTGGCCGAGTGGGGATAAACATGTAATATACACAAGCCCAAACGAGAGACTTGTATATAAAAGAACAAATCCTCCAAGATAAGCAAAATTATTTTCTGGGAGTGTTGTAAGAAGAGAATCCCCGAACATAAGACCATTCGGGTTACAAAGTGCAAAAAACACTCCGGTTAAAAGATAGAGGCCTGCTTCTTTACGACTTGTAAGTTGTGTTGGAAGTTCACATGGTTTCCAACAAAGAAACATTGCATTTACGACTGCAAGCATACCGCAAAGCATAAGTACTGGTTCAAGGTAGTACCAAATCCAAAGAAGTTCTGTTCCACCAAAAAAAGCGACAAGTAAAAGACCGACTTGTCCAAGGAAAAGACCAGCAAAAGTTAAAAGACCTTTTGCTTGTCCTTCAAATACATAACGTTTGAGTCCAATAAACCATGGAGTGAGTGGGGTAATTCCATAGAGTGCTCCATGGAGTAACCCTAAGCTGAAAGAATTTTGCATAGTTTGTTATTTGCTGTCCTTATGTTTGATATACGTTGATATTTTACTTGTAGTTAAGATAGACATACCGAACGATAGAGATTGCAAAATCTACTTTTTGCGTTTGTTTTTATTATACAGTAACACGTCTCAGTTCGTCAGTCTATATCTTATATTTTCATGGAATGCCCATGTTTTTTGGTTGTAGGTTAAAACCTACAACCATGGTTTGTTATTCTTCTGTTTCTGTTGAATTTCCAAAACCTTGTACATTTTCGTTTAATACTCCCGCAACAGGTGATGGCGGGTAATAGAATCCTTTTGCGTTACGTGTTGTTAACGACTTACCTAATGATAAAGCATTACGTGCTGCATCAATTGCTTTGCGTTGCCAATGAGACTTACGCATTGCGGATTTTGCTCGTGACATTCGTCGTTTTGGTACTGCCATAAAAGTATGTGTGTAGATAAAAACTATAATTCTATTATAGGGACCTTTTTATGCTTTGTCTAGAAACTTTTATTTGATAAGATATTTATTTAGTATCGAGGCATTTAATTGCCATTTATTAGATATATACTATATATAATTATTTCTTTTTTTTATGCCAATTGGAGTCCCTAAAGTTGCTTATCGTTTACCCGGTGAAGCAGTCCCACAATGGGTTGATTTATATAATCGTTTATATCGTGAGCGTGTATTATTCCTTGGTTCTGCTCTTGATGATGAGCTCGCAAACCAATTGAATGGTATTATGCTTTATTTAAGTGCCGAAGATTCAAACCGTCGTTTATTTCTTTATATTAATTCTCCTGGAGGATCGGTAACAGCTGGTCTTTCAGTATTTGATATTATGAATTATGTAGATGCTTCTGTAACAACTATCGGTATTGGATTTGCTGCATCTATGGCTTCTTTTATTTTAGCCGGTGGTGAGCGTGGAAGCCGTATTGCATTACCGCATTGCCGAATTATGGTTCACCAACCACAAGGTGGTATGGAAGGGCAGGCTTCTGAAATTGTTCTTGAAAAAGAAGAGATTATTCGTTTACGTAAATTAATTGGTCGTCTTTATGTAGATTTAACAGGGCAATCTGCGTCGACTGTTGCACGTGATCTTGATCGTGATAAGTATCTTTCTGCACGTGAAGCGCGTGAGTACGGACTTGTTGATCTTGTTGCATCAAATGATAATAATAATGTTTAATCTTTAATTGTTTAGGTGATAGTTTATTTTATTACCTAAACATGTTTTTAAAATAATGTCTATAGACTTATATATAGGTTGCGGACCTTGATAGGCCCGCAGATCTAAATCTTTATTTCAAGATTATCCACCAAATACAGGTGCACCACCTGCTGAGTTTTTCCACATTGTGTGTGCCTCAATACGTGCGCGTTCGCGGTCAAACGTAAGTTGGTTTTCAATATAGATTTTACGAGATTCAGCTTTTTCCATACCAGTGCGAGCTTCTGCTACACGGCGTTCTGCTTCATCTACGTCAATTTCAGCTGCATCTTCAATATCACGACAGAGAATGTTTACACGGTTCTCTTTAATTACACCAAACCCTCCAAGGAGAGCAAGAATTTTCCATGATGTTCCTTGGCGAAGTGCAAGTACACCGTTGTCTAATCCTGTTACGAGTGGTGCGTGTTCTTGAAGGATACCAATGTATCCAGTACTTGTTGGAAGGAGTAACTCTTCAGCATCTTCCTTAAAAAAAATTCGATCCGGTTTTACAATACAAACTTCCATGTTTTACCTCTGTTTTTCTTCAGTTCTTTTGAATTACTCAAAAGAGAGAGTTCTGGTCAAGGTTTTCGAGTTTGAATAAACTAGTTTTTCTTGACCAGAATTTTGTTTTACTGACTCGTAAGACTTAATTAATTTGAGTTTTGTTGAAACTTAATATTAATTGATTATAACTTAGCTGCTTTTTCTACAGCTTCGTCAATGTTCCCAACAAGGTAGAATGCTTGCTCAGGAAGATCATCTAATTCACCACCAAGAATCATAGTAAATCCTTGGATTGATTCTGCAAGACTTACGTACTTACCAGGTGATCCTGTAAATACTTCAGCTACAAAGAATGGCTGTGAAAGGAAACGCTCTACTTTACGTGCACGAGATACTACTAAACGGTCTTCTTCTGAAAGCTCGTCAAGTCCTAAAATAGCAATAATATCTTGAAGCTCTTTGTAACGCTGTAAAGTGTTCTTTACACCTTGTGCTACATCATAGTGCCCATTACCAAGAATCCATGGCTGAAGCATTGTTGATGTTGAATCAAGTGGATCTACTGCAGGGTAAATTCCTTTTGATGCTAAGTTACGTGAAAGTACTGTTGTTGCATCAAGGTGAGCAAATGTTGTTGCTGGCGCTGGGTCAGTAAGGTCATCAGCTGGTACGTATACTGCTTGAATCGATGTAATTGATCCAGTTTTTGTTGATGTAATACGCTCTTGGAGTCCACCCATCTCTGTACTAAGAGTTGGTTGGTATCCTACTGCTGATGGCATACGTCCTAAAAGTGCTGATACTTCAGAACCTGCTTGTACAAAACGGAAAATGTTATCAACGAAAAGAAGTACATCCTGGTTGTTTACATCACGGAAATATTCCGCCATTGTAAGAGCTGTTAATCCAACACGCATACGTGCTCCTGGAGGCTCGTTCATTTGTCCGTAAACAAGTGCTACTTTTGAATCCGCAAGGTTATCTTGGTTGATTACCTTTGATTCACACATTTCTTGGTAAAGGTCATTTCCTTCACGTGTACGCTCACCTACACCGGCAAATACTGAAACTCCACCGTGTGCTTTTGCAATATTGTTGTTAAACTAGGGGCCTAGTTACCTAGTACCCCCGTCTTCCGATCCGGACGTGAAACTTTCGCTTCATCCGGCTCTCGGTAGGTTGATTATGATTACTTGTTTGGCTTAATATTAACACTTGTATTATTCAATGCATAGATTGCCTAGAATAATTTTGGATAAACATGTACGTATCTTACACTTCCAGAGGTGTTAATAATAGATTTGGGCTCATTTCTTTAAAGACTTTCTTCTTCTTCGTTTTGGAATTTTACCATTGGCTCGTTCTTCACGAATTAGTTGAAGGTCTTTATTCGTCTTACTCTTGTGACAATAATCGTGCACAGCTTGTAAGTTGTCGTAGCGGTCGGTTCCGCCTATTGCAATTGGTTTAATATGATCCACTTCAATGCGGCTATCATTGGAGAATACATTGTTGCATAAAGGGCATGTTAGTGATTGTCTCACTACCAACTTGCATACACGGGCGGATAAGCTGCTGTATTTCACATTCCGTTTCGCCCAGTAAAGGGTGTTGTGGTCGTAGGGAGTAGCTGTTCCATTAATCTTTACCCATATATCGGACTTTACCCAGCTTGGATAAACAAGGAATACCTTTTTTGGACTTTTGTCCGAACGGTTGGCTTCGATTGTTGTTCCAACAAAGATCCAGTCTCCTTTATGTGTTGTTCCTCTGAATGTCACATTGGTGTTATCAGGAAAATATTTATGTTTCAATTGCGCTTTACTTCTTAATCCTTCGGATTTGCGTCGAAAAACCCAGGTTTTTAATTGCTGGAACAGGGCATATTCGACTTGTTTAAAGTCGGATACACATTCGCAATAACGATAATAATTGCACCATCCAACAATAACTGGATTTAACAGTCGGATTAAAGAGCCGGCAGATGCTGAGCGATTGGCTTGAAAAATTGAGCGAGTTTTAGCAAGAAAGGCCTTTCTTGACTCGCTATGAATATGGATTTTGCATTTCTCATGATCACCTTTTTTAACAGTGATAATGTGAAATCCGAGGAACTTAAATCCTTCAAAAGAGGATTTAATGCTCGATTTTTCCTCGGAAATGCTGAGACCAGCCTGATCTTGGAGCCATTCGCTAATATACAATTTGCACTTACGGATTACAATTTCGGATGGGTGTAAAACTACAAAGTCATCCGCGTATCTAATGATTCCAATTTGTCTGTTACGGTCTCTCATGGCCAAACGTTTGGATCCACTAAACAGGTGTTTTGTATAGTAATCTTTTACGGCTGTTTCCAGTCCGTGTAGGGCAATATTAGCAAGAATCGGTGAGATAACTCCACCTTGAGGCGTTCCAGTTTCATTTGCAATAGCGTCCTTTGAACTGTTGGCATAGTCTGTCATAATTCCCGCACGCAACCACGCCTTGACTTGGTCATGCATGATAGGAAATGTGTCCAGTTTATTTAACAGTTTCGTGTGGTCAATTTGGTCAAAACATTTACGAATATCAGCGTCGAAAACATACTTTGATTTTCCGCGCAAGTGAATGAAGATTCCCTGAATAGCATCTTGACAAGATCTACCTGGGCGAAACCCATAAGAGTTTTGCTCAAATTTCGCTTCCCATTCAGGTTCCAACGCGTAAAGAGCTAACTGTTGGAGTGCACGATCATGTAATGTTGGGATGCCTAGGGGCCGATTTTCTGTTTTGCCCGGCTTGGGAATCCACACGCGACGAATCGGAGACGCCTTGCCGGTCATTCTCATATCATTTGCTAAATCGAAACGTTCTTTAGCAGACAATTCTTTTTTGCCGTCAATTCCAGCAGACTTACGCCCTCTATTAATAAGGCAAACTTGTCTTACGGCTGCAAATTTGGCATCCTTGCTACTCAGCAAACGCTTTTGTAGAAAGTGTACTTTATCTTTTTCCCCGTTAAGACTAGCAGTATAAATTCGGTATTTAAGACGACGGAGACGACGTTCTACAAGAGTCCAGTCAATCTCCTTCCACGCTTTAATGCTCATATTTAAATACAATAAATTTACATTTGTAATCACATCAATTCTACCCATCTCGCTTTCTGAATACTGTTAATTCACCCTTCCAAGCAAATTAATTAACTTCTGCAAGATGTCCTGCAGATTCGTATCGAATTTCAGACTAACTCCCAAAGTTCCGGGTGAACCGTTATTTGGTTAGATACGAATCCCACCCCTTTTTCCTATATAGATTGCTTTGTTCGACTTAGACCCCTACAATAGACCGAATATCTGCCGCCGTATCTCAACTGCGGCTATTTTGGGCTTTCAACGCTAATCGCCGTTGAAATTAGATGTACATAGACGTGTGTATTATCAAATGCCGTTTCACACTTTTCTATGTGTCCTCGATCCTTAAGATAATTCTTAAGAAGCGTCATGGTTTGGACTTCGATCCCTAAGTAAGTTGGGATTGTAGTTATTATGCGGTTCGAGTTATGACATTACCTCTACAACCGTTTTTACTAGTTTCCCTATGAAGCTGTCATATCGAATACTGAGAAATTGTTCTTTATGTCGAAAATCTTTCGATCTAGAGATCAATCTAGGAGTTTCTTCCTTCCAATGCTTCTTACCATAATGTCGTCTGAGACAATATGACAAGTGGACCCAGGATAGTTTCCCATAAAACTATGTGGTACATACCCACCTCTATATGAAATACCACACTATGTGTGGTTGCTACTACGCTGCTAAGAGCGTACGCACAGGTCGCACGATTAATTCCATGATGAGCACAGTCTTACCAACTCCAGCCCCTCCGAAGAGACCAATTTTTCCTCCACGACGGTATGGAGCAAGAAGGTCTACAACCTTAATTCCAGTCTCAAAAATTGAGAGCTCAGTATCAAGATCTACAAATGCTGGTGCATTACGGTGGATTGGGAGTGTTCCCTCTGCATTACATGGCCCAAGTTCGTCTACAGGGTCTCCAAGAACGTTGAAAATACGTCCAAGTGTAGTTTTACCTACTGGTACTGAAAGTGCAGCACCTGTATCTACTACAGTCATACCACGCATTAATCCATCAGTTGCACTCATTGATACAGCACGTACAAGGTTATCACCAAGGAGTTGTTGTACTTCTGCTACAATGCGTAAATCTTCCCCAACGTCGTTTTTCCCTTCTACAACGATTGCGTTGTAGATGTTTGGCATTTTGTTTGGTGCAAATGCAACGTCAAGTACTGGTCCAATAATTTGTGTAATGCGACCAAGGTTTGTTTCAGTCTTAGTTGATGGAGTCATAATAAAGAATAAATTCGTTAAGAATAAAGTAATATCTATAGTTTGTGACTATAGTTAATAATTAAAAAAATACGATTTCTTTTAAATAAAGAAATGTATTCAAAGCTCTCACGGGCTAGTGTATTGCAATGTTTAACTTTAAACATAGCCATATAATGATCAAATATGATCAAGAGGTGTTTCCGTGGTTCATAAATGAACCACAGAAAAATTAGTATGCAAGTCCCATACTACGTGTTGTTTCTGACCCAAGGTAGACACGTACACTTAAAAAATCTGTTGGGCAAGCAGCTTCACAGCGCTTACATCCAACACAATCTTCGGTACGTGGTGCTGAAGCAATTTGTCCAGCTTTACATCCATCCCAAGGTACCATTTCAAGTACATCAGTTGGACAAGCACGTACACATTGCGTACATCCGATACATGTATCGTAAATTTTTACTGCGTGAGACATAGTAAACGGGTAATAAAAGGAAAGAATATTTAGCGATTAAACGGGATGAATATAAAGAGGTCATCTCGTAATTAAGATTCTATCATATTTCTTCATGATTGGTATAGTTTCTTATCCGAGATTTTGAAATTTGGAATAGTTTTGGGTCAGGTGGGATTCGAACCCACGGCTAATCGGTTAAAAGCCGAATACTCTACCACTGAGTTACTGACCCTTTCTTGTAAATTCATAGTAATTGGTTTATGTAGAGAATACAAGCTTCTTTCTTAGAGCTCTTTTGATTATGTTTTCTTGTTTGCGTAGTGAAATCTACGCAAACAATTTGTTTTAAATTAAACAAATAAATATTTGTTCAATTTAAAGTGGCCCTGAAATTCCTTGCTTACGAATCATAAGGAAGTGCATAAGCATGAATGTTGCCGCAAGAAGTGGAAGTACAAATGTGTGTAAACTGTAGAAACGAGTAAGTGTTGGTTGTCCAACTCCTACACTTCCACGAAGAAGTTCTACAACAAATGATCCAATTACTGGAATTGCATCAGGTACACCTGTTACAATCTTTACAGCCCAGTACCCAACTTGGTCCCAAGGAAGTGAATACCCTGTTACCCCAAATGATACAGTAATTACTGAAAGAACTACCCCAGTTACCCATGTAAGCTCACGTGGCTTTTTAAATCCACCTGTAAGGTATACACGGAATACGTGAAGAACCATCATTAATACCATCATACTTGCTGACCAACGGTGTACTGAACGGATAAGCCATCCGAAGTTCACTTCTGTCATAATGTACTGTACGGATGCAAATGCTTCTGTTACCGTTGGACGGTAGTAGAATGTCATTGCAAATCCAGTTGCTACTTGTACAAGGAAACACGTAAGTGTAATTCCACCTAAACAGTAAAAGATATTTACATGTGGCGGTACGTACTTACTTGTTACATCGTCTGCAATTGCTTGAATCTCAAGACGCTCGTTAAACCAATTATATACTTTACTCATAAAAATTCTCTCAAAAAAGATTAATGCCTTTTTCAGGCTTGGCTATTTACTGTTTCTTTTTTATAAAAAAAAAGAAGCAAAGTTAAATAGAGTTCACAGTTGGCCAGTTTGTTCATAACAAAATTTAAAATAAGCATTTAGCCCAGCATTTAGCTGGACAAAAGCTTAATGGTGCTCAGTTTCCTGATGTCATTGGGTGCTTCTTAAGCTAGCCCAATAAAAGTAAAGTATTATATGTTTTTACATATAATAAAGTTTGGTTGAATCTTTAAAGTGAAGATCCGAGACCAGTATATGAACCATAAAAGAAAATGGCTAAAAGACCAAGTGCTGCAAGTCCAGCTACTGTTCCTACGAACCATAATGGAATTCGTCCTGTTGTCGTATTTGACATAGATCTTTCCCCTACAAATGTGTTTAGTTAAAAATATAGCTTGAAAAAAGAACCGCAAGCACAAAAATGAGAAGTAAACCCCAGTAAAGACTTGTACGGTTTAACTCAACAGTTTGCTTGTTTGGATTTGGATTTGTCATACAACTCTCCTCTTAACGTTGAATAAACTGCATTGCTGTAATAGAACCAAGGAAAAATACCACTGGTACAGCTAATGCGTGAATTGTAAGCCAACGGAATGTAAAAATTGGATATGTTTTAATCGACATAATAAAAATATACCTGATAAACAGGTCGAATAAATAACGTATACATAGCATATGCACCAAAAAGGCGCGCATATGTTTTTTTTTGCTCAGTTGGATACATGCTCAACTAAAAGCAAAAATGCCCGTTTGTTTTCCTATCTAGATTTACTTAAGCGAGTATTAAAACTCTTCCATTTGTGCAAGTGCGCCGTAGCGATCTGACACTAAAGGAAGCGTTTGACGCTCGTCTGTAAAGTATTCGTTTGGACGCGGTGTTCCAAACACGTCGTATGCTAATCCAGTACTTACAAAAAGCCATCCTGCAATAAATAAAGATGGAATTGTAACACTATGAATCACCCAGTAACGGATACTTGTAATGATGTCACCAAAAGGACGCTCTCCTGTAGAACCTGACATATGGGTTACTCCTTTAACATTTCTGTAAAAGCCCGTGCATTAAAATTGAAATTTAATTTATCTGTACGAGGCTCGATTATATTATATCTTTCGACTGAGGAATTGCAAAAAAATATGTAAAAAAAAGTCCGAATCTTTACACCTAAGCTTTTTCTGATAAAAAAAGCTTTAGGGACTGACTATAAAATTAAATGCGAATTGTTGTTGATTCGTCGTTAACGCCAATTTTTTTGCATTAAAGTCATAATTTCCATTGCGACTTGATCAATACGACGTGCCGTTGTTTCTTTTCGACATTTGAACGAAAGATCATTATTTGTTTCAAATGTCCCAAAAATATTGGCATCACGTGAAGCAAATTCATTTTGTTTTTTCGTTAAAAAATTTAGACGGTGTTTAATTTTGTCTGCAATTGGTGGTGCTCCGAAAAGCATTTCATATTGAACTTCGTTTAAACCTCCAATAAGAGAATGTTCTTTACTGAAACGTTGTGCACGTAAAAGTGAAGTTGCACGGGTGCGCATATCAATTGATTTGACTGAAGTGATTCCCATTGGATATGGCGTTGGGAGTTGTGTTCGGCGCCAGAGGTCAAAACTTGTGATAAACATATGCTCTTTTGTAATACGTTCAAGTGTATGTTGACTTGTCAGTACATCAATAGCTTCTTTTGCTGTAAAGAATAATGGGCAACAGTATGTTTCAAATGTAACAACTGGGTATGGTGGTCCCATTGTTTTTTGAGCATTATAAATAAATAACCCTTCACTTAAAAGAGGAAGTAATCCGTCGGCAACACTAATAGGTGGTGTTGTGTAAAGTTCTACGTTATTAATTTGAGCTGTTGTGTTCCAACGTTCCTTAAGTGTTTCTGTCTCGTCTGGCACCATATTACGGAACACATGCATTAATTTTTTATACATTGGGATTTGTCCTGTTTGTGTAAAAAATGGTGCATATTGTGTTGGTTGGTTATGACGCACACTGAATGCAAATGTTGGAAAAAACCCAAGAGTTGAGGAAGCATCGACAAATCGTGTTTGTGAAAGATCGTGTACTTGATTAATTGAGCCTAATGCAAAAGCCATACTTTCTTTTGTATGGATGTTTGTAAGGCCTTGTTTCATCATATATACTGATGAAGTATTTACAAGAATACGTAAATCAAGGCAACTAAATCCTTCTGTCATGGCACTAAAATAATTCCAATCAATATCAATTGGAGTATTGATCATAGATTTTTGGCTATGAAGTAAAAGCATTTGATGACGTTCTTTTACCGGTGGGTAGTAGAAATCTAATACCCATTCAAATCGTCCCGAACGCATACAGGCATCATCCATCATCGAAGTTGTTGTCATACTTCCCATTACAAAAATATCTTGTTGTGAAGCAATTGTTTCAGTTCCTCGACTATACCCATCCATTGCAAGTAAAAGTTGTGTTGTTGCACGTACTGAGCCGAACATTGGATAACGTTCACGATGACGAGTCATAAAGTCTAAATCACGGATAAAAAGAATATTTGGAGCTTGTTCACGGGCACGTTTAAATAAAGTTTTTAGGCGAACCAATCCATCCATTTCATTTAAATAACGGTTACTTTCGGTAATTAAAAGTGGTAAACGTGATGCGGTTGCTAAGGTACGAACAAAATATGTACGCCCATTTCCTGGTTCTCCAAGTAAAATCATTCCTTTTGGAAGTTGGCGCATACGCTCTGTCCCAGGTTTAATTAATGAAAATAATGGGAGTTGTCGCATTTCATTTTGGAAATTTTCTCCATATTGTAATGCTTGCATTAGTGCTGGTTCACCACCTAAACGGTTAAAGAGTTCTTGGCGTTCTTTTAAAACATCCGAATCAATTGTATTACCTTGTTCTGTTACGGTACTTAAATATTTTCGGGCGGCTGTTGTGAAATTGTTAAAGCATGAATAACGTGGGAGAATATCTTTAGAATCTGATTGTTTAAGACTTGTCGACTCGAGAATATTACGTGGTTGATATGTCAAAGAAGTGATTGTCTCTTCTTGTATTGTAAAGAAATTCTCGAAATGTGTTTTCAATTTTTGCATTTGAACAAGAATTTTGCTTTCTTGTTCTGATGAAAGATTTGGTCGAATTCCGGTATTCCAAATTTTTAATCCTGTTGAATAGCCATATAATTCTTTTCCACGTTGTACTTGGAATGCTAAAAGAAGTTTTTTAACTGGCGGGGTTTTCATCTTTTCCCCAACATATTCACTGATACGAATGGCCTCGGGCATTCGATCAATATGCGCAATGAAATCGTTTACATGGGGTGCTGTTCGACCGATAATACCACGACATTCAATACGAACACAGAGTTCAATTCCGGCATACATTAAAAGTTGAAGTACAATCCCTTTCCAGGCAAGGTCTTGCCATGGTTCATATTGATTCGGGTTTAAAAAGAGTGTTCCTTCGCGGAACCAAAGTGGGCCAGATTTACTTAAATTACTTAACTCTTCGTTTGAAGCTAAGTCTGGAGTAGTTGTTTTGTGGTTTAATTCAAAACTCTTCTCATTATTAGATGTAAAATTGTCGTCATTTAATGTGTCATTTTCGACATCGTCATTTTCACTAAAGATTTCATTGTCCGTATCCTCGAAATCATCATCATCTAAGTCATCATCATCATCTAAGTCATCATCATCATCTAAGTCATCATCATCATCTAAATCATCGTCATCATCTAAATCAGCGTCATCATCTAAATCATCGTCATCTAAATCGTCATCATCTAAATCAGCGTCATCTAAATCAGCGTCATTTAAACCATCATCGTCTAAATCATCATCCTCTAAATCATCATCTAATTCGTCTACATCAATATCGTTAATTTCGCTAAATTTTCCATTAGCGTCATCTTCCAATGGAAAAAACTCTTTTACTGATGAGTCGAAATCGTTATGGTTTGTGTTGTTTACAATTTGTAATTGACGTGCTGTTCTCTCGTGAAGCACGGCACGATATGGGTGATTTTCAATCATTGCAAAAGCATCTGGACGTTGATTGAAAACTTCTAAGCTTGTGTCTGAAAAACTATAATGAAATAGTTTTGTTTCTTGGGCAGTAAATGGTTTTAATGGGAATGTAGCCGTTTTTCCTGTGTGATAATGAATCCCAAATGGTGAAAATGTTACACGGTTATTTTTTAATTCAACATCTTTATAAAGTTGCTCTAAAAAAGTTGCTTCATTTGTACTTTCATGAAGGAAATTGACAAGATCTATATCTTTGGCCCATGGAACATTATAATCTACTGAATTTACAAGTGGGGCTGCTTGAATATTGGTTATTTTTCGAATTGGTTTATATTTTAGATCTGCAAAGCATTTCGGTAGAAGATCTTTTTGTGCAAATTGCCCAAGTCTTGGCTCGAGGGGCATGTATTGATCGGAAATTTGTTTTCCGCGTTGTGTGAATTGTGTATTGGCACGTCGTTTTGTTAAACGTGGGCGTTTTTTATACTTTGTTAAAAGTTTTTTATCTTTTGCTTGCAGACGTTTGTAAACAGGTTCAGGTGTAAAAGGTGGTGGTTCTGTTTCATCTTCTTCATCTTCTGCTTTTTCTTCGCGAGGTGGCATTTGCGCAAGTTCATCAGCGGATGACCATTCATAACGTCCGATTTCTTCCTCATGGCTGAAACTAGTATTTAATGTTGTATTATCTTTTTGAAATACTGCAAGAAATTCATTTGGGTGTGTAAAATTGCTAAGTACTTCTTTTTCAACATCCGTATATTTTCCCTCAACAAATTCAGTTTTTAAACCTTTACTACGTGTAAAAAGAATCCCTTGTGAATCACGTAAATATTCTTTTTTTGGATTAAGTACACCTTCTAAATTTTCAAGAACTGAGAGTTTTAAAATGGCAGTGCGTGTTTGTGTTTTTAATGTTTTAGAAGTTTTTTCTAAGCCTTTTGAATAAACTGTTTGTGGTGCGCTAATTGTACGTTGAACAATCAAATATGTAATACTAATCGGTAAAATCGCTTGGAGTCCACGTCGAATTGTAAAACTACTTTTTATAAATTGATCTAGAACATAAAATTTATGAATACGGAAATAAGACACCACGTAAAGGCATCGTTGATACATTGCTTTTACATAGGTATTTCCACGGCCGCGTCCAAGCCAAAATCGCGTATCTTTATATCCTTGTTTAAAAGAAATTTGACTTGTTCGGTAGGCTTTTTCACAAAAGAGCTCTAAACAGTATTCTACTGGGATTGCTACAATATTTAGGATGCTTTGAATTGGTGTTAATAAAATAATCCAAAAGCTGTTCCAGAGTAAGCAACTGAAACTATAAATTTGGGGTACATAATATTTAATTGCTTCAGAAGCAATTTGTGTTGTCATTTCAGCATTATACCAAAAAGTGGGATACGTTAATTTAATCGCATGTGAATAATTTCCATCATCAAGTGCATTTTTAAGCGCAAGTTCTCGTTCGTTTGTCGAACTTTTTTCTTTTGATTTTTGAATAAATTGTTGGTCTTCGAATTTTGTATTTTTATTCTCTATGTCTGGTGCATTGGTTTCTGGAATACCATCAGTTTTAACAAGAAGCATTTCAAGTGCTTCTGGATTTAATTTTGCATTTTTTTGATTTTTCCAAGCTGATCCGAGGAATTCGTAAAATGAGACATCTACATGATTTAGTTGTGAGTCGTTATTTGACTGAGTCGGGGTCATAAAGGTGAAAATGTATATTTAATGGACGATATATTTAAATTCGTTTGTGAAAGTATCTCTCTTCCTCGTGTTTTCGTTAACTAATAAAATATAAAAGAATATTTATTGTATTATGATTATATCATAACGATTCTAAAATAGAAAAATTTTTTTATTATTCTCCCCAGACAGGATTTGAACCTGTGACCAATCGGTTAACAGCCGATCGCTCTACCACTGAGCTACTGAGGATTAGAAGGTTAAACTACCAACATTTAAACGTTATGTTTACTTTAATACATAGTATTTATAGTGGATGTTAGTATTACCTATTCCAAAATATAACATATTGCTTGGTCCTTGTCTATGTTTACTTTTGCCAAACCTTGTAAGAAAGGGACTTGCATCTAAATCCTAAATCTTTTATACTCTAAGAAAATGCCTCCTTAGCTCAGCGGCTAGAGCATCGTATTTGTAATGCGAGGGTCGTCGGTTCAATTCCGACAGGAGGCTTGTATTTTATAATTGCATTCTTTAAAATTAGGATTGTTGTGCCATTCTTTTTTTTATTGTCCTAGTCGCCTAAGGGATGGGCATGGGCTTTCTAAGCCTGTTTGTGTGGGTTCGAATCCTACCTAGGATGTTTTTTGTTGCCACTCTATGTAGAGTGGCAACAATTTGTTTAAGGTTTTTTAAATAAAACCCTCAACGAAGCTAATTTAGTATCCTGTACTTGAAAGCCAGCTCATCTCTACTTCGTCAAGAAGTAATGAACGGTTATAAATTTCAAGAAGAATTACAAGGAAAACAGCGAATAAACCAATAAATACTGCCATTACTACTGTTGTTCCCCAACCTGGCGCTACTTTCCCATATTCTGAGTTAAGTGGACGTAAGGCTGTTCCTAATGCTGTTACTTTTCCTGTTCCAGCAAGTTTGCTTTCATTTGCGCTCATAAGAATAAATTTCTCACATTCATTTGTGTTTTTTTACTTTCTATTTTAAACTATATCAAAATTTAACGTTCAACCTAATTATGGAAACTCCAGCTTTTTTTTACGCCGTTTTTCTTTGGTGTTTGTTGATTAGTGTAACAGGCTATTCAATTTACATTGGTTTTGGTCCACCTTCAAAAGATCTTCGTGATCCATTTGAAGAGCATGAAGATTAAAATTTTTTCTTCAGCCTCTTGTAGGGTACGTAGATTACGTACCCTACAATAAATCGACATAACAACATAGACTCTGTTCTCTTATAATATACCATGAGAAAGTCTCCCGCTCCAAAAGAGATGCGGGAAAACTCCAGAATAAATGAAAATTAAACCAGAAGTAATTTTATCCTTTACGTGAGTAGAACTCAATAATAAGGAGTTCATTTACTGTTAACGCAATCTGTGAACGTGTAATTGCACGTTGGATTGTCCCTGTTGTTTTATTTGTATCTACACTTAAGTGCGAAGGTACAGTCCCTCCAAATGTTTTACAGTTCTCTACAACTGGCGTTGAAGTACTTGTAATTGTTTCACCTTGTGCACAATTATAACTTGGAATATTTACACGTTTTCCATCAACTTTAATCAAACCATGAGATACATATTGACGTGCTGCTCGGATTGTTGGAGCAAATCCAAGGCGGAATACAACACTATCTAATCGCATTTCAAGCATTTGAAGAAGTACTTCTCCAGTTGGTCCTTTGGCACGTCGTGCACGTCGTACGTACGATAAAAGTTGTTTTTCAGTTACTCCGTAATTATAGCGTAATTTTTGCTTTTCTTGTAAACGTACACGGAATTGTGTGAGTTTTTTTGTTGCTGCTGTTTGGCCATGCTGGCCTGGTCCGTAATTACGGTTTGGCACTTTTGTTGTTAATCCAGGAAGTTCCCCAAGTCGTCGTACAATTTTTACACGTGGTCCACGATATCGAGCCATCTTATTTCTCCTAAAGTTTTACTAATGATTTTTCTATTCCTGTAGTATAATACTATTATATAGTAGTTTTAGTTTAACAGGATAAATGCTCAGTATCAAAACTATTTTTTGAATCGGCCCGAAATATTTGTTCTTTGTTGAAGAAAGTTGGATTTCTTTCTTTTCCGCTATATACTGTATACATATACTTGACCGTTAAGAATTTATGCCACGTTCCCAAAGAAACGATAATTTTATTGATAAAACTTTTACGGTTGTTGCAGACATTTTATTAAAAGTGCTTCCTACAACGCGTAATGAGAAAGAAGCATTCATTTATTACCGAGATGGTATGTCTGCACAAGCAGAAGGTGAATATGCTGAAGCATTGCAGAATTACTATCAAGCAATGCGTCTTGAAGTCGATCCATATGACCGTAGTTATATTTTTTATAATATTGGGTTGATTCATACAAGTAATGGAGAACATACCAAAGCATTAGAATATTATTATCAAGCTCTTGATCGTAACCCAGCGTTACCACAGGCATTAAATAATATTGCTGTTATTTACCATTACCGTGGTGAACAAGCCCTTGAATCAGGAAATATTCCAGATTCTGAAACATTATTTGGTAAAGCAGCCGAATATTGGAAAGAAGCAATTCGTTTAGCGCCACTGAATTATAGTGAAGCGCAAAATTGGTTACAGACTACTGGACGTTAAATATAAAATTACTTCATTGTAGTCTGATTTAAGTTTCGGCATCTGTTTAAAAACGTATGTTACACTACACATAAGTGATTTTATTGTCCTTTGTGCCTTAATGGTGGAATGGTAGACACGCTAGCCTTAGGAGCTAGTGCCGTAAGGCGTGGAGGTTCGAGTCCTCTTTAAGGCAAGCACTGTACGGTACAGGCAAAAAATTATGCTGTTTTTTTTTAATTCTAAAAAAATCGATTGACATTCTGAATCACACCCTTTTATAATAGAGAACAAGAATAGTTGATTCAACTATTTATTTTTGCCCCCATCGTCTAGAGGCCTAGGACATTTCCCTTTCACGGAAGTAACAGGGATTCGAATTCCCTTGGGGGTACGTTAATGTACCAAATGTATTATTTGAATGATAGGGGATCTTAAAATTCTTCAGAATCTTTCTTGCAATTCTAGCCTATCTATGCTTCAATTTTAATAAAAAACTTTAATTTTAATTAAAGTTTTGCTTGTTGAGTAATACATCAAAAGGATGTCCCTGCACTTAATTTGTTTTTTTATCATTTTAGATTTAAAACAAAGCGTTTTTTGTGCCATGTATTTATGTGTGTGTTTTTTTAACCACCGGACTTTAAACTATTTTTAAGGTCAGTACATTTATTTATATTTTAGGTTTATTTATTTATGAATTTTTCACGTCAACGCACGTCTCCAATTAGCGCTGGTGAGATCATTAATTATAAAAATGTTGATCTTTTACGTCGTTTTATTACGGAGCAAGGTAAAATTTTACCTCGTCGTTTAACGGGAGTAACTGCAAAACAGCAACGTCAACTTGCCAAAGCAGTAAAACAAGCCCGTATTTTAGGATTTTTACAATTTCTTTATAAAGAATAATTTTTAGTTATGCCAACGATTCAACAACTTATTCGCTCACAGCGAATGAAAATCGAAAAGAAGACCAAATCACCTGCTTTACAATCATGTCCTCAGCGTCGTGGTATTTGTACACGTGTATATACAACAACTCCAAAAAAGCCGAATTCAGCACTCCGTAAAGTTGCTCGTGTTCGATTAACAACTGGAATTGAAGTGACTGCATATATTCCAGGAATTGGTCATAATCTTCAAGAGCACTCAGTAGTGCTCGTACGTGGTGGTCGAGTAAAAGATTTACCAGGTGTACGATATCATATCGTACGTGGATCCCTTGATACAGCGGGTGTAAAAGGCCGTTTACAAGGGCGTTCAAAGTATGGAGTAAAACGTCCAAAAGAATAAATTCGTTTAATACGTCTTTAGTCTTGGAGATCTCTATTTATTTAATATTCAACCGTTTAATTGATCTTATGTCTCGTAGAAAAGTTGCGAAAAAACGTCCGGTTGCTCCGGATCCAGTATACCAAAGTCGCTTAGTAAGTCTTTTAGTAAGCCACCTTTTAAAGAAAGGAAAAAAGAGTCTTGCCTACCGTATTTTTTACGAAGCAATGACGCAAATCTCGGAAACAACTTCGCAAGATCCACTTGAAGTGCTTCGCCAAGCTGTTTTAAATATTACACCAAAAGTCGAAGTAAAATCTCGTCGTATTGGTGGAGCTGTTCTTCAAGTACCACTTGAAGTAAAGTCTGATCGTGGAACTGCTCTTGCTCTTCGTTGGCTTCTTGTTGCTGCTCGTGCACGTTCTGGACGTAGCATGGTAACAAAACTTGCAGCTGAAATCATGGATGCTGCAAATAACACTGGTGGTGCAATCCGTAAGCGCGAAGACACACACCGTATGGCAGAAGCAAATAAAGCTTTTGCACACTTCCGATTCTAAAAAAAAGAATCGTGACATTTTAGCCAAAATCAAAACCATTTTTTAAATCTATATTATTATGGCACGCGAAAAGTTTGAACGAACAAAACCACACGTAAATATTGGAACAATTGGTCACGTTGACCATGGTAAAACTACTCTTACTGCAGCAATTACTATGGCAATGGCAGCTCGTGGAGGCGCTTCTGCTAAAGGATACGCTGATATTGACTCTGCACCAGAAGAAAAAGCTCGTGGAATTACAATTAACACAGCTCACGTAGAATACGAGACAGCAACACGTCACTACGCGCACGTAGATTGTCCAGGTCACGCTGATTATGTAAAAAACATGATTACGGGTGCTGCACAAATGGATGGTGCAATTCTTGTAGTATCTGGGGCTGATGGTCCAATGCCACAAACAAAAGAGCACATCCTTCTTGCAAAGCAAGTTGGAGTACCAAACATCGTAGTTTTCCTTAATAAAGAAGATCAAGTAGATGATGATGAACTTCTTGAGCTCGTAGAACTTGAGGTACGTGATACTCTTAGTAGTTACGAATTCCCTGGTGACGATATTCCTGTAGTACCTGGTTCTGCACTTCTTGCATTAGAAGCATTAACAGAAACACCTGAAGTTAAGGATGGTGACAACAAATGGGTAGATAAAATCTTTGCATTAATGGATTCTGTTGATTCATATATCCCAACACCTGAGCGTGATACAGAAAAGACATTCCTTATGGCTATTGAAGATGTATTCTCAATTACTGGTCGTGGTACTGTAGCTACAGGACGTGTAGAGCGTGGAGTAGTAACAGTTGGTGATGTTGTAGAGATTGTAGGTCTCGGTGACACACGTGAAGTAACTGTAACAGGTCTTGAAATGTTCCAAAAAACACTTGATGAAAGTGTAGCGGGGGATAACGTAGGTGTGCTTCTTCGTGGAATCCAAAAGGATGAAATTGAGCGTGGAATGGTACTTGCAAAGACTGGGACAATCAAACCACACAAAAAGTTTGAATCACAAGTTTATGTACTTACAAAAGAAGAAGGTGGTCGACACACACCATTCTTCCCAGGATACCGTCCTCAATTCTATGTACGTACAACAGACGTAACTGGGAAAATTGAATCATTCGTTAGTGATGATGGAGATGAGGCAACAATGGTAATGCCTGGTGACCGTGTAAAGATGATTGTTGAACTCATTCAACCAATTGCTATCGAAAATGGAATGCGTTTCGCTATCCGTGAAGGTGGGCGTACAGTTGGTGCGGGTGTTGTGTCTGCAATTATTGAATAAATTGGTAGTTAAGTAACTTTTATGCATACCTTTAAGAGAGGTATGCAACAATTACTAGAAATTTTCAAATAAATTGAATAGAGATCTTCATTTGTTGACTGATAAAGGCCTTGCTTTTATAGCCTCAAAAAAATATACTATAGAGTAGTCCTACTTTTGTTGAAAGAACAGTTTGAATCGTGTCAGGGCTGAAAAGAAGCAGCACTTAAAATTATTTTTTTGGACAACAGTAGGCGTCCGTAACATGTAACAAAGACTTAATCTATTATTTTATAAATATCCTCAGAAAGATATTTTTTATTTCCTTAGGCGGTGCCCAGATTCGAACTGGGGGATAAAGGATTTGCAGTCCTCTGCCTTACCACTTGGCTACACCGCCATCCCTCTATAAAGAGAGTTATATACTCTATACAGTACAACATTTTACTTTGTTTATCAATATAGTAATTTCAGAGTTGTATTTTTAGTGTATTTTACTTAAGGAGTTCCAAATCCACGTTTTTTATTTGTAACACATATTAAAGCTTTGTGAATTTTGCTTATTTGGGAAATCTGAATATTTATTTTTCAAGTCTCCCTAGATCTCAAAAGAACTCGTTAAACAAAGTCTCTTTTCTTTGTATTGATTAATTTACACCTTTATCTATGATTCTTTTTCGTCAAAAAGTGGCAATTCCTGATTTCCTTGATTCCCAACGGAAAAGTTTTCGTCTTTTCTTAGAAACAGGAATTCGTCGTGAACTTGAATTTATTTCACCTATTATTGGAGACAGTTTAGGCTCGAGTGTTCGACAATCAACAGACCGTCAAATTTCTGTTTCATTTTTAGCGAATGATTTTTATTTTAAAAAACCTCTTCAAAACCCTAAAGAAGCCATTCAACAAATGGAGACATACAGCAGTTCCCTTGTTGTACCTGTGCATATTTATTCGAAAAGTTTAAATGTAAGTTGTGTACTTCCAATTACGTTTTGTGACCTTCCATTAATGACTGAGCATGGAACTTTTATTATTAATGGTTCACCACGTGTGATTGTTCACCAAATTGTTCGTTGTCCTGGTGTCTATATTAAAGCACAATTTGATCAAAAAAATCGTCGTTCACATTTAGTGAGTTTTCTCTCGTCTTATGGGTCATGGTTACGTTTAGAAAGTGTTCCGAATACTCCTGAAATTAATGCTTGTATTGATAATTTTAGAAAATTACCAGCAACTTTACTTTTACGTGCGCTTGGTTTTGATTTCAAACGTATTTGTGAAGTTGTGAGTTATCCTGCTTCTCTTCTTTATACAGAAAAACTTTTAAAACCAAAATCATGCGATGATGCCATGATTATGATGACTGCATTAATGTTCCCGCACCGTGCTGGAAGTGTATTAAAAGCAAAAAAATTTTTATTTAATCATTTTTTTCATGCACGTCGTTATAGTTTAAGTGAAGTTGGTCGAAAGCGAGTAAACCGAAAATTACGAATGCAGCATAATGTGCCACATTTAACTTTAACACCTGAAGATGTTTTAGCCGGTGTGGATTATTTACTTCGTGTTGAAAATGGTGAAAGTCAATTTTTGGATGATATTGATCATTTAAAAAACCGACGTGCTCGTCTTGCTGGGGAATTAATTCAAACTCAATTTAGACTTGGATTAAATCGACTTGAACGTAGTGTCCATAATCGTATTAGTGATGAAACATTATTACGACAAAAACGTTTACGTGTTGCTTTAGCTTCGCTTGTTCGTACGCAAATTGTAGGTTCTGTTTTTAAAGAGTTTTTTGGTTCAAATCAATTATCTCAATTTATGGATCAAACAAATCCTTTGGCAGAAATTACGCATAAACGACGTTTAAGTTCATTAGGTCCAGGTGGTTTACACCGTGACCGTGCCGGCCTTATTGTACGTGGTATTCACCCAAGTTACTACGGGCGTATTTGCCCAATTGAAACACCTGAAGGTAAAAATGCAGGTTTAGTAGGTTCTATTGCAACGTATGCTCGAATTAATTCAGATGGGTTTTTACAAACTCCATATAAAGCTATAGCTTCTCAAAAGAATCAAGCTCAGGATGGTTTCTTTTTGTTAAATGCTTCGTATGAAGATCAAGTTGTTGTGGCTGCCGCGGATACGCAATTTTCTGCGGCACGTGTTCCAGCACGTACACGTCGCGAATTCGTAGAAATTGTACCCAAAACAATTGATTTTTTAGGCTTATGCCCGATTCAATTTATGTCCATTGCCACTGCTCTTATTCCATTTTTAGAGCATGATGATGCAAACCGTGCTTTGATGGGTTCAAACATGCAGCGCCAAGCTGTTTCATTATTAACACCTCAACGAGCATTTGTGGGTACTGGTTTAGAAGCACGGGTTGCTCATGATTCTGGTGCGGTAGCTCGTATCCAACGTAGTGGGTATGTTTTATATGCCGATGCCAACCGTATTGATATTTTAACAGAAAGTGATTCTGCCTTAACGTCAACGCCATTTACACGTGAAACTATTTGGTTAACCCGATATCAACGTTCAAATCAAGATACATGTATGCATCAACGTCCAAGTGTTTTACCAAATACTTGGGTTCATGCAGGTGAATGTTTAGCGGATACATCTTCAACTGTTGCAGGAGAGCTTGCACTTGGGAAAAATATTCTTGTCGCCTATATGCCATGGGAAGGCTATAACTTTGAGGATGCAGTTCTTGTAAGTGAACGTTTAGTATTTGATGATCTTTTTACATCGGTACACATTGAACGTTATGATATTTCGACTTCGCGTACTCGTGAAGGGCAAGAATACATTACTTCTAAAGTTGAGAAAAATACCTATTTAGATGCATTTGGTGTTGTTGAAATCGGAACTTGGGTTGAACCTGGTGATACTTTAGTGGGTAAAATTTCGCCGCAAAAAGAATCAGAAAATACACCTGAAGGGCGTTTACTCCGAGCCATTTTCGGTGGAACAGCACGAGATGTTAAAGATACACCTTTGACGGTACCAAGTGGAGTTACAGGTCGTGTACTCGAGACACGCACATTATTCGAAACAACTCTTTATAACAAACAAGTTGAATGTTCAGAATCAGTTGGTTCTGTATATGTCTTTTTAGTTCAAAAGCGTAAAGTACAAGTAGGTGATAAAATTGCGGGTCGCCATGGAAATAAAGGAATTATTTCGAATATTCTTCCTCGCCAAGATATGCCATTTTTACAAAATGGTACCCCTGTCGATATGGTCCTTAATCCATTAGGTGTTCCATCTCGTATGAATGTCGGACAAATTTTTGAATGTTTACTTGGTTTAGCAGCGCATACATTAGAACAAAATTATAAAGTTCTTCCTTTTGATGAGATGCATGGTGATGAAGTTTCTCGTGGATTTGTGTATCAACAATTATATAAAGCTCGTTGTGCCACAAAACAAAAATGGCTTTTCCGACCCGAATCCCCAGGAAAAAGTATTTTATTTGATGGGCGTACAGGATATCCATTTGATCAACCAGTAACTGTTGGTTACCCATATATTTTAAAATTAGTGCACTTAGTAGATGATAAAATTCATGCACGTTCCACTGGACCTTATTCATTAGTAACACAGCAACCACTTGGTGGCCGTTCAAAGCATGGTGGTCAGCGTTTAGGTGAAATGGAAGTTTGGGCACTTGAAGGATTTGGTGCAGCATACACGCTCCAAGAATTATTGACAATTAAGTCAGATGATATGCGTGGACGCAATTTAGCCTTTATGTCTATTATTCGTGGAAATTTATTACCAAAACCTGGTGTTCCAGAGTCTTTTAAAGTTTTAGTGTGTGAATTACGTGGATTATGTCTCGACATTAGCCTTGCTCGTATTCCGTCAGTGTAATTAATCAACGGGGCTTTGAATTCATTTCGGGTGTAAAGTACAGTATCGTACTTGTCCTAATGATTCGAAAAGTTCGCGCATTTTAGTCATTTTATTTATAAGGAACCAATACTATGAGTCGTGATATTGATTATATTCAAATTCAATTAGCCTCTCCCAAAGAAATTGAACGGTGGTCACAGCGTGTTCTTCCTAACAATAAAGTTGTAGGGGAAATTACAAAAGCTGATACAATTAATTACCGTACTTTTAAACCTGAGCGAGATGGTCTTTTTTGTGAACGTATTTTTGGGTCTATTACGAACAATGAATGTTCATGTGGTAAAACCCGTCGCCGAAAACCGATCAAGATGCAATTGCCTGAGACGTTGGATGGTGAAATTACTATGGTCAAAACAGATGAGATTGGGTATGTTTGCCCAACTTGTGGTGTGGAGCCAACAGATGCGAAGGTTCGTCGTTATCGTATGGGGTCTATTCAATTACGTAAACCTGTGGCACACTTATGGTATTTCCGAAATACACCTAACATTTTATCTGTTTTATTAAATATTAGTGCCGGCCAAACTGATGAGTTATTACATTTTGATTCGTATACTCCATCTTCACCGGCTGTTATGAATTACTTTTTACACGGTGGAACCGAATTATATATTGATAACTGGGAAGCTATTCATTTCTATTTAGGGCAAACACCTGCTGGTAAACAGTCAGCTTTTTCAGACCCGCTCGTAGGTTTTACAGAAAAGGGTGCAGATATTGAAGCTGTTTGGAATACAGATGCTTGGCTTCAAAACGGGCAACAACAGACGAAATATGGTTTCCCAATGGAACCACGTACGACAGAAAATTGCGGTGCAGAAGCAATGCATATGCTATTAAGTCAATTAGATTTGCCTTTTATGGAACGTATGTTAAGTACACGTTTACGTCAAACAGTAAAAGATTATAATACGGTGTTACGCCGTAGAGCTGATAAACTGGCTCGTAACCCGAAAATTTGGGGTTTAGAGCGTAATGAGCGAGCTCTGAAATTATTAAAACTTACTCGTCAAGGGCAACGTGGTCGTGGTTTTAGTACTAAAATTAAAAAATTATCGAAACGTCTTCATTATGTTCGACTTTTAGCTCGTAAGCAATTACGTCCTGAATGGATGATTGTTTCAGTATTCCCTGTATTACCTCCTGATCTCCGACCCATGATTCAAATGTCTAGTGGCCGTTTTGCAGCTTCGGATTTAAATGACTTATATAGACGTTTAATTTATCGTAAAATTCGATTTGACAAGTTTTGTAATTTATTTGATGCAGAATTTTTACCGGATTTATTAATTCGCCATGATTTATGTTTATTACAAGAAGCTGCTGATGCCATTATTGATAACGGACGTTTAGAAAAACCTGCCCAACGATCAAATAAAAATGTGTTTAAATCCTTAACAGCAATTATTGAAGGAAAACATGGTCGTTTCCGTCAAAACCTTTTAGGAAAACGCGTCGATTATTCGGGTCGTTCCGTAATTGTAGTGGGGCCTAAATTACGTTTGCATCAATGTGGATTACCTCGTGAAATGGCATTAGAATTATTCCATCCATTTATTATTCAAGCGCTTTTAGAAAATAGTGTTGTACGTAATATTCGTGCAGCTAAAAATCTGATTCAAAAGCGTAAACAACCAGTATGGGATATTTTAGAACGCGTTGTTTATGCACACCCTTTATTATTAAACCGTGCACCAACACTTCACCGTTTAGGTATCCAAGCATTCGAACCAATTCTTCTTTCAGGGCGTGCTATCCAATTACACCCACTTGTATGCCCAGCTTTTAATGCTGATTTTGACGGCGATCAAATGGCCGTTCATATTCCCCTTTCTTTAGAAGCCCAAGCGGAAGCACGTTTACTTATGCTTGCAACTCATAACTGGCTTTCGCCTGCGACGGGTGAACCAAATATTGTCCCAAGTCAAGATATGATTCTTGGTTTTTATTATTTAACTACGCGACGCCCCACACCTGCACGTATTGGGAAAAATAAGAACAAATTTGGTTCAAAACAATCTGCATTTAAAATTTTTCAAACGTTTGATCAAGCATTGCAGCGTTATGAATTTGGTGCGTTAAAACTCCATGATTTAGTTTGGGTGAAAGCACCGGCACCCGCAGATTTACAACAACCATTGCCAGTCGAAGTACGTATTATGTCAAATGGACATAATACGTTTATTTATGATTCAGGGGTGGCCGAATCATGGCCAATGCCTGAGAAAGTTCAGATGGTAGCGTCATGTTCTGATGCACTTATTCAATCGAATCCAATTTTTGCACGTGTACCTCAACTCCATTGTTCAAGTGCACATACGTATTACGTCCGTACCACACCAGGACGACTTATTTTAAATTCTCTCATTTATGAAAACCTTTTTTTGTAACCGAACGGTTGATAAAAGTGAAATGAAGCGTTTAATTAAATGGGTTTTGCTTAATTATGGAACACAGAAAGCGACCCGTTTTGTTGACCATTTAAAAACACTTGGATTTCACTCCGCAACGGCTGCAGGGATTTCATTAGGTATTGATGATTTACGTATCCCTCCAGTCAAATCTGTCTTTTTAAAAAATGCAGAAAAAGATATTTTAGATAATGATTTACGCTATACGCGTGGCCAAATTACTGCAGTAGAACGATTAGAAAAAGCATTAGATATTTGGAATACAACCAATGACACACTGAAAAATGAAGTGATTGCTCATTTCCGCGAAACAGACATTTTTAACCCAGTGTATATGATGGCTTTTTCAGGAGCGCGTGGTAATATTTCGCAAGTTCGCCAACTTGTTGGAATGCGTGGTCTAATGGCTGATCAGCAAGGTCAAGTGTTAGATTTTCCAATTCGACGTAATTTTCGTGAAGGATTAACAGTAACAGAATATATGATTTCGTGTTATGGTGCGCGAAAAGGTTTAGTTGATACAGCTTTGCGTACTGCTAATTCTGGATATTTAACACGACGATTAGTGGATGTTGCACAGAGTGTAATTATTCAACAATTTGATTGTGGGACAACAGAAGGCTTAGAAGTGGCACCATCCCCTCAACATGAATGTGCAAATATTGTAGGTCGTGTACTTTTACAGCCGGTTATCGATGAACAGACTGGAAAATATTTAGCTCGTAAAGATACAGAAATTTCTCCAGCTTTAGCCACAAAATTAGTTCAGTTACCTAAAGTAGTGGTTCGTTCACCGTTAACATGTCGTTTAAATTCTGTTTGTCAATTATGTTACGGATGGGACCTTTCAAAACATAAACTTGTTCAGCTTGGTGAAGCAGTCGGAGTACTTGCTGCACAATCGATTGGTGAACCTGGGACACAACTTACTATGCGTACATTCCACACTGGTGGTGTATTTGCAGGTGAAGCCACTGAAAAAGTATATGCTCCTTATTCAGGTATTGTATCTTATGGTGGTGTAGCACGTGGTCGCAAAGTTATCAGTCGTTATGGTGAACCTGCATTTTTAACTGTTGTTCCTGTTTCTATTAAAATTACTCGCCCTGAACATTCAAAATCAGTGATTTTGCGTTTCCCAGCTTTTACTCTTCTTTTTGTGTACCCAGGTCAATATGTAATGTTTCACCAAAGTTTGGCAGAATTATCACGAGTGGAGACTGATCTCCAAGGTGACGAAATTGATACTAATGTTACAACTGGAAAAAAAGAATTATTAGCACCTGAGACAGGTCAAGTGTATTTTGATAATGTTAAGTTTTCATCCTTAACTAATTTGTCTGTTGAAAATAGTGTAGGTTCGACTGAAAAGAGTATTCAAAAACAAAATCTTGTGTTTGGGTACGGTTTTATTTGGATTTTATCAGGACAATTACTGCGTAATAACCAAAGTTACCAAGGTGATTATTTTCACCAAGGTTTTCAACCTTTTGTTGCAGATAATGCTTATGTTAAAATAGATTCTCATCCATCGACACGTTCTACAATTGACTACAAAACAAATGTATCAAAGTTATTAAAGTATGAATCTGTATTACGTTCGAATCAAAAACAGCCGTTTTCTTCAGTAAAGAATACAATTCAAATTCAATCGCAATTTGAAACATATGTTGATTCGGCCCTTTATTCAAACCAAACAACGGTTCTTCCTTCAACTGGTACGGTAAAAGTCTCAGCATGTTCAGTATTTGATTTTAAATTTGTTACAACTGAAGTTCTACAAGCATCTTTAGTTACAAAACAAATTCTTTATCATTCATTAGACTCAAATGTTAACTCCGTTTCATATTGGAATGGTGTAGTTAATGATAGGGTAGTAAAGTTAAATGTTCGATGTAAAAATCTAACATCTAACACATCTTCAAATCGATGGGACAACTCTAAATCAACATTACTCGGTAAAAAATGTTTCCGTAAAAGTACTAGTCATTCATTTGTCCGACGTACTTTTTCAACACAAACGGTTTCACGTTTTGATAAACCATTATCAAACGTAGTAAAACTTCCTTCGTTAAAGGTTGTGGCACCTGTATCTCCGACTACAGGTTATAAACATTGGTCAAGTATTTGCCAAACTTTCCCATCGACTCCACTTCATACTTGTTATGCACCGGCAAGTGTTTTTTGGAATGCGATTCGTATGAATCTTATGGAATCAGTGACTTTTCAAGAATCGAAACACCGTAGTATTTTTCCAAAATTTGCACCAATGGTACAACGTCACAAAGTCGTAACTAATGCAAGTCAATACTTAAGTCCCGTGGTGTATGACGCATGTCCAACATTGTTTGATTCGCAGGAAACAGTTGCTGCACGTAATTTCATTTATAGTATTGAAGGTGAGATTCGTTTACCTAATTTAGCTATTATAAACACGAATCAATATGCTTTTGCATGTTTAGGTCAAAAATGTCTTTCGCAAGTAGGCGAGTATATTCGTGTTGGTGACGAAATTTTTCCAGGAATTCAAAGTCCTTATTCAGGGCAATTAATTCATATTAATTCAACACATATTATTTTACGACGTGTGTATCCATACGCCATGTCTCATGGGTCATCTCTTTTTGTGGATCACGGTGATTTAATCCAAAAGAATATTGCTTTTGGTACACTTGTTTCTGAAGAATCTACAGCTGGGGATATTGTTCAAGGACTTCCAAAAGTAGATGAATTATTAGAAGCACGTGAACCTGTAGAGAAAATTCTTTCAAGTGTGCATGCGCAATTAGCAACTTTATTTTTACTTTATTCGAAAACATACGGTTTACGCGAAGGTTGTCGCCGTAGTCTGCAAGAAATTCGTCGTTTATTAGTAAATGAAGTGCAAGCAGTTTATGGTTCTCAAGGTGTATTTATTTCTGACAAACATATTGAAATCATTGTTCGTCAAATGACAACATACGTTTTAATTGTCGATCCTGGTGAAACAAATTTATTACCTGGAGATATTGTTGATTTACGTCGTGTGGAACATTTTGAATGTAAACCGGGTACTGTTCAAGTACAATACCGTCCAATTTTATTAGGTATTACGCGTGCTTCATTAGCTGCTGAAAGTTTTATTGCGGCGGCAAGTTTCCAAGAAACAAAACGAGTATTGACACGTGCGGCTGTTGAAGGTCGTATTGATTGGTTAACTGGTCTTAAAGAAAATGTAATTCTTGGCCGATTAATTCCCGCGGGAACAGGACTGTATGTTTAAACGGGTGTTTTAGGGGATGTTCATTTTTTGCTGCTATACAAAATTTATAGTTTTTTGGTAGAATAAAAATAGGCAGGATTAAATCTCGTTTATTCCCCCTTTGTGAATGTTAATTTTTTTTATATATATTTTATTTTATGACGAAATTAGAATCGCTTTTAGAAGCTGGAGTACACTTCGGTCACCAAGTTGGCCGTTGGAACTCAAAAATGGCACCATATATTTATGAAACAAAAAATGGTGTACATATTCTTGATGTTGTGCAAACACTTAATGATCTTGAAAAAGCAAAAGGTGTTTTAAGTCGTTCGAAAAACGTTTTATTCGTTGGAACACGTACACAGATTGCTCCCATTATCGAAACAACAGCCCAAAAATGTAATGGGCACTACGTAAATACACGTTGGGTTGGTGGACTTTTAACAAACTGGAAGACAATGTCGACATGTCTTGAAAAGTTAAATCGTTTAGATCGTCAATTAAATGACGATGCAAAAACACAAGGTCTTTCAAAAAAAGATATCCTTCAACTTAAAAAGCAACGTGCACGCCTTGAAAAATTCTTTGGAGGTTTACGTGGTTTATCAACATTACCAGATCTTGTTGTAATTGTAGGCCAGCCACATGAAAAAAATGCTGTTCAAGAATGTCAAAAATTAGGCATTCCAACAATCACGTTACTTGACTCTAATTGTGATCCAACAATGTCCACATATGGAATTACAGCAAATGATGATTCAACGCGTTCGGTAGAACTTATCCTCGATTCGCTTGTAGCTTAAATTCTTTTGAAGATGTAGGAAATTAAAGCTGATGATTTTGTCAGCTTTAATTTTCATAATTAAATTGAAGTAGGTATAACTACAAAATTTAATTTATACTTAAAAAAAAGCTTCATTTTTATATAAGTTTTGCTATACTTTCAATACGGACAAGTAGCTCAGTTGGATAGAGTATGTGGCTACGAACTACAGTGTCGGGGGTTCGAGTCCCTCCTTGTCTGTTAAAAAAATCAAAATGAATTAAAACTAGCATTTTAAATCATTCATAGTTTTGTTTTTACCTAAGTGATTTTAAAATCGTTTAATACGTTCATTTAACAATGACGGCCGTCGGATTCAAAAAAAATTAATGTTTTTTTGAAAAAAAAACTTGGTTAATTGATTTATATCGAGTAAAATAAAAGTAGTAGAAAACTGCAGAGACTTTAAAAAATTTGTTTTATATAAATTTAGATTTGGGTCGACTGAAATGATGATAGAGAAATTAGGTAAATAGTATGACTATTGCACTTGGAAAAGTTGAAGAAAAGCGCGGATGGTTTGATAACGTAGATGATTGGCTTAAGCGTGATCGTTTCGTATTCGTAGGTTGGTCAGGAATCCTTTTATTCCCATGTGCATACTTTGCAGTTGGTGGATGGTTCACTGGAACAACATTTGTGACTTCATGGTACACACACGGATTAGCAAGTTCATACCTCGAGGGGTGTAACTTCCTTACATCTGCAGTATCAACACCTTCTAACAGTATGGCACACTCACTTCTTCTCCTTTGGGGACCAGAAGCACAGGGTGAATTCACACGTTGGTGCCAACTTGGTGGATTATGGACATTTGTAGCACTTCACGGTGCATTCGGATTAATTGGATTTATGCTCCGTCAATTTGAGATTGCACGTGCAGTACAAATTCGTCCGTACAACGCAATTGCGTTCTCAGCTCCTATTGCTGTATTCGTATCTGTATTCCTTATTTACCCACTTGGACAGTCAGGATGGTTCTTTGCACCTTCATTCGGTGTAGCTGGAATTTTCCGTTTTATCCTTTTCTTCCAAGGGTTCCACAACTGGACACTTAACCCATTCCACATGATGGGTGTAGCTGGAGTACTTGGAGCAGCACTTCTTTGTGCGATTCACGGTGCAACAGTAGAAAACACACTTTTCGAAGATGGTGATGGTTCAAACACATTCCGTGCGTTTAACCCAACACAAGCTGAAGAGACTTACTCAATGGTAACAGCTAACCGTTTCTGGTCACAGATTTTCGGTGTAGCATTCTCAAACAAGCGTTGGCTTCACTTCTTTATGCTCTTCGTACCTGTAACAGGATTATGGATGTCAGCACTTGGTGTTGTTGGATTAGCATGTAACCTCCGTGCATACGATTTCGTATCACAAGAGATCCGTGCTGCTGAAGATCCTGAGTTTGAAACATTCTACACAAAGAATATTCTTCTTAACGAAGGTATTCGTGCATGGATGGCAGCTCAAGATCAGCCACATGAAAACCTTGTATTCCCTGAGGAGGTACTTCCACGTGGAAACGCTCTTTAATTCAACACTCGTAGTAGGTGGTCGAGATCAAGAATCTACTGGATTCGCTTGGTGGTCTGGAAACGCCCGTCTTATTAACCTTTCTGGTAAGCTTCTCGGTGCACACGTAGCACACGCAGGACTTATCGTATTCTGGGCTGGTGCAATGAACCTTTTTGAGGTTGCACACTTCGTACCAGAAAAGCCAATGTATGAGCAAGGACTTATCCTTCTCCCACACCTTGCAACACTTGGATTTGGTGTAGGTCCTGGAGGAGAAGTACTTGATACATTCCCGTACTTTGTATCTGGTGTTCTTCACCTTATTTCATCTGCTGTATTAGGGTTCGGTGGTGTATACCACTCAATTATTGGACCTGAAACTCTTGAAGAATCGTTCCCATTCTTTGGGTACCTTTGGAAAGATAAGAACAAGATGACAACAATTCTTGGAATTCACCTCGTACTTCTTGGATTTGGGTGTTACCTTCTTGTTTGGAAAGCTATGTACTTCGGTGGAGTATACGATACATGGGCACCGGGTGGTGGAGATGTACGTGTAATTAACTACCCTACATACGATCCATCTGTAATTTTTGGATACCTTCTTAAGTCACCTTTCGGTGGAGATGGTTGGATTATTAGTGTAGATAACATGGAAGATGTAATCGGTGGTCACCTTTGGGTAGGAACTATCGAAATTCTCGGTGGATTCTGGCACATTTTCACTAAGCCATTCGCATGGGCACGTCGTGCACTTGTATGGTCTGGTGAAGCATACCTTTCATACAGTCTCGCATCTGTGTCAGCAATGGCATGGGTAGCTGCAGTAATGGTATGGTTTAACAACACTGTATACCCTTCTGAATTCTTTGGACCAACTGGACCAGAGGCTTCACAAGCGCAAGCATTTACATTCCTTGTACGTGACCAGCGTTTAGGAGCAAACATTGCTTCTGCACAAGGTCCAACTGGATTAGGTAAGTACCTTATGCGTTCACCAACTGGAGAGATTATCTTCGGTGGAGAAACTATGCGTTTCTGGGATATGCGTGCACCATGGACTGAGCCACTTCGTGGACCAAACGGACTTGATCTTACTAAGCTTAAGAACGATATTCAGCCATGGCAAGAGCGTCGTTCTGCTGAGTACATGACTCACGCGCCTTTAGGATCACTTAACTCTGTAGGTGGTGTAGCAACTGAGATTAACTCAACAAACTTCGTAAACCCACGTAGTTGGCTTGCAACTTCACACTGGGTTTTAGCGTTCTTCTTCTTCGTAGGACACCTTTGGCACGCAGGTCGTGCACGTGCAGCTGCTGCAGGGTTCGAAAAAGGAATCGATCGTGATACTGAGCCAGTACTTTCAATGCGTCCTCTTGACTAATTATAAACAGTTTAAAAGCTTATCTTTCTAAGCTTGAATTCTTTATAGTTACACTAGACAAAGCATAATTAATTCTTTATAGTTACATATAGAGACAATTATGGGCTGCCTTATTTTTTTAAGGTAGCCCACAATATTTACTCTCTTTTTTTATAATATATATATAAATATAGTCGACCGGGATTAATGAATCGTTAATCGTACTAAGTGAGATGCACGGTCGTAAAAAGCTCGCTTCCCATGAGTTAATTCATTTTAGCTTTCGGGTACTTATTACAACCTTTTTTTATTATGGATCCTGCAGATATTTACATCAAGTTAAGAGAGGCGGTACGCTCGTCCTTATCTCGATATGAGACAAATTCCTGGTTTACGTATAACTTCCAAAACAACGAGTATCAACTCATGAAGCTATCAGACACTTTAGCTATACCAAAGCAACAGTTCGCAAGCATGGGGGTAAGTTTTGATGAAAATGGAACTTCACCAACGCTTGATTTCCAGACATTTAAGCAATTTTTG
>Ga0255758_10000648_pt1 | contig 38548 bp, 35 predicted proteins | sample 011ome_24_FD_179958 | JGI IMG/M metagenome (GOLD analysis project Ga0255758, IMG submission 179958) | Coastal salt marsh microbial communities from the Groves Creek Marsh, Skidaway Island, Georgia - 011513CT metaG (version 2) | ecosystem: Environmental > Aquatic > Marine > Intertidal zone >... | reverse complement strand
GTAGCATTCAGCAGAATAGCGAAGACAGAAAATTGTCTAGCCCCTGCCCGCGCCACGACCTTCAGTGTTAAGCAAAAGAGAGTCCGGCAAAAGAGAGTCCGGCAAGAGAGAGTCCAGCAAAAGAGAGTCAAGCCGAAAGCCATAACGGGTTTGCTCGTTATGGCTTTTTTGTGTCTGACATTGTTGACCCCGAAGATCTTTGCCGCGAACAATGGCGATATCCTGACCAATCTGGTGGTATTGACTTATACCGACAACGGTACTGGCGTGTCATCGACGGTCGATGTTGTGTTTGTTGATCCCTCGTTGCCAACTGCGATTGGCCCGACGGCGCTTGCGCTGAATTGTGAGATCGAGCCTGATTGCAATAGTCTGATCGTCGAGAATGCAGTCGGGCAGATTCTGGGCAGTCTGTCAGCCACTGATGCTGACCAGGCCACCAGCCATGTCTTCACTGTTCTTGACGATGACCGTTTTGAGGTCGTGGCCGGCAAACTCAAGCTGAAGTCGACGTTAAGTGTCAACTTCGAGGCGGCGCCCACTATCGCCTTGACTGTGCGAGTCGTTGATGCGGCTGGCAATATATTTGATCAGGTGCTGGTCCTCAATGTTCGTGATGTGAATGAGTCGCCCCTTAATATTGTTGTTGATAATCGCTATGTGCCGCCTGGATTGCCGGGTTTGGCGATCGGTAATATTACCGTCGAAGATCCTGATCAAAATGAGCAGCATAGCTATCAGATACTGGATGATGCCCGTTTTTTGCTAGTGGATGGTGTGTTGCGGCTAGCGCCAGATATCAGTCTGGCGGCTGATGTGCGCATTCCTCTGACGATTATCGTGACCGACAAAGGTGGACTCACAGCCCGCTTGGATGTAACGGTGACCACGATTGCCGCTGATATCGATCGCCCGCGAACTTCGGCAGCAGTTACTTTCTTGGCGCCTGACCCTGCCGGTCGGGAGTTTGATATCGCCGAATCGGCTTGCGTGCCGCCAGCTGAGTTCGTGGTGGGGCAGGCCGAGGCTCGGGGCCTGGTGATTAGCCGGAGTGGCGTTGATACAACAGTATTTGCTGAGACTGCCACTTATGCCGTAGGTGACCCTTTGTTTATCAGCGTCAAAGATGCCGATCAAAATGTGCTACGCCTAGAACGCGAGACGGTCACCGTCAGGCTCAGCGTTGCAGCGGATAGCGCCGAGGAAACGGTGACGTTGATGGAGACGAAGGTCGACAGCGGTGAATTCGTCGGCTATGCGTTCAGTACTTCTCGGCCGCGCGTAGACGATGACTGTGCATTGACTGTCGCGGCGAGAGAAATCGTGACGGCTGTCTATACTGATGCCAGTGATGCGTCAGATCAGCAGATTGCTGAGGCGCTGATCGCCCCTGTGAGTTTCGTGTTCGACGACAGAACAGGCTTGCGAGTGAATGGCGTCATTTTGCAACTGCTCGATGCGGTCACGAATAAGCCGGCAAACGTTCGAGGTGATGGGCCGTTATTTGCATTGTTTCCATCTTCTGTTCGATCGGGTGAGTCCGTTACTGACGCGGCGGGTTTGATCTATGCGAATGCCGCGGGGGAGTATCGGTTCCCGGCGATTCAGGCCGGTGATTATAGACTTAGCATATTCAACGACCAGGCTGTGACGTTCTCAAACCGGCCCGATGCGGAACTACAACAACTGGGCAATTCTGCGGCTCGTTCCCTCGTGCTGACGTCGACGGGGCCTTTCAGATTGTCTGAAGCATCTCGAGGCAAGCCGTTCCACGTGTCTAAGGGGTCAATGCCGCGAGTTGATATCGCAGTGCAGCGCAAACAGCGAGACTTGCCGGCTTCGATGGTCACGTCGGCGATCGTTGAGTTTTTGCAATACAGCGCTAATCCTGCGGTGGGTACCCCCGTAAACGTTGCTGAAACACTATGTGCCAATGGCGACCGGCCACAACTGATGGGGTTTAATAATGTCGTGCCTCCGGTGCCTGGGGTTGTCAATCTGCTGCCGACGAAGACGCTGAATGCTGGGCATCCAGCATTCGTTCGCGTCAAGGACCCGGATCAGAATAGCGATCCCAGTGTGCATGAAAAAATCACGATCCAGCTAGACGTCAATGCCAGTGGCGACCGGGAGTACCTGCGCCTGACCGAGACGGGTGTCAATACCGGGGAATTTGTCGGCTATATCCAGACCGCCTTGGGTGATCAGCAAACGAGCAGTTGTGTTCTGGGCGTGGTGAAAGACGAGATGGTCGAGACCACCTATATCGATGCCTTTGATGAAGCCGACTCAGTTGTCGCGCAGATATTGGTTGACCCCTTTGGCAAGGTGTTCAGTGCCCGCACGGGAGAGCCGCTTGATGGGGTCACCGTCACGTTGATTGATGTGAGCACCGGTGATCTCGCGAAGGTGTTCGGTGATGGCCCGACGTTTGCTGACTATCCTAACCCCATTGTGACGGGTTCTGTCGTCACCGATGCCGCCGGGCTGGTCTATAACTATCCCGATGGCAAGTATCGGTTTCCCTTCGTTGCGCCCGGCAATTATCGACTCGCTGTGAGTACCCTGGCTGCTGACCTGATCTTCCCTTCGATAGCGAGTATTGAGGATTTACAGTCATTGCCTGGCGCCCCCTTTGCGCTAGGTGACGGCTATGATGGCGGTGTTTTCAATGTGCCGATAGGGCCGCCGGTAAATATAGATCTACCGGTGGACGAGTCTGTGGGTGACATGTTTGTGTCGAAGCAGGCCAGTAAATCCATCGTTGCTATCGGTGACTTCCTGCAATATCGACTCAGTGTCCAGAACACCTCTGCCACGCGAGTCAGAGGCAGTCAGGTGTTGGATCGACTACCAAAGGGTTTCCGTTACCAACAGGGCTCGCTACGAGTCAGTGGCGAAAAAGTGCCAGACCCGATTGTCAGTGCTGATGGCCGGGAGTTGCAGATCCCGCTGCCGGCGGTTGCTGAGCAGAGTATGGATATCACCTACATTACTGAAGTCACGGTCGGGGCCATCAAGGGACCGGCGATAAACGAGGCCCGCGTTATCGGAGCGTTGGTCTCGTCAACCAATGTTGCTCAGGCGCGGGTGATGGTCACTGACGAGCTGTTTCGAAATAAGGCCATCTTGATCGGTCAAGTCAGTCTGGCCCAGTGCGAAGCTGAACCGGCATCGCCGCAGGATGCTGCCGCGGTCGTTGATGCGGAATCTGATCAGGGTACTGGCCTGGCGGGTGTCCGCCTGTTCCTTGAAGATGGCACTTACGTGATCACTGACGACAAGGGCTTCTGGCATATCGAGGGCATCAAGCCGGGTACGCATGTGGTGCAGCTGGATGTGGATTCATTGCCAGCGCGCTACGAAGCCAGCCCTTGCAATGCCAACACGCGTTTTGCGGGCTCATCTTATTCGCAGTTCGTTGATGTGCAAGGCGGGTCGCTGTGGCGGGCTGATTTCAAGGTGCAGGAGAAGGCCCCGCCCGAGTCAAAGGTAACTCTGGAACAGACGATCAAAGCGGATAGTGATGGTTTGTGGGTCGCCATCCAGGCGAGCACAGTTGGCGATGTGGCCGTCACTGATGTCAGCGCGATCTATACAGTGCCAGATGGCTGGATGATTGTACCTGGCACCGGTACTCTGGATGGTCAAGCGCTGAGTCCGAGCGCCACCATTGTTGGGATGGTATGGAAGTTGGGCGATATTCTTCAGGCAAAAGAACTACGGTTTGCCCTGGCACCGAAAAGCAATACCCAATCGCGCCTGATGGCGCCGAAGATTGAAATCGAGGCGGCGGACCTGCGCCTCCGCTTTGATAGTCGCAGTACGAATTTGAGTGCTGCTGACATTCAAGCACTGGATGAATTGATCATTAGCTGGCGGGGCAAGCATTGGGCAGAAATTCAGGTGGTCGGCCATACCGATAATGTACCCGTGGCGCCACATAATCGACAGCAGTTTGCTAACAATGAGGTTTTGTCGAAGGCGCGTGCCAAGGTAGTTGCTGACTATATCAAAGGTAAGATCGAGGTCGATCAGATTACGATCGTTGGGGCTGGTGATCGCTATCCGATTGCGGTCAATTCTACCGACAATGGCCGCAGTCAAAACCGGCGGGTGGAAATTGTACTCAAAGGTGTCGAAATTCCCGGTAATTCAAAGCGTATTAACGCGAATGCCGAAATATTCAATGGCGAAAGTACAGTGAGACTGGCATTTCAATCAGCCGGCAATAAGCGGGGTAAGACTGATTCGGTAACATTACCCCTTAATAGGCTGGTTAGTGGCTTCGATAGGTTGAATGCTGCGGTGACAGCTCAGGCCGTTGGCAGTTGGGATGCGATTGAGGCCGAGCTGATGCTGGCGCCGGTGGCCGCACGGGCACCCGACGTGCAAGGCTTGATTTCGGTGGTTGACGGTGCGCACTTGGCCAATGCCTCTAATTCAGTGAGATTTGATATGGACAGCCGCTTGACCCCGAAACTGAGCGTCGATGGTGTTGAAGTCTCGAAGGAACAGATTGGATTCAGAATGGAGGATGAGGCCACCGGCAAGACTATTTACAATTATATTGGGGTCAGTTTTGGTGAGCCTGGTGAGCATGAGCTCTTACTGCAGGGCCTTGATAGCTTTGGTATCGCACGCTTTGAGGAGACGGCGAATATCTTGCGGGTCGGCGATATCTTCAGCATTCATGTGGCGGATATCTCAGGAAATATCGCCGATGGCACTAGTCCGGTGAAACTTCGGTTGGAGCTCAGGGACAAGGCCGGTGAGGTGATCCCGGCAGGGTCAGAGCTTCAATACAAGAGCGATGAGCTTCGCCCCCTCGATAAAAATATGCGCCTGTCGGACCTGTCGCTGTCTCGTGATGGCGATTATGTGAAAGTCTCTCGGGAAGGCGTGGTGCTGTTCAATCCGGTTAGTCGTAGTGGCAGCTACCGCGTCAGTTTCAAGCGTAACGATGCCGTTGAGGAAGTTGAGATTTTTGTTGAACCGGAAAAACGTGACTGGATCATGGTGGGTATTGCCGAGGGTACCGTCGCCCATCGCACCTTGTCAGGTAATATGCAGCAATTAACTGAGGCTGGCCTTGACGATGAGTTGGATGCGGAAGGTCGCGTGGCGTTTTATGCCAAGGGCCAAATTAAAGGCGAATATGTGCTGACCATGGCCTATGACACCGCCAAAGAAAAGCGCAATGCCCTGCAGCAGACCATTGATCCCAATGCCTACTATAGCCTTTATGGTGATAAGAGTGCGGTTCAGTACGATGCGGCCAGTCGCGAGAAGCTTTTTTTGAAACTGGAGAAAGACCAGTTCTATGCTTTGTTCGGTGACTTCTCAACGGGCTTGTCGGGTAACGAATTGTCGACCTATTCGCGGAGCCTGACGGGCATCAAGTCGGAGTACAAGGGCGAGGTGTTCGAGTTCACGGGTTTTGTCAGTGAGGCCAATCAGGCGTTCGTCAAGGACGAGATTCGTGGTGATGGCACTTCGGGAGTCTATCGTCTGAAAGCTAACGATGTGTTGGTCAACAGCGAGAAGATTCGAATCGAAACCCGAGATCGATTCCACTCCCAGAATATAGTCACCACTCGTGAGATGAGCCGTTATGTGGATTACAACATTGATTACGCTGCCGGCACCCTGTTCTTCAAGGAACCGATTTTCAGTCAGGACACGGCTTTTAATCCGGTGTTTATCGTCGTCGACTACGAGTTGGAAGGCATTGGCCAGAATAAACTCAATGCCGGTGGTCGGGTCGCCTATAAGCCCAATGAGGCTGCCGAGATTGGTGTCACGCTGATCACCGAAGGGGTGCAGGGTCGCAAGGCTGGGTTGCTGGGTTCCGACCTGAAATACCAGATAAACGATAATACCGAGGTGCGTGCCGAGTTTGCTGCCAGCCGCAGTGAGTTCGGTGGTGAAAGCACTACGGGTTTGGCGGCGCTGGCAGAAATCACTCATCGTTCTGAAAATCTGGAAGCCAAGGGCTATGTGCGCGAACAAGAAGGCGGTTTTGGTCTGGGCCAGCAGAGTGGTGCTGAGTCGGGTACCCGCAAGATCGGTGCCGAATCAACCTATGGCGTGACTCAAGACATGAGTATCACCGGTGATGTGTACCGGGAAACCAACCTGCAGAACGACAGCAACCAGGATGTCGCTGCCGTAGGCGTGCAGTACAAGGCCGATGAGTACTCGGTAAATGCCGGCCTGCGCACGGCAGTGAGCGACGCTGGTGAGCAAGACCAGGTGTCTAATCAGTTGACCTTGGGCGGCAACTATCGACTGCCCGACGGTAAAACCACTTTGAATGCCAGCGCCGATACCCCGTTGGGTGGCCAGGGCCAGGCGGCAAACTTCCCGCAGCGCTTGCGGGTGGGGCTTGATTACAAACTCAACGACAAGATCACCTTGAAGGCCGAGCAGGAGTTTTCCTGGGGCGAAGAGTTGAACAGTCAGAAAACCCGTGTTGGCATGAATGCCGGCTTGTGGAAGGGTGGTGAGTTGGTCACCAGTGTCAGTGCCGAAGACGAGGAAAATTCTCAGCGCCTGGCGGCGGTTGCGGGTCTCAAACAACGCTGGGAGATGAACGACAATTGGAGCTTTGACTTCGGCGTCGATCGCTCTCAGACCATCAAGGATTCAAGAGCGCCGCCGGCGTTGGCGGTGACCACCGTCTATGCGAGCCCGGAGGGTAATGACTTTACCGCTGTCACATTTGGCTCTAAGTTTAGGAAAGATGCTTGGGACTGGGCGACTCGGGTAGAGTATCGAACTGCGGATACCGAAGATAAGATGAACTTGGCGACCAACGTCATCCATGACCTGGATGCAGGCCAGCAGCTACTGGCCCGACTCGATGTCCAAACTTCAGATAGTGATAGCGCAGAGACTGAGCTCACGGGGGTTCAGCTTGGGTATGTCTATCGGCCGCAAGACAGCCGCTGGAGCCTGTTCAATCGTCTGGATCTATCCCATGGTTCGACGGCCACGCTGGGCTTCAGCACTCGAACTCAAAAGGTGGTCAACAATCTTAATGCTAATTTCCTGTGGCGCGAGGATACCCAAATCGCTTTTCAGTATGGCTTGAAGTATGTGGTGGATAACTTCGACCAAGATGAGTATCGCGGCTTCACGGATCTGTATGGCGTAGAGGTGCGACACGACATGGGGGAGCGTTGGGATATCGGTTTCCAGAGTGGGCGTTACAGCAGCTATGCGGCTGATGTGGCTGACTACTCTTACGGCGTCTCGGTGGGTTACAGCATGGCGCGCAATGTTTGGATGTCGCTGGGCTATAATTTTACCGGTTTTAGCGATCCGGATTTTAGTGCCAGTGACTACACTGCTGAAGGTGTTTTTCTCAAGTACCGTTTCAAGTTTGATCAAAACTCCGGACGTGAATTGTTTCGCAGTGTTGGGTTCGGTAACCAGGATTGATTCACAGCGAGTATTTTGGGTGAGTCGATTGTGGTGGCGAGGAGTGCTCGCACTGGATTGTTACCGGTTTTGATGCGTCAGCTATTATGAGGCGACAGGAGGGCTGAAAGGATGATCTAGTGAGTCAGTTCCAGCAGGGTAATTTTTTCAGTACCTTCAAGCATGGGCGTGATTTCGGCAATGACCTGGCGCCGCTCAGCAGAGAAGAACCAACGGTCCCAGTCATCACGGGATTGCCACTTTGACATGACAATGCGCCGGCGCGGGTTACTCGGGTCCTTCAGTGACTCACCCGACAGACAGCCCTCGGCCTTGACGACACTGCTCACGGTGCGTTTGATTGTCGCGTCGTAGTAGTGTTCTAAACCTGGCGCGACGTTTCGTTCGATGAGAACCCTGATCATGAATTTACCGGTGAAAACAAAGATTTCATGACACAAATTATACGTGGTCACGTGCGGAATCGAAATAGCTGGAATGCAATTGTCAGGCTGAATATACCTGTCTAGGGTCGGCGCTACGGTTTATCAGGGTGTGCGCCACTCTTTATCGAGGTATGCGAGTCTTATCGAGGTAGGTGCGTCTTATCGAGGTAGGCGCGCCGCTGGAATCCGTGTATAAAGTGCCCTATGGAAATAGAAGCAGATTATGACATCGACGCGACCGGCTTGCGTTGCCCCGAACCCTTGATGGTGGTGCGCAACAAGATGATGGATATGGCATCGGGTGACGTCGTCAAGGTGGTGGCGACTGATCCCTCGACTTCCTGGGACTTTGTCAAATATTGCAAGTTTTTGAATCACGAGTTGCTCCATCAGGAGCAGACCGACTCGGTGTATACCTACTGGATTAAAAAGGGCTGACCAACATCAGTAACCTATCCCACAGCTATTACTTCGCCTATGGTAGCAATATGAATCCAGACCGGGTTAGAACTCGGCAGATGGGTTTTGATCTGCACCTTGCCGGGCGATTGTCAGGCTATGAGTTGGCCTTTAATAAGCGTTCCCAAAAATATCCCGGTGCGGCATCGGCTAATGTCATGGTGGCCGCTGCCTCGAGTGTGGTGGAAGGCGTGATCTATCGCCTCACCGACGCGGATCAGATCACCGTGATGGATGTTTTCGAGGGTTACCCGAATCTCTACACTCGGGCGCAATTGGCCGTGCAAACCAGTCAAGGGGTATTTCAAGCCTGGACCTATATTGCTAATCCAGAACATGTAGTGGCGGGTCTGAAGCCAGCCAGTTGGTACCTGGCGCACCTACTCGCCGGAGAGCCTTATCTGTCTGCGCCATATCATGCACGACTGCAACGCGTCGCCTGCTTGCCGGGGAGCGAGCAGGAGCCAGCGTGACCCCAGCAGCTCAGATTATCCATATCTTCAATGGGCAATTCCAAGCGAGCCACCAGACTCGGCTGGTGGGTGCAGGCAGCGAGCCTCTGTATCTGCCCGCCACCGCCGGCCATTCCTGGCACCAAATAATCTTCCGTGCTGACTATGCTGCCAGTGCCTTACATGAAGTGGCCCACTGGTGCCTGGCAGGAGCGCGAAGACGACAACTGGAAGACTATGGTTACTGGTATCAGGCAGATAGAGACTTTGATCAGCAACAACAATTCGAACAGGTCGAAGGTAAGCCCCAGGCGCTGGAATGGATTTTCAGTCAGGCAGCCGGCCTGCCGTTTCGCCTCAGCAGCGATAACTTCGATGCGGCCAATCTCGATCGCCCTCGTCAGCAAGCGTGGGTTCGCGACCAAGCACGTGGGTTGATCAGTCAGGGGCTACCCGTGCGGGCGCAACAATTTGCCGAGGCCCTGGCTGTTGGAATGCCGAAGGGCGGCGCGGACTTTGCTACACTGAGCGCCTACGCGCAATTACCGGATTAGTTTTATGACGTTTCCTGCAGGCTACCAGACCGACTCGGGCTATGATCAGGCCGAAGATCATATTGGTCCTTTCTATTTCAAACGTGAGGGCGATGCCTACGAGTTTGCCTTCCTGGCCGGTGCGCAGCACTGCAATGCTAATCAAATTGTCCATGGCGGGGTGCTTATGACCTTCGCCGACTATGGCCTTTGTATGGTGGCGACCGACGGCTATGAGGCGGAAAGCTGTGTCACGGTGAGTTTCAACAGTGAGTTTGTTGCTGCCGCCGAAATCGGCCAGATAGTGACCTGCCAGGCAGAGATTATGCGTAAGACCCGCTCCATGGTGTTTGTTCGCGGTCAGGTCTGTGCTCAGAATGAGATCGTTATGAGCTTCAGCGCGGTCGTGAAACGGCTACTGCCTCGTGACTGATACCCTGCATCTGGTGGACGCATCGATTTATGTCTTTCGCGCCTATTTTTCCTTACCGCCGAGTTTTACCGATCACAAGAATGAGCCGGTCAATGCCGTGCACGGCTACACAAGTTTTCTCCTGGATTTACTCGAGCGCCAGCCGGATTATGTGGCCTGTGCCTTTGATGAGAGTCTCAATACCTGCTTTCGAAATGGCATTTTCCCAGCCTACAAGGCTAATCGAGAATTGCCCGATGATAATCTGCTGTATCAATTCCAACAGTGTCAGCGGATCACTGAATTGCTCGGTATCCAGCACTATGCGCTGCCGACCTTCGAGGCCGACGATATTATCGGCAGCCTCACTCAAGTTTGGCGTGGCTTGATGAATGCCGGTCGAGTCGTGATATTGACCCGGGATAAGGATTTAGGTCAGTTGTTGGAAGTGGGTGATGAACTGTGGGATTTTGCCGCGGATACTCGCGCCGGACCCGCAGGGATCAGAGAAAAGTTTGGCGTTCGGGTCGACCAGTTGGCCGACTACCTGGCATTGGCGGGCGACAGTGTCGACAATATACCCGGTGCCCCGGGTATCGGCGCGAAAACGGCGGCAATACTATTACAGACATTTGATTCACTCAGCGAATTGCTGGCGCGTACGTCGGAAGTTGAGCAGTCGAGTATTCGCGGAGCGAAGAGAATCGCGGCGACACTGGAGAGTCACCGACAGCAGTTGCAGTTGTATCGCCAAATCACAGCTATTAAGTGTGATATACCGTTGGAGTTTGAGTGCATCGACCTGCGCCCGGCGCAGTGCGATCCGGCGGCCTTGGCGGTGTTTGCTGACGAGATGCGCTTGAGCGAGCGCTTGCGTATCCGTCTGGCCCAGCAAAGCGAGGGGCAAGTCATAGGTGGCCATAAATAGCCGCGGGTCAGTGCTGGGTTAGTGCTGGGTCAGTGCTGAAGGATTATGGCATCAGTGATCACGGGTTTCGAAGGTGAGTGTTATGTCAGATATCAGCCTAAGTGTGCAGGATATGCTGAATGACTTTGTCGACGGCAAGGGACGAGCCACTGCGCAGCGCTCGGCGTAATTGACTGATCACCAGCTTACGTTCCTCAATCACTGACGGACTGAGACCGACCCTGGGCTCGAGCGGCAAGACCGTGCTGGCGTTGTCCAGGGTCGGGTCCACATAAATTGGATCGCAAGCCGCACTTAACTTTAGGAATGCCTTATGAGTAAGGCACGCCTGATCAACACCGTCTTCTCGAATGGTGTCGGCAAAACGCATATAACCTTCCTCCTCCAGCCATAACAATGCGAAAAAGCCAGAGGTATATCGTGGGCTATGCAGGCCATATTCGTCCGGCTCATCGATGCCGGCAACTTCGTCGACATACAGGGCGAACTTCGATGGAAAATTCGAATAAAGGAGGTTTAATGCCACCGCAATGTGCCGGTAAAAGTTTTCAATATTGATATCAGCCATAGGTTGATTATAGCGTTCGAACATCAAACTGCGCGTGTCTTGATGCAGCCGGTAGAAATCCTTTTATCAACGGTGGGCCTCGGGTGATTCCGCGGGTAGATTCACCTTGACATATTATGTCGCCGCGCTAGACTTCGGGCTGAGTGACATATTATGTCCATTGGCTGGGCGCTGAGCCCAAGGAGTGGCGTTGTGAATACCCAGGATCTGGCTTTGCGCCTGACAGATCTCAGTGGTTATGCTGGTTATCAGTTTGACTGCCAACCGATACCCGGCGAGATCGGTGTGTTGCAGATCACCGTGGGCGACTATGAAGAGATTCCGGCATTTCTGTCCGTGACTGACAGTCAGATTATCTGCATGACCCATCTGTTCAATGACAATGAAGTGATCACCGCCAAGCGCGCCATGATGCTGGAAGAAATGCTTGAACTGAATATTCCCATGCCGTTGTCAGCGTTTTCAAAGATTGGTAATCGCTATGTCGTATTTGGCTCACTATCTGTGAATTCCAGCATTGAAGATATTTGCCACGAACTGATCACACTGACTGAAAATGCCGCTGAGGCACTCACAGTTTTGGAAGAATATATTCGTTAGGTCAGACAAAATCACGAGGAGCAATAGCATGAGTATTTTAAAGAAAATCATGACGGCGGTTCGCGGTGGTGCTCGAGAAATGGGTGAGCTGGTGGTGGATGCAAATGCTGTCCGTATCTTCGAGCAGGAAATCCGTGAAGCCCAGACGCATCTGCGTAAAGCCAAGTATGATCTGACCGATGTTATGGCCAAAGCAATGCAAGCCAGCCGACAGATTCAGAGCCTGCATCATGAAATAGATGAACATGAAGGATTTGTGGTGCGCGCCATCGAGCAGAGCGATGAAGCATTAGCATTATCAATATCAGAAAAAATCTCAGGGCTAGAGACGGACCTCGAGGAGCAGCGTGAGGTGCAGGTCACATTCAGCGGTCAGGTAGAGCATCTGCGCTCCCTAGTGTCAAAGACTGAGCGCCAGATTCGAAAGTTTGAACGGCAGTTGAGCATGCTCAAGACCACCGAGAGCGTCCAAAAAGCCAGTGCCGCAATTGCTGATAATTTCGCGGCCAGCAGTTCAAAAATGCACTCGGCTCGTGATTCTCTGGCGCGAATCAAGCAACGCCAACAGGAAAAGTTTGATCAAATGAGCGCCGCCGAGGCGGTGCAGGCAGAGACAATGGATGAAAGCCTGACTGAAAAGCTCCGCAGTGCCGGTATGATTCAAGATAAAACCAGTGCCAAACAGGTGCTCGCCCGGATCAAAGCCGGTCAAAGGTAAGGCTGGGTGAGTAGGAGGATAAATGTCGATCAGCGGTAAGTGGGAAAAAGAAAAAAGTGCCCTTAAGGCCGTGCAGGTGGCCTTTGATGTGGGGGATGATGTGAACCAGTTGATTCGATTCGAAGCGCTGACTCAGGGTATTAATCCGACAGACCGGGTACGGCAGTTGTTGGGTTTGGCAGTGAACGCCCGACCGATACGTCCACGATTGTCAATCTCTCTGTCAGAGCAAGACTTTGCCGAGCTCGCGGTGCGATTTGGAGTTGATGCGAGCGATCGACTGAAGATCCGTCAGATTGCCGCTGAAAAACTGATTCAACACCTCAACGAGGTGAAACGGGATGAGGTGATGCAGGATTAACTTGCCTCGATTGGTCGTGAATCAATGGCTAGGCAGCTTGCGACGTGTTTTCTGGCTCGTCGTCCTGATCTGGACCCTACAGGCCGTTAATAGCGCTTATGGCATGAATTTCAACGCACTAGGTATTTATCCCCGTGACTGGCAGGGTTTATCGGGTATCTTCATCTGGCCATTGTTGCATGCCAATGTAGTCCATTTGTTGATGAACACAGTGCCGCTGCTGATTTTTGGTTTCTTCGTTGCGCTGCGCGGCACAGGCGCGTTCATCAAGGCGACGCTGCTGATTGTGATAGTCGGTGGACTCGGCGTATGGATCTTCGGTCGACCTGCGTATCATATTGGCGCCAGTGGCCTGGTGTTTGGTTATTTGGGTTTTCTGTTGGCCATTGGAATTTATGAGAAACGGCTGGGTAGCCTGTTAGTTGGTGGCATGATGTTGTTTTATTACGGCGGCATGATTTTTGGTGTCCTGCCTCAGAATGGTTTTGTTTCCTGGGAAGGACATCTATCCGGGCTATTGGCAGGGGTGCTGGCGGCACGTTTGTTGGCTAGGCCTGAGCGGCCTGAGCAGCGGTCTGAGCGAAAGTAATAGCGCTACCCCAGGGGTCGAGTGCGTTCCAAACTGTAGGGCGTTTGGTGGTTGTGGGTCAGCACTGTCAATGGTCTTAGCGTAAGACCACCACATCACACTGGGTATATTGCAGGATCGTCTCGGAGGTGTTGCCGATCACGAAGCTTTTGACACCAGTTCGGCCAACGGTACCCATCACCAATATCTCAGCCTGGGTTTCTTCGGCGAGGCTGCGTAGGCGCATGGCAGGTCGGCCTTCCTCGATATACAGGTAATTGAAGCTAACATTGGCCGCGTCGGTGAGCTTGGCAATGGCCTTGCGGGCCACCCGCTCGATGTCATCTCGCAGTTGCTGAAAATTGATGCCCACGGCTGCTTGTCCGGCCCAGGGCTCTAGCAGCGGGTAGCTGCAGACGATAGCCAGTTCGCCGCCCAGAATAGATGCTAGCTGATCTGCTTCAATCAGCACTTTTTTGCTCAGCTCAAACTGATCCTCGTTCAGTGCGTCAATCGCCGCCATGATGATCGGCGCCTCGACCCAAGCGCTGGGTTTTACCAACATAACGGGAATGGTTGAGTGTCGCAGTAGATTCCAGTCCTGGGGTGTGCGAGTGGAGAATGCTCTGTCTTCTTCGAGATTGGTCGCCTTGATGATCAGGTCACTCTGGCTGACCTCTGCAGCATGAAGAATGCCCTGCCATTCATCTTTATGCCAAAGCGTCGCGGAGTCGAGAGACTTGACCTTGTGGCGCACGCTATCAAGTTGGTCTTCGAGCCAGCTTTCCCCAGCCGAGAGAATAAACGTCTTCAGCGTTTGATCTTTTTCGATCGCCTGAAGTGGTAGATCTGCCAGGCTCTCGTAGACCACATGAATGACCTCAAGCTCGGCATCTGCAGCATTGGCGAGAATGGCGGCCTTTTCGAGGACGAAAACTGCGCCTTCATCTCGTGTTAACGCCACCAAGATTCTTTCAACTCCGAGCATGTTGATCGCCTCACTTAACTCTGATGTTTGGAGTCTGGCTGATGTGCTGGCGACCGACATTGATGCGGATCAATGGATTCAGGCTAAGTGGATGCGTAATAGTGGGCGGCTCAGCTCAGCTCGTCGGAGTTGCCGCGATCGGCTTGGTGACGCTAAACCTGTGAGCATTTCAATTCAGATTAGCCAACAAGATATTCGATGCGCGAACTGGGGCTGGTAACCAAATGACTATGCCGCAGCTTAAACAGACAATATGCTATGACACAGAACAACCCGTAGCGGAGTCATTGAAGTGAGCGACGAAGTCGAAGTCTTATTCTGGAGCTTTGAGTCTGGAGCTTTGAGACTGGAGGCTTTGGCGCTGAGCTGTCAGATTCGACAGTGGCCATTGGATCTAAGCGTTTAAGTGAAGGGTTACTAACCATTCGACTTGTTGGAGCGGGTAACGAGGCTCGAACTCGTGACCTCGACCTTGGCAAGGTCGCGCTCTACCAACTGAGCTACACCCGCTAAACAACTAACTGCCAATTTTCGTTGCAACATTCTACAACACTTTCAAGTTTACAGTAGCGTCTGATTGAGACGTTAAAGCCGGATTTAAACCCGGTACCAGCATTTCCGAACTTGATGTCGATATTGATCCCGAAGGCCAATCTCTCAATCAATGCTGATGGCGTCCCCAAGGGGAGTCGAACCCCTGTTGCCTGGATGAAAACCAGGTGTCCTAGGCCTCTAGACGATGGGGACACTCAGCAAACTTGAAGTCGCGAATTCTAGGGAGGTTCGTGCCTTTCGTCAAGGGCAATGGCGGAAATGGCACAAGATTTTTGCTTTGTTGCAGGGCTACATTAAAATATTACTCGTCAGGGCCGGCTGTGGCTCTTTGCCCAGCAGATAAGACCTACCTGGGTCAACCAGAAAACGTCTGCGTAGTGCGTTGCGGCCCAGTAATAGTCGATAGCGCATGTTGTCGCGATTGGTGAGTGTCACCTCGGCAAGGATCTTCTTGCCTGCCAGTGCGAAAGTGGTGTCGATGACATAACGATTTTCGCTGTGACCACCGGAATCGGTAACATCTCGTCGATCTTTGATCGGTGCCTCACAATCGACGTGCTGACGACGACTATCACGATTCGGGTGCAGGCCGAACCTTACCCATGCCTGGTTATCTCTTTCGAATTCTTCAATGTAAAAAGCGTGTAAGGCACAGGTTTTCGCACCGGTATCCACCTTAGCGATAATTTTCTCGATATTCAGGTCTGGCAGAGCGAGCCATTCTCGCCAACCCAGAATTGTCTTATTGATCGGCATCTTGTCTACTCGGGCGGTTGCTGATTTTTTTTGCCTCAAATTTTTTCTGTTTAGTTAGGGATTTTAATCAACAAATTATTGAAGGATCGAAGCTTGATGACGAGTGTCTCACGGTAATGGTGCTAGCCTGAACGGTATCGCTCACAGGCGTGTTATGGTCACCGACGACAAACAACTCGTTGGTAATAAAGAGCGCTAATACTCCATTTGCCTGATTCATGTTTGTGGCCAAGTGCTGGCTGTCGGGTTAAGGAGAGGAATATAGCCCCAGACCCCTGTAAATGAAAGGCAATAACTACAAGGTGCGAGCTGTTAAGGCTCGATCGACGGAAGGGTTCGAGAAATCGATTCAAGGTGAGAAAAAGGCAGTCGCCGAGGGACGTGGAGTCCGCTCGGCGTTAGTGCCTCAGGCTAGAAGGTTGCTTTAAATCCCGCGTACAGCGAGGCGGGTTCGCCGACAAAATAACGATCATTGCCAAAGGCGAAATCTGCGCGCTCGGCATAGCGAGTATCTGTCAGGTTGATGACCCTGATATAGGCTTGCCAGTCGTTGTTAATAGCCAGTGACAGTCTTAGGTTCAGCAAGTCATGGCCTGGATATGGCTGCAGATTTTCAGGATCTTCGTAATACTTGCCCATATGAACCCATTCGAGCTCGGCGCTATAAGCTTCACTAAATTGCCATTGCACATTCGCGGAACCCATCTGTCGTGGTGCCGTATCAATATCGTTGCCGTTGATTTGTCGCTCCAACGGTTCAGGTTCATTCGCGTACTGGTGGCGCGCGTAGCTCCAGAAGATATTGGTTGTCAGTTGCTCGCTCAGACTCTTCGATAAGGTCAGTTCGAGTCCGCGGTGGCGCGTCTTGGCGTTGTCAACATTGAAGCGGTCACTGTCGCGGAAAATGAAGTTTGACTTTTTCATGGCATACAGACTGGCATCATATGACCAGTCAGCCCCACCGCCACGGATACCCAGTTCCAGGCTGTCGAGCTGCACGACATCAATATCGGTCACTTCCTGACTACCTTGGAGTCGATACAGTTCGCTCGTTTGTGGCGCTCGAAAGCCTCTGGAAAGGTTGGCGTAGAGTTGTTGCTCGGCGGTGATGAGGTGGGTCAGTCCGAGCTGTGGCGAAAGATTACTGAAAGTATCCTGGCGGTCGGCAGGGCGGTTGAAACGACAACCACCGCGCGCGCACGCGGTGCCGTCATCTCGAGTTCGACCGGTGAGCATCAGGTTATCGTAATCATATTGGACGCGTTCCCAGCGGGCACCAGCGGTGAGTTTGGTGGCTTCAGTCAGGGGCCATTGATAGCGGGCGAAGAGGGCCTGCGTGTTGGCGTCGACTTGGTAATTGTAATGCTCGCCCGCAGGAATCGTTGCTACCAGGAAGTCACTGCCCGTGGTGGGGTTGGGCTGATATTCTCGCAGCTCGCCCTCTGTGACCTCGAAATCAGCGCCCACTGTCCAGCGATCCTTGTACCAAGCGCTCTGGATTCCAACGCTGGTATGGGCATTCTCTTCCAATGCCTGGCCCGGCAAAAAGTGTTGGATAAATGTCATCTTCGTATCGCGAGCATAAGGCGTCAGGACCAGTTTGCCGGCTTTTAGGGGTCGCTCCAGACGGCTGTAGACTCGTGCGCTACGGCTGTCGCGGAAAGCCTCGGGATTAGGGTTCTGTTTCGCCAGGCTTTTGTCTTTGTACGCCTGCGGCCCTTGAATAAAGCCTGATGTTTCCTGATTCAGGTTGGTGACAGATAATCCTGTAGTGGCACTGAAGCCAAGCCATTGGCCGAGCGCCTTGGCAGAAAGCTTTTGTTGGTCGAAGCCAGATGCGTCTTTGTAGCCGCCGTCGGTGGTACCGTTGAAGTCCAACCTCCAAGTAGGTTGGCCCAGGGTGATCGAGGTTCTGTAGTAGTCGTGCGGGCCGGCTTCAAGGCCTACGCCAGAACTGCCGTCGATGGCTGGCGTGCGAATGTTGATCATGCCGTGCATCGCGTTGGCACCATAGACTACGCTAGCAGGCCCCTTGATCACCTCTATGCCACCGGCATGCTCTGAGTGGGCATCAAACAGTTGGTTAACGTTACAGAAGCCGCTGGCGCGCAAAGGAATCCCATCCTGGGCCATCAGAAAAGCCCCGCAGGCGCCTGCGCCTGTCAGTACGGGTGATCGAAGGGCGGTCAGATGTTCCTGGCCGTTGCCCCGGCTGATCCACGCGCCTGCGATTCGTTGCATGGCCTCGTTGATGTGCGTTGGATTGATGCGCGCGAGATCATCCGCTGAAATGACGCCGATGTTGGAGTTCACCTCAGCAATGGTCTGGTCCGCACGATTGGCGGTCACGACCACTTCTTCGAGGATATTGGCATGAGCAAGTGTCGGCAGCAAAATTCCGCCGAGGATGATACAGGTGATAAATCGAAGCACGTTACTGGCCTGTTAAAAAAGGGGCAGTATAACGGTTTTTAAAGCTGCTGAGGGACCCAGTCTGCAAAAGTTTAGAATATCGACCGGTGACACGGTATTCCATGCCGCGAGTCTGGAAACATTGCAAAGTCCTGCCGGAAGCGTGAACATACCCCATCGAATGAAGTGTGAGCATCAAGCTAATGGCCGATGAAATGGTAGTCCCAGAGCAAGCCGGGGGACACTACAACAAAAGCGTAGAGTACATTACAACCTATCGACCATCGCTATTGGAATCGATTCCCCGTCAACAGCAACGGCAGCTGCTTGGGATTGCGCCTGATGCATTGCCGTTTCGAGGTGTGGATGTCTGGAATGCCTATGAATTCAGCTGGCTGAATAGTCGCGGTCGCCCGGAAGTGGCGGTGGCCCAGCTTCAAGTGCCAGCCAAGTCGATTAATATTATTGAGTCAAAGTCGCTTAAGCTCTACCTGGGCTCCTACTCGGGCACCCATTTTAGCCGGCGGGCCGAGGTCATCAATACGCTGGAGTCTGACTTGACCCTGGCAGCCAGAGGTCCCGTGAGTGTGACCTTGTTCTCGCCAGATCAGGTTCAACAACATGGCATTGGTGCCCTCGTGGGGCAGTCCCTGGATAACCTTGATGTTGAAATGAATGAGTACACCTGGAATCCTGATCACCTGAAACTTGTCAGCGATACGATTGTTCGAGAATCGCTTTACACCCATTTGTTCAAGTCACTCTGCCCGCTGACTGGCCAGCCAGATTATGCCAGCGTCGTGATTCAGTACCATGGGCGTAATATTAGTCACTCCGGTTTGTTGAGCTATTTAGTGTCATTCCGGGAACATCCGGAGTTTGCGGAACAAATTGGTGAGCGAATCTTTACCGATATTATGAATCACTGTAAGCCGGAGCAGTTGACCGTCCAAGCGCGGTTCACCCGCCGTGGGGGCATTGATATCAATCCGTTCCGGTCTCATAGCGACGTGCTCACCTCTGAAGTCAGGCTTTGGCGGCAGTAGTCAGCACCCCGTAGTTGGTTGAGTTTTCGATCTGCTGGAGCTGCGCGGCCCGACCTGCGCGGCCCGACCTGCGCGGCCCGACCTCCCTACTCGCCGCGGCGGGGGAAGAAGTAGGTTCGTAGCCAGTTCAGCAGTGAATTTTTCGTCAAAACATAGCGGTCAATCTGATCATTCTGGTGTGCCAGTGCGGCGGGGTCGGTAAAGAGGCTGGCGCGGGTGACCAAGGTGCGTGCCGGATCCAGGTGTTTGACCACTCGGGCTGGATTGCCGGCGGCAATGACATTAGCAGGAATATCATGGGTGACGACGGCGCCGGCACCAATCACGCTGTTCTCGCCAATCGTCACACCTTTACAAATGATGGCGCCATCCCCGACCCAGACATTACTGTTGAGTCGGACCTTTGCCGTTGTGCCTACCGCTCGTGTGCGATCGTAAATATCATGCCAGTCTGCATCAGTGATGTAACTGCCCGCGGCGAGCATGCAATTATCATTGATCTGAACTTCGGACGCGGAATCGATTCGAACGCCCGGACACAGCAGGCAGTTGTCACCAATTCGGATATGCCCGCTGTTGTCTTCAAATTGCCAGGTAGATAGAGACACCTTGCGGTCATCGGCTGTGACGATATGAATGTTCTTGCCAACACTGATGTGCGCGCCATGCAGACGAATATTCCAGGGTTTCATCAGATGGAAGCCCGGGCCCAGGCTCGCGAGCTGAGGCGCGATAAACTGTTGGGCGTAACGCTGCTCAATCCAGAGGTAGAGTTTCTTTAAACGGTAGGGTCGCTGATCGTGAATCATGGCATCACAGGGCTTAGTATTCGGTGCCAGTGTAGCAGATTTCAATTTGCTGCAGCCTAATCGTCGACCCAGATAACCCGCCAAAAAAATCCAGGGTTTGCCTGTCGCTCGCATTCACGTATCGTACAGGCGTGGACGTTGAAGAATAGCCCATAACCTAGTCAAGCAAAGTACCCAATTTTTTTATGAAAGGCGATTGAGCAATAAATGGATGCATTAGAGGCGTTACAGCAGCGAGTATCTGCGGCCAGATTAGTGGGTGAAGTGCCAGCCCCCGAGGTGCTGGACAACTTGTTTAAAGCCGCGTTACGGGCCCCGGATCACGGCATGTTGAGGCCTTGGCGGTTCCTGACCATCAGTGGTGATGCGCGCCTGGCCCTTGGCGAGCTGTTCCTTAAGGCCCAGCGAGCGGATGTGCCTGAGATGACCGAAATACAGTGTCAGCGGGCCCAAGCAAAACCGTTGCGGGCGCCGTTGGTCATTGTAGTCGTGGCGACATTGACGGAGCACCCCAAGGTACCAGAGCTAGAACAGCTGCTATCTGCCGGTGCCGCCGCCCAGAACTTGTTGGTGGCGGCCCACGCCATGGGTCTGGGTGCCATGTGGCGCACCGGTGCGATGGCTTATCATGACGTGGTTCGTCAGGGGCTGGGGTTGCAGGCTCATGAACGCCTTATTGGTTATCTCTACATCGGTGAAGTGCAGAGCAAGTCACGTGTGTTACCGAACCTTGCGGTGGCGGATTTCGTCACTGCGTGGCCAAGCAACGGTTAATATTATTCTAGCGCCGCGTGTCCGCGCGCGGTGCGAATGACTGAAGAGAATAGCGTGGCAAGAAAGCTGACGCCAGAACCACCAAACGCGGCCAGTGAAATGAGTGGTGCGATTGATCAGTCATCCACTCGAGAGACCAACGACTTGGTCATCGGTGAGTGGTCTAGTCCTGAATGGATTCATGCGACTTTCGGTCGTAGCATGGAACGGGCGATTGAACTTCGAGACCCGGGCCATGGGATTCAGATCCTGCCTGAAGAGTGCTGGGTGAATAGCCTGCGTGAGTCGGAGCCTGGGGCAGGCCAGATGCGATTATAATCGTGGTTTGAGCGCCCGTCGATATAGGCACAATCCGGTGAAAGTGGTATCGATATCAATGTTCGATGACCAGTCAGGAGTGCTAAGATAATAAAACTTTCCACCAAAAATTAGCCTGAAATTTATGATATTTCGCCAATTATTTGATGCCGTTTCTTCGACGTATACCTACATATTAGGCTGCGAGGCCAGCCGCGAAGCCGTTGTCATTGACTCTGTGTTTGAGCAACATGGCCGCGATACCGCATTGCTGCGGGAGCTAAATCTGAAGGTTAAGTATAGCCTTGATACCCACGTGCACGCCGACCACGTGACGGGCGCATGGCGACTCAAGGAGGCCTTCAACGCGCCTATCGTTTTGTCTGGCGAGTATCATGCACAGGGCGTCGACATTGAGGCGACTGATGGCATGGTCCTGAGTTTCGGTAACTACGCGCTAACGGTTAGGACCACCCCGGGTCATACCAATGGTTGTCTGACCTATGTCACGAGTGACAAGGCTATGGCATTTACTGGTGATTGCCTGATGATTCGCGGGGCTGGCAGAACAGACTTCCAGTCCGGTGACGTACACACCATGTGGCACAGTATTCGCGAAAAAATATTCTCCTTGCCCGATGCTTGTCTGATCTACCCGGGACATGACTATCTGGGTCGCACTGTCTCCACGGTGGCGGAAGAAAAGCGCTACAACCCCAGAATTGGTGGCGACGCTCGGGAAGAAGATTTCGTCGGCTATATGCAAAACCTCGGTCTGCCGCATCCGAAATTGCTGGAGATCGCACTGCCCGCTAACCTGAAGTGTGGTGAGCCTGGCGAAGATTTTGTTCAGGGCCAGGTATCTTGGGGGCCGGTAACGGTGACCTTTGCCGGCATTCCTGAATTAGAACCGGATTGGGTGGCGCGTCATCTGCAGGACCTGTATGTGTTGGATGTCAGGTCAAAGCCGGAATACGTTGGCGAGCTCGGGCACATTGACGGGGCGACATTGATCCCGCTGGACGAATTGCGTGCGCGAATCAAGGAAATTAATACGGATAAGCCCATAGTCACTGTTTGCCAGTCAGGTAAACGATCGGCGATGGCGACACAGATATTATTAGCTGCGGGCTTTGATCGCGTCGCTAACATTCCCGGTGGTCTGATCCACTGGTCAAGGCTCGCCCTGCCGGCGCTGGTAGGTGGCTTATCGTGATCGTGGCGGTGGGTCAAAAATCTGATGGGTGATCTTAGTGGTATTACCGTCGTCAGTCTCGAGCAGGCAGTCGCCGCACCTTATGTGTCTGGCCGGTTAGCTGAGGCCGGCGCCAGGGTCATCAAGATTGAGCGGCCTGAGGGGGATTTCGCCCGTGGCTATGACCAATTCGTGCTCGGCCAAAGTGCTTACTTCGTCTGGCTCAATGCCGGTAAGGAAAGTGTTACGCTCGATCTGCGTGATGATAACGACAAAGCCCTACTGCGCAACATGCTGGCGACTGCCGATGTATTTATTCAAAACCTGGCCCCAGGAGCGCTGGCGCGGCTAGGTTTTGATCCGGAATTATTGCGGGTTCAGCACCCTGCGTTAGTGATCTGTTCGATTTCAGGTTATGGCGAAGAAGGACCGTACCAGCTGCAAAAAGCCTACGATCTGCTGATTCAAGCAGAAACCGGCCTGTGCTCGATTACAGGTATCGGCGAGGAGTTAACTCGGGTAGGGGTATCAGTCTCGGATATTTCCGCGGGCATGACCGCCTACCAATCGATTCTGCAGGCGCTGTTTGCCCGCGAGCGCGATCCGGATCGCGCCGGACGCCTGATCAATGTTTCATTGTTTCATTCGACCGCTGACTGGATGAATGTACCTTATCTGCAGCATCGCTACGGTCACTTCACGCCAGCTAATCATGGGCTCAAACATCCCAGTATCGCACCTTATGGCGCCTTTACTTGTAGTGACGGCAAAGCGGTATTGATCAGTATTCAAAATGAGCGAGAATGGCAGGCCTTGTGTGAGCAGGTGTTCCAAAACGCTGGATTGGCAACTGATTCAAGATTCCAGGATAACGCCGCGCGGGTTGCCCATCGTCAGGCGCTTGATGAACTTGTAGGCCAATATTTTATCGGTTTTACTCGGGACCATATGATCAAGTTGCTGGATGATGCCCGTATCGCCTTCGGCCGCCTGTCAGATCTTGATGATCTGCAGCACCACCCACAGAATCGCTATCGAAAGATTGAGACCCCTGCTGGTGTTGTCGAGGCGCTTGGCCGTGGCGCCGTGACTTCCAGCGATGTACCTGTGACCCTCAAGCTCGCCGCCTTGGGTGAACATAATCACCCGCTTCGCGTCGAGTTCTACAAGCCTCAGGAGGATTGACCCTATAGCCACCTGATGAGTTGCCAGACATCCGCCCCAAAACAAGCGAATTTGTGTGGCCTGTAAGGTAAGACTCGAAGCTTCACTATCGTCGGTAAGGCGAGGTCAATGCATGAACTCGTGACTTTACCCCTCCCGTATTTGGCAGGCGAAACATGAGCCCGTTTTGTTTGAAATCTGAAATGCTAATGACCTCGCGGGCAATGCCCCTTGCTTGACTCCATGCCTAGACGAAGTGGGTCCAGGCCGCCTTGGGTGTCTAAGGACGTCCGGTATAGATTTTGACTGTTTCCTGAGGTGCGCTAGTCGCTGCTCAGCAACGTCTCCGCAATGTCGAGATAGGCTTGGCCGAGCAATTCATAGTTAAGTTCAGCCAAATGCAGGCCCGTCGATGCTATTTCAATAACGCCCCATTGCCAAATGGCAACTGCATCGATCCCGGTGATAGACGCCAGTAACTCACAGCGTTTTTGGGCGATGGTAGCTGCCTGCGGGTGCTGGTATTGTTCATGCCAGTTACGCATCAGGATACCAAGATCATAGGCGGGCTCGAAGAGTAGGCCGTCGGGATCTACCAATTTGCATTTCCGCATAGCTTTGTCGTTAGTTAGCAGTAGGGCATTGTGTTCATGCGCATCGCCATGGACAAGGCAGAATGTTTCGGGTCGCCAGGCTTGACGGCGTTGGTGCAGATAGTCGAGGCAGCCGTTGATGAGTTCTGGCCTCGGTGAAATCGTTAGTCTCTTTGGTGTGTTGCTGAAATGTGCTTCTAGCCAGTCGGCTTTATTGATGCCGCTCGATAGTCCTGGGTCGACCGGTGCATCCCAGCTCTCGGCGAGTGCGCTGCAAATCAGTGGCAGTTGCTGGTCAATGGATAAATCCAGCTCTCCGATGGGTTGACCAAGTTGTTCCAGCAGTAAAGCATCATGTTCATCGGCAGACTCCAGCAGCTGTGCGTAGCCGTGGCCGCCGGCTAGCTTTAAGGCGAGCGTCTCGGGGCGTACTGGATCTGTGGTGGGCAGCATCAGCTTCAATACCGCTTTTTTGCCACTGTCACAAATCACGGAAAAAACCAGGCTCTCTGAACCTCCTGGCAGTTGTTCCAGCGAAGCCAGGTTCCAGCGTGCGCTCAGAGTGGCAAGACTGGCATCAAGACCGTTCAACCAAGTCTCGCCGGTTTTTCCAAGCAACTGAGCTCGTTTCCGCACAATACTTGGGATCGAATAAACCATTAGCCCTTCGAATCACTCAGCCAGAGATCGCAGCCTGTTGTGGCGCTAGCCCGCCCAACGTCGCCGCGCAAGCTTGTGCAGCCTCTGCACCCTTGGTCTTGAAATGCTGCTTGAAGAATTCAGGCTGGCCTTCGCTGAGGAAATCATGAGGCGTTAATACCGCTGAAAAGATCGGTACGCCCGTATCCAGCTGGACTCGCATTAAGCCATCAATCACCGCGCTGGCGACAAATTCGTGCCGATAAATGCCGCCATCAACGACCAGGCCGGCCGTGACAATGCCAGCATAATTGTTAGATTCCGCCAGTAGTTTGGCGCGTAGAGGAATTTCAAAGGCGCCAGGGACTTCAAAAAAGTCTACTTGGCGAGTATCGATTTGCGCAAATTCCTGACGAAACGCATCACGTAATTCGTCAACGATATCGCGGTGCCAACAGGACTGAATGAATGCGACACGATCACGTTTGGTCGTGTCTGAAAAGTCAGAATTGAAGGTGGTCATCTGTTGCTTGCCTCTCATGTTAAGTTAAACAACAGGGCAAACGAGGACGTCTATCTCACACGATCTGCAGGGGTAACCGCAGCGTTCAATTGACCTCACTCTCATAACCAGACTTTAACTGTCGGCCCCGGAATCACACCAGGTCTGCTTGTCCCCTCGTAACACGTTATAGTCTGTTACAAGGGCGCCCGCGGGCTACGCTTTCACGATTACCGCCGGTGGGGACTTTCACCCCGCCCTGAGAATCACCATCTCGGATGGCGATAGGAACGAGTATACGGAAAGTGAATTTTGTTGTACACAGATGATGAATACAGATGATGCGGGCAGATCCGCGCCATCGATGTGTCTGTCCGGTCAGCTACGCACAAGATTGACGATTTAGGTGAGTAGGTAGGCAGCTGGGCTGCTTGATCTTGGGTCATGACCGGACTAGGCTATCGGATTGATCTTTAGCTGGTAAGGATTCGAGATTGAAAAGGCGACAAGTGTGAGTCTGGAAGTTGAGCGCGTCGACGAGCTCCATCTATTGTTAAAAGAAAAGCGTCATTTACAAGCCACCATCGAATCTTTACGCACTAAATTAGAGCGTTCGAGCGAGCTGGGCGAAGAGGCTATTCAGCAGCATCAGGTTGCAGTCAGTCAGGAGGTGTCGCAACTCAAGGCCACCATCCAGGCTTTACGATTGCAGTTAGAGTTAGCGGGCAATGAAAAAACTGAGGCCGTCCAGGCTGAGATGCTGAACGCCCAACGGGAACTTGCCGAACTTCGCGGCACCGTGCAAAGCCTGCGCGAGCAGCTGGAAGCAAGGCTCCATGGCGAGGAACAAACGCTCCAGAAAGTACGTGCAGAATCTCACCTCGAGCTCCAGCAGCTCAAGGCCACTGCCCAGGCCTTGCGCGTAGAGCTAGAACTCGCGGGCATTAAAACAACCGCTGCGGTGCAGCGAATCGCGGCGGAGTCGCAGCAAGAAATTCTCACGCTGAGATCAACGGTCCAAACATTAAGAGAACAACTCGAGACACAACAACACCAAATGAGCGAGGCTGTTCAGGCTGCACATGCTGCGTCCAGTATGGAAATAAAAGTCCTCCAGGCATTGGCGCAATCGCTGCGTGAGCAGATGACACTGACGAATCAGCAGAAGGACGTCGAGGTTCAGCAAGCGGTTTTAAGCAATCGGCTTGAAATCAACGGGTTAGAAAGTACTGTACGGGCCTTGCGAGACCAGTTGGAGTTATCCTATCTGGATCGTGACACTGCTGTGCAGGCGGCCAGAGCCGAGGAATATCAAGACAAAAAAGCTGTTCAGGAGACTGCGCAGCGTCTGCGCGAGGCGCTGGAGTTAAGCCAGCAAGAACTTGAAAGACGAGTGCAAGAGACTCGAGCGAGTACCAATGATGAGATTCGCATGCTTCAAGGGGCCGTACAGGCTCTTCGTGACGCAGCGGATGAAGCCGCCGTAGACCAAGAGATCGCTATTAACCAGGCGACCGCACGTTTAACGGCGGAAAATACCCAGCTCAAATTAACTGTCATTTCAATGCGTAAACAGATGGATACCCTGCAATGAGTGAGACACCTTCAAACACTACCACCAAGCGCCTTTCATTAGATCCAGTGGAGCAGTTACGCCGCGCTGAATTTCTTCTGGATGTGTCCAGGAAAGTTTCTGGATTGACCTCTCTCGATGAAATTCTCGCGGAGTTGGTTGCGATCAGCACGCAAGAGATAGGTGCCGAACGCGGTACGTTATTCCTCAATGATCCGACGACTGGCGAGCTGTATTCACGTATAGCCCAAGGTATTTTTAAGCGAGAGATCAGAGTGCTCAATGATCGGGGTATTGCGGGCCACGTGTTCACTCAAAATAAAAGTGAAATCGTCACTGATGCTTATGCAGACTCCCGGTTTAATAAAGATGTGGATGAGAAGACTGATTTTGTGACCAAGAGTATCTTGTGTGTGCCGCTATTGACGGTTCGTGGTGAAGTCATTGGTGTGACTCAGGTGCTCAATAAGATTGAGGGCGAATTTAACGAAGATGATCTTGCTTTGCTGGAATCCATTACCACCCAGGCCTCAATTGCATTGCAAAGTCATCAGTTGATAGAGCAAATGCAGCGCAACACAGTCAAGGAAATGGAGTTCCTCGATATGATCGCTGATGTAACCTCAGAAATTGATATTGTTGAGCTTCTCAACAAGGTCATGCAGGAGGCTACCCGCATGCTGAATGCGGAGCGCTCATCGGTGTTTCTCAATGACGAAAAAACGGGTCTGCTTACCTTGTTGGTTGGTGATGGTTTGCCCGCAGGCGGTATTAGCTTTCCAAACACGGCGGGTATTGCCGGTGCTGTTTTCACCACTGGCGAGACTATCAATATACCTCATGCCTACGCTGATCTCCGTTTTAACCCTGCGTCGGACAAGCAAAATAATTTTTTCACCAGCTCCATGCTTTGTATTCCTGTGATTAATAAGTCGGGCAAGAAAATTGGCGTCACTCAAGTGCTGAATAAGCGTGGTGGCGCGTTTAACGAGGAGGATGAGCAACGCTTGACCGCATTTACCGCGCAGGTCTCTATTGCCCTTGAAAATGCCAAATTGTTTAGTGAAGTGCAAACCATGCAGAACTACAACGAGAGCATTCTGCAGAGCATGCCGAATGGCATGATTACCTTTGATGAAGACCAGTTGATCAAAACCTGTAATCAAAATGCGTTGAATATTCTTGGAGTGAGCGAAGATTGGATCATTAACAAGACTGCGACCGACCTCTTCAGTCTGAGTAATGGGTGGGTGCTGGAAAAAATTAATGCAGCCGAAGAGACGTTGAAAATACAGCATGTTGTGGATGCTGAACTGTCCGTTAATAAAGAATTGATATCGGTTAATGCCAGCTTCCAACCCTTGATGAATGAAGACAAGGAAAAGATAGGTTCCCTCGTCATGCTGGAAGATATCAGCACTGAAAAGCGCATGAAGTCGATGATGTCGCGTTACATGGACCCGAGCCTCGCGGACCGATTGATGGGTGGGGAAGAGGATAGTCTGGGTGGTACATCCGGCGTCGCTACCGTTTTATTTTCTGATATTCGTGGGTTTACGCCCCTGACAGAATCATTGGGTGCGCAGGGTACTGTTGGCTTGTTGAACGAGTATTTCACCCTGATGGTGGAATGTCTGCAGAATGAAGGAGGCATGCTGGACAAGTTTATCGGCGACGCCATTATGGCTGGCTTCGGCTTGCCGGTTTCCCATGGTGACGATGAAGATCGGGCAGTGCGAACGGCGGTGTCGATGATCAAGGAGCTGTGGAAGTGGAATGACGTACGTCGAGTCCAGGGCCTGGGGCGAGTAGATATCGGTATTGGTTTGAACACGGATACCGTGGTTAGCGGCAACATTGGCTCCTTAAAGCGAATGGACTACACCATGATAGGAGACGGCGTGAACCTGGCTGCGCGGTTGGAGAGTGCTTGTAAGCAATATCGAGCAAGAATATTGATCAGTGATCAAACCTACAGTAAATTGCGGGGCACCTATCGCTCCAGAGAAATTGATCTGGTGGTCGTTAAGGGTAAGACAGAGCCTGTCAAGATTCATGAGATTCTCGATTACCACACCGATGAAAGCTTTCCTCATATCCAGGACGTCTTGGGTTTGTTCAAGGGCGGCCGAGATTTGTATCAGAATCAACAATGGAGTAAAGCCAAGGCTGAGTTCCAGAAAGCCGTGGTGCTCAACCAACATGATCACTTGTCTTCTATTTACATGGAGCGGTGTGATTACATGCAAGCCCACCCGCCTGGCGACGACTGGAATGGCGTCTGGGTGATGGAAGAGAAGTGATGCTGGGCTTTTCATGCCATGATGAAAGGCCTCAGCATTAGGGCAAAGTCATTATCAGGCGAACGTAGACTTAACTAAGGGATCTCTAGCAGTATAGAAAAGTCTACAATTTGTTCGAAATTCTCGGGGCTATCAAAGACCGTCACGAAATGAATCACGAGACCAAATGCGAGCGTAAAGAGGCCAACCGTGTACATCGCCGCTGACTTGTTGCCCGCATGGCACATCGCAATCGCAATCTGAGTCAGAGTGCCCAGTAAAATAAGCATTGCTAGCTTTCGAGGCCCGCTATGGTTCCTCTTTATTTCGAGTCTTTGGAGCCTTAAATCTCTCAAAGCATCGATATGAAGAAACAATCTGCTCTTCAAAAATGCGGTGCCAGATTCGTCATTGATGATAAAGCTCTGCAGATCAACTAAGGCGGGTAACTCCGTAAATGTAATCTGATCTTTGGTTGTCTGCAGTTTGTCTGTTGCGATGTCTTGTTCTGCGTAACGCTTTGTCAACTCTCTGATTCTTGCCGCCCCCTCACCGTAGCTGTCAGACAATGAATTGATAGCGCTTAACGCGTTAAATTCTTGAGCAACTAGCGATTTAGCTTTAGCAGTCTCCCGCCAGGTATCTCCCGCCATTAAACTCGCAAACAATCCAAACATAATTGCTAAGGCGCCAAAATAGGGACCGACCACACCCTTTATCTCAAACCGGGTTCCCGCCAAAGCGATTACAAAATAGGTAGCTAATATACCGGTAATAATAGGAACAAAACTGAACAAAGAGATAGCCATAATTTTTCTCTGTTAAATACGATTAAGTCATTAGTTTTACAGCAATCCTTCTATAAATGGAATTACGCGTCATAATTTGTTCGAATGAATCGTCTATAGGTTTTAGCCGGTAGCAAGCGTAACGAGCGTTTTTCGTTTTTAAGCGATGTAGCCTCAATCTTGCGGCTTGGTTCTGATAAGGCGTCGTAGGCACAGTACTGGATGTGAAAGGTTACTTTATTCTTTCCTGTCTTGACCGATTTTGACTAAATGTGGCTTACTAGTGGCACCTTCAACGATCAGCAAAAGGAAGCAAAAGATGGGACGTCTGGACGGCAAGGTTGCATTGATTACTGGCGGGGCACGTGGGCAAGGCGCAGCAGAAGGCAAACGATTTCGCGCAGAAGGCGCAGAGGTCTACCTGACTGATGTTTTGGTCGATGAAGGTCTAGCGACCGCCGCTGAAATTGGCGCGACATTTATTGAACACGATGTTACTGACAGCGATGCTTGGGCGGCAATTGTCAGCCGTATTGAAAACGAACAGGGGCATCTGGACGTGCTCATCAACAACGCGGGCATCTTCCATATGGTGGGTTTGGCCGACACCGAGCGGGCGCTCTGGGACCGCACAATTGCGATTAATCAGACCGGCGTGTTTCTGGGTCTGCAGGCCGTCACCGCCATCATGATCCGGCAGAAATCAGGCTCTATCATCAACATCTCGTCCATCGCCGGGTTGCGCGGCGCAGGCGGCGCCTTTGCCTACGGCGCCAGCAAATGGGCTGTGCGCGGCATGACCAAAAGCGCAGCGCAGGAGTTGTCACCCTATGGTATCCGCGTTAACTCCATCCACCCCGGAATCATCGAAACCAAGATGGTCGACGAATTCAGCCGCAAAGGCGTCAACGAAAGCATACGCGAGCGGATTCCCATGGGTCACTATGCAGATGCCTCGGAGGTCGCAAATCTGGCGCTGTTCCTGGCTTCTGACGAAAGCAGTTACTGCAGTGGTTCAGAGTTTGTTATTGACGGTGCGATGACGGCTTAAACTCACAGGCCGCGCAACATACGTGCAGCTGCAAAAGGGCACTCGGAATAAATGGGGTCGGGGTAAAATTTACAAATGGCTTACCGCTCATTGTGAGCTAGATCGGGCTTGTGCTATTGAATTCGCTTGTTTCTTTATTCTTGGCATGCGAAACGAATTCAAGCTGAGCCGGGCCTGAAAGGTTTGCCCTACCTACTTGCCACTTAAGTAACGTGAAAAACTATTATTTTGTAAATTTTACCCCGACCCTAAATATTCTGATGCCTATATCAAGGCCAACTGGTCAACTTTCCAGCAACCCGGTGAGCGAAAGGTCGACTTCGCCATCGCTGGCATTACGCGCACCCTGAACATGCGCATCAAAGTGGACCCGGACACGGCTTCCAAACAGGTACGCTTCAAGGTCTACCCAAACAACTGGCTCGCACGCATGTTCCTGCCGACCCTAAACCTCACCTACACACCCGACCGACAGCTGCTCCGCTTTGAGGGTTACTCGAACCTGATACCCGCCAAAGGCAAGGGCAATCAAGTTGTGATCGATTTTGTCTACCATGAAACGGACGCTGTACTATCGCGCCCCCTTGAAGCATGGCTCCCTGCAGCGGCTGCACAAGTTGTCGCCGCGAGCAATTCCGGGGACAGTGTACCTAATTCGAGCTGAGGTTTGCTTGGACAATCCCAGGGAAAATTTGCCTGGCCTGACCGTATCATCTGTACTCACGCTACAAGGTGCCTGCTTTGCCGGCATACCCACGACCCTCTGGAAAGGTGGGTCAGCTACATTCGCACATCGTTGCGGGTGGTGAACGCCGGACTCTGATGCGCCGATCCAGAGACACAGGCTGTCCACGAAAGGGTCACTGACCCCCTGGGTGAGCAGGCAACAATGCTGCCGGTCAGCCTTCCCTGATTCATGTCGGCATCGCCAGAAACTGTCTTGAGCAGAGGCACCCGCCTCAACTGTCAGCTCCCTCTGCTCCATCCAGAGACTATACTGTAACGATGCTACACCCGTACGCGGGCATCTTTCGTTCCGTATAGGCATGCGTTAAGGTAACTTCAGCTTTTCCCCGGACCCAATGAGCAAAACCATGCTGAAACTGATGATTCAAGGCGTGCTGTTAGCGCTACTCACAACCGGCACAGTCCAGGCTGCAACCAGATGCCTGCCCGATGATGCAAGCCTGCCGGCAACGTGGACAAAGAACTACCCTGCCCATCGAATCATCGGCAACCTCTACGCCGTCGGTGGCGCTGACCTTGCATCATTCCTGATCACCACAGACGCTGGACTCATCCTGGTCAATACAGGGCTGGAGGATTCTACCGAGGACCTTCGCACCAATATGGAAACGTTAGGATTCAAGCTGGAGGATATCAAGCTACTGTTAACCACCCAGGCACACTTTGACCACGTCGCAGCGTTTGCAGAAATTCAGGCAATGACAGGCGCACCCATGTGGGCGACAGCCCCTGATGCGCCCATCCTCAAAGACGGTGGCACCAGCGACCCGCACTTCGGTCACTGCCTGGAATTCAGGTTCAAACCGATTCAGGTCGATCGCATACTAGCAGACGATGAGACCTTCACGCTTGGCAACACAACCATTCGCACACACCTGCACCCGGGCCATACGGAAGGCAGCGCCAGCTACTCCTTCGCCGTTCGCGAGAATGATCGCGACTATCAGGTACTGATCGCCAACATGGGCAGCATCAACGACGGTAAAAAGTTGCTGATCAATCCGACCTATCCTGTTGTGGCCAGTGACTTTGCGACGACCTACAGAAAGCAACTGGACATGGACATTGATGTCTGGGTAGCCTCTCATGCAAGTCAATACGGCCGCGACAAAAAGTACCAACCAGGCCAAGCCTACGATCCTGACAGGTTTGTCGATCCCGACGGATTCAAGCTGGCGGTTGAGCGACTTCGGCAGATTTTCTTCGAACAACTTCGGGCCGAAATTATGGGATCCGATTGATTAACGACCTGCGCTCCAAACAGCCACCACCTGGATAACATGAGTGTTCTGCGGGCCCATTGAACACACATGCAGACCACGCGCGCTCAAAGTCCACTGACCCTGCTGGAAGCATACAATCTGCTAACTACTGCGTAGACCAGACTTCATATCAAGGAGTAAGGTTATGCGTTGCCCAGAGTGCGAAGCGTTTTTCGAAATTGCTTTTTGGCCAGACTGACATTTATTTCCAGCTGCCTCTGGATCATTCGCATACCCAGGTCGGCGCCCTGTTGGGCGACCCGGAGTTGAAGATAAGGAAATAAACCACATTTTCTGAAAAACGGTCAAGTGTGGTAATTGCTGATGTGCAGTCAAATTTATGCCCCCCTGACGTGGTAATCCTTTAGATGGTCAATGTCTGTCATGGCCTAACAGCAATACCTTTCCGGCCTGGATAGGGCTGCAGGTACCAGAGCTTGGCTTGGAAATGCCCCTGCGAGCCATCGGCAGCGGTTATGCTGATTAGTCGATATTGTGATTGGTCGCCGGCATATATGGTTTTGCCGCGGCAATCTGATGACCCTCACCCCGGTTCGCTCGCATTGCTTGTGATGCATGTCAGGTAACAACTCGTTTTCTCTTTGACCGGCGGTTAAATGGCCCTGGCGCTGCTACAATGCAGCGGCTTTAATCCAGACAATTAAGCTGAATATCTTCATATGTCTAAGTACTAATGCAGCGCCGTTGCCGGTGCTTCACATGTACCGGGACCGGCAAATCAAGTTCAGAGGCATGGCATAAACAGCCGTGAATGCCGTTAGACCGGTCAGTCCGGCTTTAGAAAATCAAGTTAGTAATTTATTCAATGAACAGCTACGGGAGAATAATTTCGTGTCTATTCGTCTCAACGATATTGCACCAGACTTCTCTACAGATTCGACCTCCGGCAAGCTCACTCTGCACGAGTGGATTGGCGACCATTATGCGATTCTGTTCTCGCATCCAAAAGACTTTACGCCAGTGTGTACCACCGAGTTTGGCGCTGTTGCCCAACTTGCACCGGAGTTCGCGAAACGTAACACCAGGGTGATGGGCGTGTCTGTTGACAGCGTTGAAGAGCACAAGAAATGGAAGCGTGACATTGAGGCTTTTTCTGGCGCGCCTGCGGATTTCCCGATCATTGATGATACCTCGCTGCAGGTAGCTAAACTGTACGACATGTTGCCAGCCGACGCTTACTTGCCAGATGGCCGTACCCCGGCAGACAGCGCCACTGTCAGAACAGTATTTATCATTGGTCCGGATAAAAAGGTTCGTCTGACCATGTCTTATCCGATGTCTGTCGGGCGTAACTTTGCAGAAATTTTGCGTGCCCTGGATGCGATCCAAATGACTGACGGCGCACCTATTGCAACACCTGCAAACTGGGTGCCCGGGCAGGATGTGATTGTTGGCTTAGGGCTGAATGACGCGCAGGCGAAGGAAAAGTTCGGTCAACTTGATATCAAACTACCTTACCTACGCTTGACGAAAGCCCCGGAAAAGTAACATTCAAGTATCCTCTGCTCGGCATGATCAGCGAATGCCGACTAGGGGCGAGGGCTTTTCTGCTGCTCTGTGATATATGACAGGTGGCTCATTAATCGCGGATCTGCTTTGCCGCGAGCAGGGTCCATTGAGTATCTTGACAGGAAGTCGAGGCAAGCAAATGCTGCTGTATATTGTATTCTTCAGCCTGGCGGGTAGTGTGCTTTCAGTTGGCTCTGCGGCCTTGTTTTTATTATTTCCGAAGAGCATTCGCAAGGTACTCGTGCCGTGCCTTATCAGCTACGCCACCGGCACGCTGCTTGGTGCAGCGTTCCTCGGCATGATCCCCGCTGGACTGAAACACGCTCCAGCGTTTGCGGTGTCGTCCACTGTGCTGGCCGGGATAGTGCTGTTTTTTGTGTTGGAGAAACTGGTGCTTTGGCGTCATTGCCACGATGGCGACTGCGAAGTACACAGCCGCGCTGGTCCCTTGATCTTGATTGGTGACGCCTTTCACAATTTTGTTGACGGTGTAGTGATTGCGGCTGCCTTCCTGACCTCGGTGCCGTTAGGCATTGCCGCTTCGTTGGCGGTGATCGCCCATGAGATTCCGCAGGAAGTCGGCGATTTTGCGATCCTCCTCGACAGCGGTTACTCCCGACGAAAGGCCTTGATTCTCAATACCCTGTCAGCCTCCTCGACACTGCCTGGCGCTCTGATTGCCTATTTCTGGCTCGATGAAATGAGCGGCGCGGTGCCCTATATTCTGGCGATTTCTGCGGCGAGTTTCATTTATATTGCAACGGCCGACCTTATTCCAGGGCTGCACCGGGAAGTCACCGGAAATGCCGTGTGGAGACAACTCCTGTTGCTGTTGGCAGGCGTTGGTACCATAGCTGTTTTTCACCATGGAGGGTGAGACGTGAACTCTCTCACTGCAGATGATATCAGTGTTCTCAGGACCGCGCTTGAGGATGAATACCATTCCTGGGCGACCTATGATCAGGTCATTACCGACTTCGGTGAGGCGCGCCCCTTCAACAATATCCGTGATGCGGAGGCGCGTCACATTGAAGCACTGTGCACGTTATTCTCACGCTACGGATTGGCCATCCCACAGAATCAGTGGCCTGGCAACGTTGTCCGCTATGACAGCTTACACGCTGCCTGCGAGGCAGCTGTCGCGGCGGAGACAGCCAATGTCGAAATGTACAAAAGACTGATCAGCCAAACCCAGCGTCCTGACATCCTTGAAGTGCTGCGTAAACTTCAAGCGGCATCACAACAGCGACACCTGGTTGCATTTCAGCGTTGCGTGGATCGTATCGCCGATGGGCGAGGTGGTCAAGGTAATCGGGGTGGTCCGGGTAGTCGAGGTGGTCCTGGTGGTCGAGGCGGCCCGGATGGCCGAGGTAGTCCAGGTGCTTAAGGCGGTAAAACCAATGCAGACTGCGTCTCTCTGTAAACTTTAGAACAGCGATTTTGCCATGAATGGAGAGGGGAATGAGAAAAGATAGCGCGGTACTACGTAACTTGTTGATCCTTGGCGGAACAATAATCTCACTGGTGATCGTTTCGGTTTTGATTGCTCGATACATACTTTAGCTAGCTGGAGGATTAGTGATGAAAAGACTCTGTTTTCTATCGCCGGATGTGGTTCATGCGCGTCAGGTAGTTGATGATTTAAAAAATAACGGAATACCTGAGCAGCATATCTACGTGCTTGCCAAGTTCGGTGTCGAGCTTGAAGACTTACCTGATGGTGGGCCGGAATCAGATGATTTTCTACCTGCCTATAAACGCGGCCTGGAGTTAGGCGGCGCAACGGGGCTGTTGCTCGGTTTATCAGCGCTGGCCTTTCCTCCCGCCGGTATGGTGGTAGGCGGTGGGCTGGTTCTGCTCGTGGGGCTCTGGGGTGCAGGTATAGGCGGTATGCTGACAGGCATCGCCGGTGGTGCCTTCTCAAGTTCCAGACTTAAGTCATTTGAATCAGCGATAGATCAAGGCCAGATATTGATAATGGCAGATGTGTCTGTAAATGATGTGAAGAAATTTGAAGGGATTATCAAACGGCTTGACCCGGAAGTTGAGGTCAGCGGTATTGAACCACCGGCAAAACTCATTCCATGAAGCGAGGCAAGGTACGCATCGCTATCACGGCAATGTACCGCTGCGGTGGGTGGCCTGTCGCCGTTAGCGTCGTGCTGCCAGCCAGTTTTTCTGCTGCAGCATCACCTGCCGGGTAGCCGCCAGCACCGACAGGTTTTTATTGATATGGCCGTCGCGGCCAAGGTTGTCCAGTTGTGCATAGAACCAGAACTGCACCGCAAAGGCTGCTGCACCGCGCAGGGCCTGAACCCGGCCGAGAAACGCCAGCCAGGTTGGAAACAGTGACAGCTGGTTTTCAAACCGTGGTAGCTCGTCGAGGCCCGCCAGCAGTTGCGCGGGGGCATCGGTGACCACACACATGGGCCTGCCGAGACCAATCAGGTCAGCGCCGCCAGAGTTGATGGCCTGCTCCATGACATCCCGGCGCCGAAAGCCGCCGATCACCATCAGCGGAATGTTGACTTTTTCCTGCATGGCGACGGCGAAGTCCACAAAGTAGGCTTCACGCATCAATGTTGACTGCGCCACATGCTGGTCTTCCTCGGCCTCTGCGCCGGCAATCCCCAGCAACTTGGGTTGCTCGTAGGTACCGCCAGAGACTTCGATCAGATCAACGCTGGCCTGCTCCAGCCATTGTGCTACCTGGACGCTGTCTTCAAAATCAAACCCGCCTTTCTGGAAATCCGCGCTGTTGAGTTTAACGGCGACGGGAAAGTCCGGTCCCACGGCATCACGTACAGCCTTCACCGCAGCCAGCAGGGCGCGGGCGCGGTTCTCCAGGGGACCGCCGTATTCATCTGTGCGCAGGTTGGTGCGCGGGCTTAAAAACTGTGACATCAGGTAACCGTGGGCGGCGTGTATCTGCACCCCGGTGAATCCAGCTGCCTTGCAGGCGCCTGCGGCCATGCCAAAGCGCTGGATGATGTCTTCTATCTCGGCCGCGGTGAGTGCCACGGGCATACCAAACTGACCGCCGGGCAGGCCAACTTTGACCGCCGAGGGGGCTTTTGGATGTTTGTTGACGTTGGTCTGGGTCTGGCGCCCGGCATGGCTCAGTTGGGCCCAGAAATGATTACCGTTGCGAGTGGCGACACTGGCCCAGTTTGCCAGTGCAGCACGCATGGCTGCATCGGGTTCGCGCTCCAGAATCACATTACCTGGCCGCTCCAGATGGTTGGCATCGAGCATAATGTTGCCAGATAACAACATGCCCGCACCGCCGTCCGACCACAGGCCATAAAGGCGGTTCAGTTCTGGCGTTGGTACACCCTGCGGCGAGGCCAGGCCCTCCGTCATGGCACCCTTGGCGAGGCGGTTGGGTATTACCGCACCGCAGGGCAGGGTCAGGGGCTGGGCAAGGACATTAGACATATAGAATGCTCATACATGGGGCTGGATTGATGCCAATTTGCAGTGACCGCACAACTGATTTCAGGGCTGCGCAACCTGCTTCAGGGCGTTTTTAATAGCGCCCGGTGCTGAGCGAATTTTCATGAAAGTACCCATGGTCAGGTCCGGAAAGCTCTGGGCGATCCTGAATCTGCCGCGCAAGGCGATGACATCCGAGCCGCTGACAAGCAGTTCGTAGGGCAGGTGGGCGGTGTGTTTTGGGTCTGCAAGGTCGGCATTTGCCATGACTGTTTGATCGGAGCCGGCGCCCGAGCGCAGGCCCACGCCGAACAAGGTCTCCTCTTTGCCTGTGATGTCTACTCGGTACACCTTCACGGTATCGGCAACACCGGCAGCAAGATTTTTCTCCACATTAGCGACGGCATCAGCATGTGAGTCGTAATGTGCCAGAACATCCAGGTCGTCAAAATAAGGCATGGCCATCATGTAGTGATACTTGGCCAACCTGGCTGCTGTGTGGCCTTTCTCTGAGCCAAACGGTAGACGAAGATAAGGAAATAAACCACATTTTCTGAAGAACGATCAAGTGTGGTAATTGTTGATGTTCAGTCAAATTTACGCCCCCTGACGTGGTAATCCTTTAGATGGTCAATGTCTGTCATGATGCTGATCTGCTGGCATACGCACAGGAGGGTTGA
>Ga0255758_10000645_pt1 | contig 38640 bp, 33 predicted proteins | sample 011ome_24_FD_179958 | JGI IMG/M metagenome (GOLD analysis project Ga0255758, IMG submission 179958) | Coastal salt marsh microbial communities from the Groves Creek Marsh, Skidaway Island, Georgia - 011513CT metaG (version 2) | ecosystem: Environmental > Aquatic > Marine > Intertidal zone >... | reverse complement strand
TGCACTTCATTTTTAAATTTGATAGAAGTAGTTGGTCCAGTTGGAGCAGTTGACATTGAACCAGGGTTTTGCTGAGCTGGTGTTACTGCGTTAGTATTTAATGGTGGAGAATTTAAGTTCTCCATGTTAGGATTTGCCGGTAAATTTCCTGGTTTCTGTGAAACAAGATTATTTACAGTATTCGAACGATTCGGTTGTTCAATTATATTTTCAATTTTTATATTCGATATTTGAACACTATTGTAAACCGATAATATAAGGATTACCCCAACGAGGCCTAAGGTTATTTTATTTGTCATATATTATATTTTTTGTACGCAAATTTAAATAATAATAATTAGAAGTATCTTAATGAATTGTTAAAGCTAGAACTTAGTTTGCCGAAAGTTGATTAAATTCATTTCCTTCTTTCAAGATTTTCAGGGCTTCCTGAAGTGATGAATTCAAATCGTTTATTATTTCATAAAACTTTCTGTAATCATAAAGGTTTTGAGCTATATTGGCTTTAAGTCTAGTTTTAATCGTTTTTTCAGCAGCTAAAAACTCATCTTCGTTATATTCTAAACCTTCCTCTTCCGCATACTTAAATAATTCTTTGATTACCTTTTCTGTTTTGAAGTTGGATTTATATTTATCAAACGAGATGTATTTAGATTCTAATTTTTTACGGTTTTTATTTACCCAAGTTAAGGCAAAGCGATTCAAAATTCCCTTTCTAATCAATGAAGAATAATATTTACTAGTTCCGTTTGTGTCCAGAGGCACAAACACATCTGGCATGATGCCACCTCCACCATAAACGGTTCTGTTTTTTACTTTTGTTTGGAATTTTAACGAATCGATAAAGTGGATGCTATCTTTATTAAATGACTCCCCACTGGTGTACCTCTCATATTTTTCTTTTCGGTATTCTCGGGTGCCATTTTCATAGGATTTTTGAATACATCTTCCAGAAGGTGTATAGTACCTTTGTGTAGTTATTCTAACTTGAGTTCCATCCGTTAGATATATTGGTTTTTGAACAAGACCTTTTCCAAAAGATCTTCTTCCAACAATAAGTCCTCTATCCCAATCTTGAATTGCTCCTGAAACAATTTCGCTTGCTGATGCGCTACTTTCATTGATCAAAACAATTAACCTTCCCTTTTCAAAATCTCCCTTATGTCTTGTTCCATAACTGTTTTTGGGATAGGTTCTTCCTTGCGTATAAACTACAAGTTTATCATCGTCTAACAATTCATCCACTAGGTTAATAGCAGTCATTAAATATCCTCCGCCATTACTTTGTAGGTCAATTATTAAGTCTTCCATTCCCTCTGCTCGAAGCCCTCTTACTGCTTTCGTTACTTCGTCTACAGTAGTGGCTGAAAAGTTATTTAGCTTCACATAGCCTACTTTGGGGGCTGCCATGTAGGAAGCATCTAAACTATAAATAGGTATTTTATCTCTCTCAACAGTGAATTCCAGCAGTTCCTTGCTTCCATCTCTTTTCATTTTCACTTGAACCTTGGTTCCTTTATCGCCTAACAATCTGTCTCGAACTCCAGTGTTATTTATTCCGGTTCCAGCCACGATTTCTTTGTCAATCTCAATAAATAGGTCACCTGCTTGAATTCCAACCTTTTCAGACGGTCCTCCAGGAATTGCTTGAACAACGGTGATTGTATCTTTTACTATTTGAAAGCGAACTCCTACGCCAGAGAACGAACCTTTTAAAGGAGCGTTCATATCGTGTATATCTTTTAATGAAATATATGCTGAATGCGGATCTAATTGGTCTAACATATAACGAATCCCATTCTCAACAATAACGGTATTTGTTACTGTATCTGAATAAACAGCATCAAAATAATTGAGTGCTTTCTCATATTCATTAATGGAGGTCAAGTTTTCCTTATCTCCCAAAATAGTATAAGAATAGCCATTGCATTCACTACGGGTAATAGTTTTAATTTTAGAACTATCTCCATCTGAAAGGGTCAGGTTAACCGAACTGTTCCTTTCTCCTGTTAATACTCTTGTAATGTCCAGGTATGAATAGAATTCTTCTATGCTCTGTTCTCCAATTTTTATTATTTTATCACCTTCTTGAATTTTTGCTTTGTCTGCCCCACTACCTGGGATAACGCTTTTTACCAGTAAGGTGTCTCCTTTAAATTTAAAAGAGATGCCAATTCCTTGATACTTGGTTTGCGTTGCAACCGCATACTTTTTTAGTAATGAATCCTTATGGTAAGCTTGAAAAGGAGATAGGTTGTTGTGCATTCCTCTAATAAAATCAAGTTCCAGCTGCTCTCTATCCACATCTTCGACATACATTCTATCAATGAGATTCATTAACTCATTAACCTTATATGTGGTAGTATATGTCTCACTTTCTATTTGAGCTAAACTAGATGATATAGCTAAATATACTAAGAGTAATGTGCTTAAAATGTTCCTTATCATATAATGTGAATTGTCTTTAGTGAGAGAACTGTTGGATGAAGTTATAAAAATACTCTCTTAAAATTTGTTAATTATGAAAATTGGTAAAAATATAGACTTAATCGGTGCTATACCAATAATTAATCCAACTTTTACATTAATTATAATCGCATTATCTTTTATGGTTACACCAATCCATAGCCAGTCGTTCAAATATGATCAGATAAAATATCAACGAGTAAGAGTAGCTTACAACGAGAATTACGATTTTATTGATAGCATGTTTCATGAAAAAAGTATCGACATTAATAAAATGAATATTTTTCTACGTGCTATTAAGTCTGAAAGAAAACTTGAATTATACGCCAAGAATAAAAACGATTCGATTTATACTTTAATTAAGTCATATGATTTCTGCTTTTTTTCTGGTGAACTTGGTCCAAAAAGGGCACAAGGAGATATGCAAATCCCAGAAGGGTTTTATCATATCGACCGTTTCAATCCGTCAAGCTATTTCTTTTTATCATTAGGTATAAACTACCCCAATATTAGTGATCGAAAATTATCAAATTCGCGAGATGTTGGAGGAGACATTTTCATTCACGGTGATTGTGTTAGCATCGGCTGTATACCTCTTACAGATAAATGGATTAAAGAATTATATGTGATTTGTGTTGAAGCAAAAAACAACGGTCAAAGTAAAATTCCTATTCATTTATTTCCATTCCGAATGGAGGATTATGATAAAAATAGGTTGAGATATTTTACTGAAATTAGCCGATTGAAGTTTTGGGCTAGTTTAGCCGATGGATACAATTATTTTGAGGTAAAAAAGCAAGTTCCAAAGATAAAAACAAACGCATATGGGTTTTATCAAGTCCAAGATTCTGAGGTCGAAACCCCTCAATGAAATGAATTCTGATTTCAGTTATTTACTATTTCTTCAATTGCCCTTGCCAAATCAATATCTAATTGCGTTATACCTCCTTTGTCATGCGTGCTTAGGCGTATGTTTAATTTGCTGTAAACATTGAACCATTCCGGGTGATGATTCATTTCTTCAGCCACTTCACCAATTCTATTCATTGTAGCTAAGGCATCTTTAAAATTTGCAAAAACAAATTTTTTTATGATTCCATCTTTTTCACATTTCCACCCCTCTAGCGATAGTAATGCCTTTTGAATTTCTATTTCGGTTAATCTTTTCATTGTTTTTATTTCACTTAAATAGCATTGAAGAGGAGCGCACTATAAAAAGCTAGGTGACTTTCTGAAAAATTACATTATTTACCCATTATAGGAACATAAACAACTTGGTTGGTTTCGAAAAATTCACCTTCAACGTTTCAGCTAAAGTAAGCAGAAACGGTTTGGTAGGCAAGGCTGTTTGCTTTTGTTAGTAAAGGTTATCATTTATTATCTTTTTAAGTTCATTTAATTGTACAATTAAGAAGTTAGAGGTTGTCCTTGAAGAATCTTCTCAATTTTTTTTCTCATTTCACTATCTAAATTCCTATACCAATCTATATGTTTGGACCATGCACCACAACCTCCTGGGTAACCAGGGCCAAGGCATTGAGTATCCGCCCATATTTTAGAGCATTTTGGACATTTACCAGAGGTTTCAAAAGTATTCCATAAGTGACCACAGTTACATTGCCAAAATGAACCACTATTAGGTTCCCAATTGCACTTTGGACAAGCTATTTCAATTTTCATATTAATGTTTACTAACGGTTTGGCTAAACTGCGTTTTAATGTAGTATAGGTGTTGTTATGCTTTTTTATATAAGTTACTAGAAACATGGAGTTTTAACGTAATTATTGGAGTTGTGATCAATGGTAAAGTTAAATTTCTTTGAATCTTTCCACCTTGTGTATTCTACATAATCCCAAATACCTTGATGTGTTAATTTATAACTTCCATTTATTTTACCATCAATGAATTCTAAATACCAATCTTCTTCCATTGGAATTATTCCATCGTTTTTTTCAAATACTTTTTCTTCTCCAAAAAATGCCGGTATCAAAGTAATGGGTTCTGCCATACCTTTATATTTTATTTGTAATGCTTTGGAATTACTATCAAAACCTACCCAAATCATCATTTCTTTCTTATTATCATTTGTATAACAGTTATAGTGTTCAATCTTTTCATCAACACTTGTAGGTACTTTAGTGATATCTCCATTCATTTTTATACGATATTTTTCTGTAACTGTAGTATCATTTAAAGTAAGTTCGCTATGAAATGGTTCTCCACCCCGTAATTCATTTTGAACAGATATAATGGTATCTTCTATAAATGAAAAAGACTTTGTATGGCAAATAGGTTCATTGCAATCGTCAGTTTTGTAAATATTAAAATGGTTTAATTTTTTTCCTTGTAAATCGTAAATGATAATTTTTGACATGTTCATATCCGAAATTTCGATTGAACTTATAAAAATTTCATCTACTTTTTTGAAGGATTTTCCTATTACAGATTCTGGGGTATTTTCATTAGGATTATTACCAATAAATTTATCGTACAAAGAATTTGGAATGCTTTTGTTTTCATGATGCAGCGATTGAAAATACTCAAAACTTAAAGTGTCTGGTATTATACTATCTGTGGATTGTTTTAACGAAGATGAAGTTTTGTTTTTATCTGTTGTTTTATCCTTACAGGAAACTGATAGAATAATTAAAAAGATAAATATTATTGATTTTGAGTTCATAATGTTGTTCCGATTAATAATAAAGCATAACGTTTTGGCTAAACTGCTTTTTAATGCAGTTTAGGTTTTGTTATACTTAGCTCATTTTATGTTTTTCTCGATAATAGACGTAAAAGAATACTAGAGGCATTAAATAATAGAAAATTGTACTTCCAAATGCATGCAGGCCCGGAGAATAGTTCTCTGGCTCCATGTCCCAAAAAATATTCATTACATAACCATAGTATTCTGATACTCCCGCATTATAGATTCCTGTAAATATTTTTATGAATAGACAAATAATCCATGGAATTATAAATACAAAAATGAAAATACGTTTTTTTAATAGAATAAATATTTGACTGACTAAAATAAGTAAAGGAAAACCCAAAAGACATAAGCCATTTATGGCAGCCCATATTGTTGTATAAATAGAATCGTGTTGCAGGAAAGTAAGAGGTCCCTCAGTTGGTATCCATTCTGGTGGAAAGCGGGCATCTAATATAATACTGAAGTAGGACCTTCCAACCCAATTATCTCCCGAACCAATATTTGCAAGTATTGGAGAAGTTTCCTGAATTATCGTTAGCAGTGCTCCAATTATTCCAATAACTGCAAATATAATAGTGATTTTATTGAGTTTAAAATTCTGAAAAACAGGTTTTTTTATTTTTTCAAAGACAAATGAAAATCCAAAAAGGAACAGCGCAAACAACATATAAAAAAAACCAGGACTGAAGCGGATATTACTTGCTACAGTTGCTGAAACGGCTCCAGAAGTTGCAGAAATGGAATTGGTTAGGCTACCCCCAAAAAGAAAAGCCAATAGAATCATTAGAGTAATAAATATACCTCCAATCCAAAGGAAACGCAATCTGAAAAAGCTACAAATTAAAGTGCCAATTGAGACAATTAAAGAAAGAGCACCATAATATACGGTAGGGAAAAAGACATGTGTGCTGCCTGAATATTCCTGAGAATCATATCCAGAAATAGAACCTTCTGTAGTAACCACTATAGAAATTACTGCAATAAAATGAAGCCCAATCAGTGCTAAAAGAGAAATTATTGCGAGCCAATTAATTGATTCTGTTTGCGTTTTCCAACTACCCTTTTTTTCATTTATTATTTCATCTTTTAGCTGCAGGTATTCCTTTTCTGTTATTCCTTTTTCTTTATACAGTTTATTTAATTCTTCTATTTTTTTTACTTTACTCATATAATTTTTTTAGTATAACGATAAATTGTATGAGTAGTGGCAGATTTCGTCACGTTTTCCTGTCAAGCTGCCACAGAGTTTGAGCGGGCTACAATCCTTGATATTTAGGACTTTCCTGCCATTACTTATACAAAATGTTATGGGCTTTTATTTCACTTTAAATGTGTCCTCAATTAGGTCAAAACCTTTTTTATTTTTTGGAATATCTTCAATAGCTTCTTGTTTTAGAATTGAATATGTATTTTCTCCTCTTACAAAAACATAAATAACACCACTATGTCTCATTCCTAATGTATTGAATTTAAAATCACATGAAATAGACTGTATTCCATTAAAACTATTATCTCGTGCTGATTGGAATTCTAATTTCTTGACCAATTTTTGATTTTCATATTCTTCTTGTATCATTTCAAGATATTCACGTGAATCTAGGACTCCATTAATCCATGTAAGCGTAAGCAAGCCACTTTCGTCAACTCCTGCTTTTTCAACAGACAAATAATAGCCTACCCCATCTAAATCCTCCTGTTCGGTTATGCTCCATCCAGATGGATATGTAAAAGAAACACCATTCCTTAAAAAATTCCCACCAGGTTCTTGATTCCCACAACTAGATGCTACTACTATGAGAAAAACAATTATTATACTTTTCCAAAATTTCATAATTTCTCCTATTTTTATTTAACTTCACTTGTCTACTTAATTGCCCATAACGTGTGCTAAAACACATATGTGTTTTATCCTATTATGTTGCAATCTAATTAAAAACCTTCAAAAACACTATCATTCCTGCCTTTTCTGTTTGTTAATGTTGTCAAACGGACTTTTTATTTTGGTAAAATCAGATTTGGGTTTGACGAAACATGGTTTTATGAAGTATTTTTCTAGTTCAAAAAGAATTTCATGGCGGTTATTCGACTAAAAAACTATTTTTATCTCTTTTAACTACCCATTATAGGAACATAAACAACCTGCTTCGTCTCGAAAAATTCACCTTCAAAGAAGTCAGGTATTTTATACAAAGTTGGTTTGTATTTCAATTTTGCTTCGTTTAATTCTTCATGTAAATCTCCTCCTTTCAGGTAGAGAATTCCGTTTCGAATTGCATTGTTGTTCTTCGATTTAAACTTAGTATTAACCCAAGGAATAAAACGATTTAGTCGAGTAACAGCTCGGCTAATTACAAAGTCAAATGAACCTTTTATTTCCTCTGCTCGGCGGTGCTCTGAAGTTAAATTGGTTAAACCAAGGGCAATAGAAACTTCGGTTACGACTTTAATCTTTTTCCCAATAGAATCTACTAAGTGGAATTTACATTCTGGAAAGAGTATAGCTAATGGTACTCCTGGAAATCCTCCACCTGTTCCCACATCGAGCAACATAGTTCCAGGTTCAAAAGAGATTACTTTAGCAATTGCCAAAGAATGCAAAACGTGACGCTCGTAAAAGTTGTCAATATCTTTTCGGCTAATAACATTTATCTGCTCATTCCAATGTTGATATAAGCCTTTCAGTTCAGCAAACTGTTTAATTTGTTTATCTGATAAACCAGGAAAGTATTTTACAATTGATTCCAATAGAAGGCAAATTAGATTCTGTCTTTTGAGTTTTTTAATATGTTGTGAAGAGATTCACGTGCTCTGAATAATTGAGCTTTAACCGTCCCTAATGGCAGGTTCAACTCTTTAGAAATTTCATCGTAACTAAATTCTTTGAAATACCTTAGTTCAATTAATTCTTGGTAACGCGGCTTTAATTTTTTAACTATAGCTCGCATCATGATGATTTTTTGTTCACGAATTGCTTCTTCTTCAGGATTTCTGTTTCCTGATTTTAGTTGCATCATCAAAGAATCACCATCTTCGTTTTCGAAACGATTATCTATAGAAAGAACATTTTTTTTCTTCTTACGAATAAAGTCAATACAATTGTTGGTAGCAATTTTAAACAACCACGTACTAAAAGCATAACTAGGTGTATATTGGTGCAGACGTTTAAAGGCTTTTCCAAATGCTTCAATTGTTAAATCTTCTGCATCGTCACGATTGTTTATCATTTTTAAGAGCATAAAAAAGATAGAGTCTCTGTAGCGTTCCATCAGCTCAGCAAAAGCTTGTTGGTCATCCGATTTTACTGCTCGTTGTACAAGAATAAAGTCATACTTAGCTTTATCCGAAAGGTGATCTGTCGATATATGTTCATCTTCGTTTGAACCCATGCCTCTGCTTCTTCTTTTTCTTGTTACTAAATAATAAAATAGGATTAATTATTAACATAACTACTTCAAAAAAGGGTGCTAATAATATTAAATCTCTATTCCCCATTATCCTAAAGGGACGGATAAAGATAATCATTTGCAATAGTACTCTAAACCCTACAATTCCTAAAGCTATATACCACCAATTGTGCATAACCAAGAGTATTGGAAGTAAAATGTACATTATAACTAGGCTAACGGGGTAAAGTGTAAGTAAAATCTTGTGATAGGTTTTATAGTGCTTTCCTGTGGTAAGGTGTCTTTTCTTTTGATACCACCAATCTGTAAAATTCTTTTTTGGAATGGATACCGTAATTGCTTCTTTCGAAAAAACAACAGCAGTATTTCTTTTGGTTCCCACTTCATTAACAAATAAATCATCGTCTCCGGAAGGGACGTAGTAATGACTTTTAAAACCTCTTACAGAATCATATAGCTCTTGCGTGTAGGAAAGGTTTCGGCCAACTCCCATGTAAGGGATACCTGTTTTTGCCAAGGATAAATATTGAATCGCTATTTGCCCAGCATCGAATCGAATAATTTTATTTAAAACTCCTTTTTCACGCGCGTACGGACTAGCCCCTAAAATTAAGTTTTTAGATCCCGTATGTCGTGAAGCCATTTCTTTTAGCCAGTTTTTACTATTCGGATAACAGTCAGCATCTATGAATACTAATAATTCGTGTTTTGCTGCTTTTATCCCCAAAGTAAGTGCAAACTTCTTAGCAAACCCATCCTTTTCTAGATCTGGAACTTCAACTATGTGGAAGTTGTTATGTTTTATTGCAAAAGCTTGCAAAATATCAATGCTTTTGTCCCAAGATCGATCATTTACTACTATGATTTCAAATTCTGGATAATCTTGTTCGAATATTTTGGGTAGAAATTTAATTAGGTTTTGTTCTTCATTTCTTGCCGCAATTACTATTGAAACTGGCTTGAGTTTTTCTATTACAACAGGTTTTTGTTTAAATATTAGTCGAATGAAGAAAACTAGGAAATAGAATAACTGAAGTAAAAATGCCCCTAAATATATTATAAACAATAGGTTCTCCGTATTTAATTCTAGCTTCATGAATGATTTTGTGATGCTAAAAGTACTCTTCTAAAAGTTATTTTATCTTTGCTGCAGTTCAACTTTATTCACATATTTATGAACTTTACATTAGAAAAAACGGATTCCAAGTCCAAAGCGCGTGCAGGCGTAGTAGAGACAGCTCATGGGAAAATTGAAACACCCATGTTTATGCCAGTTGGCACAGCCGGAACTGTAAAAGCCGTGCATCAGCATGAAATTAAGGATGATATTAAAGCGCAAATTATTTTGGGAAATACTTACCACCTTTATTTACGTCCAGGGTTAGAAGTGATTGAAAATGCTGGAGGATTGCATAAGTTTATGAATTGGGAGGGTCCTATTTTGACGGACTCAGGTGGCTTTCAAGTTTATTCATTAGGGGATAGTAGAAAGATTAAAGAAGAAGGGGTAACCTTTCGGTCACACATTGACGGGTCAAAACATCTGTTTTCTCCTGAGTATGCAATAGATATTCAGCGTACAATAGGAGCGGATATCATAATGGCATTTGACGAATGTACACCGTATCCATGCGATTATTCTTACGCTAAACGATCTATGCATATGACCCATAGATGGTTAAAAAGGTGTTGTGAACGTTTTGATTCTACAGAAGGAAAATATGGTTATGACCAAACATTTTTTCCAATTGTTCAAGGAAGCACTTATAAAGATTTAAGAAAAGAATCTGCAGAAATGATTGCTTCTTTTGAAAGAGAAGGAAATGCCATTGGTGGACTTTCAGTTGGTGAGCCAGCAGAAGAAATGTACGCTACTACGGATTTAGTTTGTAACATACTACCGGAGGATAAGCCTCGTTATTTAATGGGAGTTGGAACACCCATAAACATAATCGAGAACATAGCCTTGGGTGTTGATATGTTTGATTGCGTGATGCCAACTCGGAATGCAAGAAATGGTATGCTGTTTACAAGTGAAGGTTTTATTAATATCAGAAATGAAAAATGGAAAAATGATTTTTCTGATTTGGACTCCAATGGAACTTCCTATGTAGATTCTCAATATTCTAAAGCATATTTAAGACATTTAATGATTTCCAAAGAAAGACTGGGTTCACAAATAGCTTCATTGCATAACCTAGCGTTTTATGTATGGCTAACAAAAGAAGCGAGAAGACAGATAATTGCAGGTACGTTCTCAGCATGGAAAGACAATATAATACCTAAACTGGGCAATAGGCTTTAGCAAATTGGCTAAATGAAAAAATTGGATTTATACATAACGAAGAAGTTTTTAGGGACTTTCATATTTATGATAATGGTGATAATGAGTATTGCTATTGTTATAGATATAAGTGAAAAGTTAAGAGATTTTACAAATCCAGATTACAACCTCACTTTTTGGGAAATAGCCATAGATTATTATCCTTATTTTTTCTTGCATTATGTCAATTTGTTTAGCTACTTAATAATATTTTTATCCGTATTATTTTTTACGGGTGTTATGGCGCAGCGCTCAGAAATAATAGCAATATTATGCAATGGTGTCAGTTTTTGGAGGTTTACAAGACCTTATATGGTTGTATCCACGGCGCTTCTCATTTTTGCATTGTTTATGAACCATTTAATGGTGCCAAATGCAAATAAGCAAAGACTGCTCTTTGAAAGTAAATACACTCCGGTGAATGGTTCTTTTCAGAATATAAATTTACAAATGAATGAGAAGACAACCTTGCATTATAAAGTGTTTAACGCAAAATTGAATATAGTAACAAGAATGTGGGTGGAAACCTGGGAAAAGAATGATAGAGGCCTTTATGAGTTAAAAACAGATATGCAGGTAATGAAGGCTTATGGTGATAGTGTTTCGAATAAATGGAAGTTAGATAAAGTTTTTATTCGCGAAATAAATGATTCAAATGAAGTAGTAAAGCAAATAGCAACGATCGACACTGTTCTAAGTTTTAATGTTAAAGACCTTGGTCAGAGAGATAATATTATGGAGTCAATGACTACCTCTGAATTGGTGAAATTTAGAAATCAGGAAAGAAACAAAGGGTCTAATATTGTTCCAAAAATAGAAATTATTCTTTATGAGAGATCTGCCTATCCATTTGCAACTTATATATTAACATTAATCGGGGTTGCAGTTTCTTCCAGAAAGTCAAGGGAAGGAGTAGGTAAAAACATTATTATTGGATTGATGGCAAGTGTACTCTATATTTTCTTTATGAAAATGACTACGGTAGCCTCGTTAAATGTTGGGTTAGCTCCTATAGTGGCTGTGTGGGTGCCAAATGTTATTTTTGCTGTTGTAGCAATTGCTCTTTATACAATAAGATTAAGGGAGTAGGTGTCAAAAAAACATCTCAAGCATGTCATTAGAAAATGCCTCAAAACCTTCTTTCAGGTTTTTCAAAGGATTATTTATTACATTCTCCAAGTCATAAATCGAATAATAAACCGTTTAAATTTATTCGTAGGGGGATATATTAATTTTATAGTTGTAAAACCTCTTAATTGTTTTAAAATAGCTCTTTCATTTGAAAAGGCAGTAAAGCCATATTTTCCATGTGACCTTCCAATTCCGCTGTGACCATTTCCTCCAAAGGGTAAGTTTCCATGAATAAATTGAATAGTAGTTTCGTTTATTGCGGTGGTACCTGCAGATGTATTGCGAATAATGTTCTTCGTGTTTTTTTTGGATGAAGAAAAAATATAAAGAGCTAAAGGAGCTTCTTCCTTGTTGATTATTGAAATCGCGTCATCAAGCAATTGAAATTCAATTAATGGTAATACAGGTCCAAAAATTTCATCTTTAAAAATAGCCGAACTAGTAGTTGTGTTGTCCAATATGGTGGGCGAAATGTAGTTGTCATCGGAATTAATTTCGTTACCTATAATAACATTAGCGCCTTGCTCAATGCTTTTGTCTATTAGTGATGTAATTCTTTTAAAATGATGCTTGTTTACCACTCGGGTGAGTTCATTATTACTTTGAACTTCCTCTTTGGTTTGCCCATACATTTTGGTAAAAGCTTTTTTCAATTCTATAATTAGTTTAGCCTTAATTTTGGAGTGAACTAAAACGTAATTCGGGGAAACACAAGATTGCCCATTATTTATTAACTTACCCCATATTAGTTTCTGGGCTGTATCTTTCAGGTTAGCTGTATTGTCAACAATAACAGGATTTTTCCCGCCAAGCTCTAATGTTACTGGTGTAAGGTGGTTTGATGCAGCTTTCATTACTGTTTTTCCAACTTGTGGACTTCCAGTAAAGAAGATGTGGTCCCATGCTAATTCAAGTAACTGGGTTGTCTCCTCCACACCGCCTGTAATAACAGTTATCTCTTCGGGAGGGAATAATTCAATAATCATTCTAACGATTAATTGTTCGCAGTTTGGTGTTAATTCAGATGGTTTTAGCACCGCACAATTACCTGCTGCTATTGCAGAAATCAAAGGTCCAATTGTTAAATTGAAAGGGAAATTCCAAGGTGCGATAATAAGGTTAAGTCCTTTCGGCTGTGAGATTATATGTGATTTACTTCCTAGGAGATATAAAGGTGTTTTTACTCTTTGCGGTGCCGCCCAATCTCTTAAGTTTTTTAAAGCATCATTGATCTCAGAAATTACAGGTTTTATTTCTGCTATTCGGACTTCTTCAGGAGATTTTTTAAAATCGTCATACAATGCTTTTATTATATGGCTTTCATTTCCTTTGATCCACTTTTTCACTTTTTTCAGCTTCTGCTTTCGTTCAAAAAGTGAGCTTTTTCGTAAGGTATTTTCGAAATAAAATTGTTGGTTATTTCTTATTTTCTGAAATGGATTAGCCATTTTTAAAAATAGTTTATTTCAAGGTATAAAACATTGTAATTACTGTTGAATCTTGCAGTGCATTAACATCTCCAAATTGAATGATTCCGTTATTCGCTAATTCGATAGGGTTAAAAACTCCAGAAGCCATTAATTCAGATCCACTAACATCATTGTCGTATAATGTCCATTCGTAATTATGATTGAATAATTGCTCTTGATATGGAGCAGACCATGATGGTGTTGAACTTGGAGCGATGTCTCCAATTTCGGGACTTTCAAATAAAATATCTCCTGTAAGTTGATTAGTAATGGTTAGCAGCACATCAGGTCTAGTTGCATTCCCAACTGCAATGAGATCCCAGTCTTGTCCACTATTAGCCGGATCTTGATCGGGATGATTAGTAAGCTCATACAGGTCGATATATGCATATTGGCATGTCCCATCGTCGTAATCAATACTAGCATCATGAATAGGGGAGTCTGTGTCAAAACAGCCACCTACTTTCTCGTCAATAACTTCAACCTTTTTACAAGCACCAGATAAAACAATCGAAAAAACCAAAATGGTTCCTGAAAGTAAATTGATAGTATTCTTCTTCATTTTATATAGAATTAAAGCTGAAAATTATTAAAAACTGTATCCAATTCCTAGATTAATGGAGAACTGCGCATTCGTACTTTTGGTAAAAGCAGAATGGTTCATGTAATCAAAAAAGAGTGGGCTAATTCCGGCCTTTGCCATAAGTCCACCTTCCGGTTTTTGATAGCGATATTCTAAAACCAAATGAGCAAACCATTCTTTCATTTCCTTTAGTGTGGGTTCAGGTGCCAAGCCAATGTTTGAATTGTCAATTTTAATATCTAAGATTTGGTACTTCCATAAAGTTGTTCCGTATCCAAGTACAACATGGTGTTTTCCAAAACTGTATTTAGCATTAATTTCTAGTGGAAGTACCCGATCTTTTGTTTTTTCAATGTCCGTAAATCCCGGTAGAATTGAGAATCCGACACTACCGTTAAAAGCTAATTTCTCATCAATCCTGTAGATTTCTCTCTCATAATTGAAAGAATACAGCAACCCTTTGCCTAATAATTCAAAATAAGCTGTGTTTTTGCTATTTTCCTTCTCTTGAGATGAGATAACGACGGAGGTCGTTAAGAATACAAGAGTAAATAGAATTGACTTAATCATTTGGTCACAATTATTGTTAATTTCGTTGTTAAATATAGTGAATTATTTTTTACCGCAATAAACAATTAACAAAGGTTCGTCATGGGAAGAAAAGCAACTGCTAAAGAAAGAAAGCCGCTAAATGTCAAACAGCAAAAATGGTTGAGAGATGTAATGCCATACTTTTATAAGAATGGTATGCGTAAGCCTTCAATGGATCATATTGCTGAACATTTGAACCTAAGTAAAGCTACTATTTATAATTATTATTCTTCTAAAGAAGATTTAATACATGATGCATTGTGGTTCAAACTTATTGAACTTCAAAAATTCCGAGACTTATTATTTGATGAGTCCATTGAATTTACAGAAAGATATTATAAAGGAGCACGGTTTTTCACGACAAGCTTAAAAGGAATGTCTGCTCTTTACCTAGAAGATTTAAAGAATTATTTTCCAAAAACATGGGCTGATGTTGATTTGTTTAGAGAAAAGTCTGCAGAGAATATCAAAACTTATTATCAAGCCGGCATAAATAGAGGAGTTTTTAGGAGCTTTAATGTTGATATGATGGCAGAATCAGATTTATTTTTCTTCGATATGATGATTGATGCTAAGTTTCTCAGAAAGCATGATATAACAGTTGAAGAGGCGTTCGCTCAATATTTCAAAATGAAATTTTACGGGGTTTTGGTGTCGGAAAAGTTGGTGTTTTCAAATTAGAATGTTTATAAACTATAACTATTTAAATAGTTATAGTTGTGCTTTTTTTGTTATTTCGGAATTACAACAACTAAAAGCAATTTGCATTGGGTATTCAATTCTTGTTAGGTTTTTATGTTGTTCTATGCTTTCCTGAGGGTTTATGACAATAGATGAATTAAAAGAAAAATATACTTATGCAACTTCTAGTTTTGTTGAAATTGATGGGCTAGATATTCATTATTGCGACGAAGGCGATGGAGAAGTGATATTGTTAGTTCATGGGACGTTTTCTTCACTTCATACATTCGATGATTGGAATGAAATATTAAAAAAGCAATATCGAGTAATCCGATTGGATCTACCCGGATTTGGTTTAACAGGACCAAGCCCAAGTTATGAGTATAGTATTGACGACTATTCATGTTTTTTAGATGCATTTTTAGAAAAACTGAATATCAAATCATGTTCCTTAGCAGGAAGCTCATTAGGTGGCTGGATTTGTTGGGAATTTGCAGTGAAGTATGAAAATAGGGTTGATGAATTAATTTTAATTAATTCTGCAGGATATGTTGGAGAAAAAAGTATGCCATTGCCATTTGTAATAGCTAAAACTCCTGTTCTTAGAAATGTTTTTAACTATGTCCCAAGAGCTGTTGTTCGAAGATTTTTGAGACAGGTGTTTGAAGATCAATCTAAAGTAACTGATAAGGTTGTAAATCGCCACTATGATTTGTTTCATAGAGAAGGAAATAAAGAGGCTTTTGTTAAATTAGCAAATTCGGATCATATTTACAAAACGGATCTTCTCGCACAGCTTTCAATCCCCGTGTTAATTATGTGGGGAGCCAATGATAATTGGATTAATGTTAAGCATTCTAGAAAATTTGAAAAAGATATTCCGAATTCAGAAGTAGTTATTTATGAAAATGTGGGCCATGTTCCCATGGAGGAGATTCCAGAAAAATCTGCCGCAGATTTAATTTCTTTTTTAGAGAGAAACTAATTCATATTTACTTTCTAAAAAACGATAATAGTAATTTGAATTAATCCACCAAACTATCTCAATATTTTATGACAATTTTATAAAAGGCTCAGAGGAATATTTAAGAGTAAGAATAATATTTCGAGTATTGGTCATTGATATAAAAGTATTCGTATAATATTACGAATATGTTAAATATTGTTGGGTTTAATTTTGTAATTTGTGAGCTTACAGAATATAAACTATTCTTGCCTATGCATATCAAAAGGTCTTTTTTAGGTATTATTTTAATAGTTGGTTCAGCAACTACCTATTCTCAAGTTTCAGGCGATCAGTACATCTTATCTGCAGGGGGTAACAAAGCGGATCTATCGACAGGACATTCTATGACTTGGACACTTGGGGAGCTGATCATTGAAACAGGAATTCAAACAGAATTAAATGACTATACACAAGGTTTTCATCAGCCATATATAGATGTTACAGTAATTGAAGATTCCATTATTGATTTGAACATAAATGTTTTTCCAAATCCAGCAATAGCTCAATTAAACATGCGATACAATAAATTTAAGCAAGGAGATGTTTTGTGTTTATATGATGAAATTGGGAAGCTTTTACTCATTGAGCAGATAATTGATGCTAATATGATTCTTCCGTTTGAAGCATATTCTACAGGAATATATTACCTAGTTATTCTAAATAAGGATAACGAAAAAATAAAAACCTTTAAAGTCCAAAAATCCCATTGATTATGAAAAAAATACTACTTATATCGTTGTTTTCAGGATTGTTTATAGTACAAACCTATCATGCACAGGCGCCTGAAGCATTTAATTATCAGTGTGTACTGAGAGATAATGTAGGAACTCCAGTATCGAATTCGCAAGTTGGCATCAGATTCAGCATTCTGCAGGGTTCTGCAATGGGAACTTCTGTTTACAGTGAAGAGCATACTACAACATCCAATGGATATGGGTTGATTACACTCGCGATAGGAACGGGTAACTCAACGGAGGACCTATCGTTAGTAAATTGGGGGAATGGACCATATTACATATATGTAGAGGCAGATCCTAGTGGCGGAACAGGGTACGTAGATGTTACCACTACGCAGATGTTAAGTGTTCCTTATGCTTTATATGCAAAGTATGGAGAGGATGATGATACGGATCCTGGCAATGAACTAAATACAGGATTTTCATTAAATGCTACTTCAGATTCATTGGTTATATCCGATGCCGGAGGTAATTATTTAGTCGCATTGACCGATTTGCAAGATGGTGTTGATGATGCGGATTCAGATCCCGCTAATGAGCTAATATCCAGTGTAGTGTTAGCTGGTAATGATTTAGTGATTACAGACGCTGGAGGAATTTATTCAATAGACCTAAGTTCATTAACGAATAGTGGGACCGATGACCAGAACATCCAAGGATCTGGTTTGGCAGGAACGGATTTAACAATAAGCATAGAAGGAGGAACTAGTGAGACAATAGACCTATCTTCCTTACAAGATGGAATAGGTACCGATGACCAGAATTTAACATTGACTATTGATAGCTTGCTGATTGAAGATGGAGCGGGTGTGGCTTTATCATCTCTTGGGACCGATGACCAGAATATCCAAGGGTCTGGTTTGGCAGGAACGGATTTAACAATAAGCATAGAAGGAGGAACTAGTGAGACAATAGACCTATCTTCCTTACAAGATGGAATAGGTACCGATGATCAAAATTTAACATTGACTATTGATAGCTTGTTGATTGAAGATGGAGCGGGTGTGGCTTTATCATCTCTTGGGACAGATGATCAGGGTTTAACAGGAGCAACTCTAACAGGAACCACTTTACAGATTGATATTGAGGACGGAGTATCAACAACTGTAGATTTAGTGGGCTTGCAAGATGGGGTAGTTGATGCGGATGCAGATCCAACCAATGAATTAAATACGGGAGTAGCTTTAAATGGAACTTCATTAGAAGTTACAGATGCCGGAGGTATATTATCTACAGATTTATCATCCTTGCAAGATGGAACGGGGAGCGATGATCAGAACTTAACACTAACCAATGATAGTTTGTTAATTGAAGATGGAGCAGGTGTAAGTCTGCGACCATTTAGAGATCATGATTGGTATAAGTCACCAAATACAGGTGTTGGTGAGTTGTCTGATAACATCAATAATGATATCTATACTATGGGAAAAGTTGCTATTGGTAATTCATTTTCTTCGCCGGCAGCTTATTTAGATGTTATTGGTGGTGGTGGAAATATTGGAACGAGTGGAAGTCTGACACCGGGCTTACGTGTTTATCAAGAATGGTGGGGCCCATCTCAAGCAATAAGTGCTACTACTAGATTATTAAAATTAGATCATGTTGTAATGCCGTCCCAACATAGCGGGGCTCAAGTTACTGGCTATGGAATTGATTATCAGTTATTTAGTCAAGGGCCAATACCGCCTTCTGCGTATCTAGGAAGTGCAGAATATATTGGGATTTCATCAAAAGGAAATGCAAGAGATTCCGAAAATTTTACTGCTGGTTATTTTAATGCAACCCATACAGGTTCAGGAACTTCAACAGCATTGCATACTGATGGTAGTGTTAAGTTAGAAAACCTTGCTGAAGATATAGCTGATACGGATAAAATGTTAGTAATTGGATCTAACAATGAGGTGTATTGGAAAAATTTATCAGCTTTAGTGGGTTGCAATGTAAATTATATTGAAGATTTTTCTACATGGAGTACAACTACTGGAACAATCCCAACAGGATGGGAGTTTAATGTGGGTTGTTATAGTTCTAATCCATGCGGTCTGGCTGAAGTATCCGCAGCATGTTTAAGTTCAGATAATTCCATAAAAATATCTGAGACTTCTAATGTTGTTACACCTGAAGTTAATATTAATGGATGTTCAGAGTTAATCTTGTCTTTTGATTATTATTCAGAGTCGGGTAATACTATTGGACCATGTTGGGATGGAACATATGGTTCTAATTTAGATGTTGAATATTCTGTAGATGCTGGCTTAAATTGGAATACAGTTACGCAATTTTCTAACTGGACTAATGGAACGATACTTTCAAGTACAAATTCTTTGGTTTTGGCTGGTAATTATTCGTCAATTAAAATCAGGTTTAAAAGTAATACTACTACACATTGGGAAGCTTGGCACATTGATAATATTAGATTAGCTTCCAGTGGTACAAATCAAGATTTATCATTGAATGGAAATACTTTGTCTTTATCGCAAGATCCAACTTCAGTTAATTTGACAGCTTACTTAGATAATACTGATGAGCAGGACTTGAGTTTATCTGGTAATACATTGTCATTAACCAACGACCTTTCATCTGTTGACCTTTCTCTTTATCTAGATAATACGGATAATCAAGACTTGAATTTATCTGGAAATACATTGTCGTTAACAAATGACAATACAACAGTTGATTTAACAAACTATTTAGATTCTAAGTGGACTAGAAGTAATAATTATTTATATCCAACTAATTTAAGTGAAAATGTTGGTATAGGTACTCCAGTTCCATCAACATTATTAGATGTAAATAACGGAACTTTAAAGGTTACTAATCAATCAGATGGTGCAGTTCTTTTAGATTTGAATACTGAACACAATTGGCAGTTTAGACAATTAGGCACAGGATTAGCATCTGCTTTAGAGTTAGCGAGTGTTGGAGGTGGAGGAAATAAAAATTTTCTAATTAACACATTGGGATATGTTGGTATTACTAATAATTTGTCGATCGGGTCAACATATTCAAGTAGTAATACAGCTCCTGCAAATGGTTTAATTGTAGAAGGTAAAGTTGGAATTGGTACTTCAGAACCGGAACACGATCTTGATGTTAGTCAAACAGGTGGGTTAATGGTTGGTTATAAAAAGTTTTATGCAAATGATGCAAATATAAGTGATGGCTATGAGTTTATTAGCAATGATGGTAATGGAACTAATGCATACATAGAGTTTGTTGCGCCATCTCATGGTAGAATGTTAATAACACTAAACGGTTCATATGGTAGTGGACAAAGAACAACTCTTGTTGGTGAGGAAATTTCTTTTAAGCTTACGAATTGGGCAGAGACTGTACAATATGGTTCATCAACAGGTGCTTTTATTGCCTATGATAATGATGCTTCTTACGGCTTTCATGTTGAATTTATAATGGTGGGACTTACACCGGGCACTACATATACTATGTATCCTCAAATAGAAGGTCAGGAAACAATAGGAGCTCACGACAATGTTATTGGAGCAGTCTATCTTAAAGCCATAACTCTCCCATCTAACTTTAATTATTAAGAATCATAAGCATCCACTTCGTTTCTATTTTTCATAAAAAGCTATCTTTACAGCATTATTGTAAGTAGGGTGCTTCGACAACTTCTATATCTCTGTTTTATTTTAAATGCTTTTTCGGCCATTGCATATAAAGAGGACAGCACATTATCTCAATTGAAAATTATTGAAGGTAAAATCAATCCTAAATCAATTGTTCATTCGGGAAATGGGCTATTTTTTGCCCAAAACATGATGTATAAGCATACCGTTACCGTGTACGACAGAAACTTTCAGTTATTGAAAACTATTTCAGATAAGGTAGAATTGAATAAGTACGGTTATTCTAAAAGAGACGGATTGTACAGAGGTTCTCCTGTAGAATGCACATTTACACATGATGGTAGATTTGCTTGGGTTTCCAATTATAATATGAGTGGAGGAGCGGAAACGGAATTCAACAAGCCTGGTTGCGATAATTGTCACGGGACAGGAATTTACGATAGTAGCTTTGTATATAAAATTAATTCTTCCACATTGTTGATTGAAGCGATTGTTAAGGTTGGTGCAGTTCCCAAATATTTGGCGGCTACACCTGACAGTAAATATGTATTGGTTACCAATTGGAGTAGTAGTGACTTGAGTATTATAGATACGGACAAATTAAAAGAAATTAAAAGAATAAAATTGGGGACTTATCCTAGAGGAATTGAAGTGGATAGTTCAGGGACTAAAGCTTATATAGCTATAATGGGGTCAAGTAAAATAGCTGTTATTGATTTAAGAACTTTTGAGAAGACTTGGATAAAAGATGTAGGAAAATCTCCTCGTCATTTATGTATGAGTCCAAAAAATGATTATCTGTATGTAAGTTTAAATGGAGATGGAGTAGTTGGAAAGATTGATTTATCTACCAACGAGGTTACAAAAATTAAAACAGGAAGTCTTCCTCGTTCGATGGCTCTCTCTGGAGATGGAAGGCATTTGTATGTAGTCAATTACGGAAGTGATAAATTGACAAAAGTCAGAACTTTAGATATGCAGGTTGTGGACAATATTAAAACAAATGATAAGCCAATCGGGATTACCTATGACGATGAAACTAATAATATATGGGTAGCTTGTTATGAAGGCAGTATTATGGTGTTTCATGATAGTTATTATGATTCTAAGGTAACCGATTTGCTACATGACGAATTGCTTGCGCAAAATGCTGAAGAAATAGAGTTCAGAAAAAAGGCGCCACCAGAAATTGAATTGCCACGTCAAGAAAAGGTAGCTCTATTGGAATATGAAATTGAACAGCCTTTAGATGTTTTATCGGATAAAATTATTAGCAATAAAGTGAATAAATATTATTTGGTAGCTGGTAGTTTTAAAAATAAATTAAACGCCGAAGGATTGGTGAAAGAATTATCAGCTAAAGGATATTCTTCGTTCATCTATTTTAATCTAGAGAATGAATTTACCTATGCTTGTGTCAGTTCTTATGCTAACAAAGCAATGGCAATTCAACAATCTACAGCACTAAAAGAAGATGGTATTGCTGTCTGGATGTATTCGGTTAGGTAACCAATAATAGATAAATGTTGATTGTTGCTAATTCAAAAGTTTTCGTTAAATTTGGTACATTATTAGATGAAAAACGGAAAAAAAACCTATGAAAACACAATATCCGAAATTGCAAGCAATTGAATTAGAGAGAGGATTTATAGAACTTTTGCAAGGAAATATAGTCCTTTTAAAATTTAAAGAAAACGGTTTTTTTGAGTTAAAAGATGCTATAGAAGCAAACAAGGCTATTTACTCAATTGTGAAAGGTAAGCCGTTTTTGTCTTTAGTCGATGCACGTGTATATGGTGGTATTTCAGCTGGTGCTCGAGAATTTTTTGCAAAAGATACTTTAACGAAGGAAATTAAAATTGCTGAAGCAATTGTTATTAATACTTTGCCTGCCAGATTATATGCTAAATTTTATATACGATTAAGTAAATCTGCTAATCCGGTTAAAATATTTAGTGACATTTACGATGCTAAATTGTGGTTACAATTGCAACAAAAAAGCATGTTTGGCGAAGTACTTGAAAGAGATGTCCTTTTTCATGAGAAATTCAAGAATAACTAAAGGTATTTATTGGTCGCAATCGCAATTAGGTTTTTCCGAGAATAAATATTCGACAGCGTAAGTTTTACTTTTATCTGTTTTTTCTTTCAGCTGAGCTACCCTATTTAATCTTGTTTTAGTAGCTCCCTGTTCAATCCAAAATATGAAGGTTACATCATTTATTTCTTTTTCAATAAAAAACAATGGATTTGGTTTCTTGTTTGGGTAACTGTGAGTGAACAATACTTCTCCATTTGTAAATAGCGCGTCAATATCTGTGTCAGTTATTCCATAGCAGTCCATTTCACATTTAAAAATCTTTTCAAATCTCAATTTATTTGAAGATAGTTTTTCTAATGTCATATCATTTGGCAAATACATGGCTTTTGCAATATCAGATTCTCCTAAGCAGTTCTTGGATGTTTCTAGGTCATTGAATTTCGAAATAAAAACAACAGAATCTCTTTCGTATAAGTCAAAAGAAATTTTTAAATCATTATGCTTAATAACATATACTTTTTGCTCACTTATTTTATTAACGTTGTTTAATTTATAATTTTCAAGTTTTACATTTGTGGAACTTGCTCCAAAGTTAACATCGCCATTAGCTAGTAATAAAAAGACATCTTTTTTAGTAATGTTGTTACTTGCCATCGTACAAGAGTCCTGAGCAGTGAAGTAGATATTACTCGTGCGAATGGAGTTAAGCACTCTTTCGTTAGGTAACCATTCGCAGCCTCTTCCTTTAAAGATGATTAAGCAAGCAATTAGCCCAATGCTAAAACCTATTAAATAATATTTTAATCGACCTCCAAAATTCATATGTCTTTTATAAAAAAGTCCCATACCAACCCCGATAGTTGTCGGGGTCGGTATGGGACTTCAAAAGTACTAATAATATCAGTTTCTCCGAGGAGAAAAAATCTAATATCTGTAATGATCTACTTTGTATGGACCTTCAATTTTAACATCAATATAATCCGCTTGATCTTGTGTCAATGTTTCTAACTCAACACCAATTTTAGCTAAATGCAACCTTGCTACTTTTTCATCCAAGTGTTTAGGTAGCATGTATACTTCATTTTTGTATGCATCAGTATTGTTCCATAACTCTAATTGAGCCAAAGTTTGGTTTGTGAATGAATTACTCATTACAAAAGAAGGGTGTCCAGTTGCACAACCTAAATTTACCAACCTACCTTCAGCTAAAACGAATATAACATTACCGTTAATATTGTACTGATCAACTTGTGGTTTAATAGTGTCTTTTGTTTCACCATATTTACCATTCAACCAAGCCATGTCAATTTCATTGTCAAAGTGTCCAATGTTACAAACGATTGTTTGGTCTTTCATTGCTTCAAAGTGCCTTCCTTGAATAATGTTAAAGTTACCAGTAGTTGTAACAATAATGTTTGCTTCTTTACACGCATCATCCATTTTCTTCACTTCAAAACCGTCCATTGCAGCTTGTAAAGCACAAATTGGATCAATTTCAGTAACAATAACCCTTGCTCCTGCACCAGCTAATGAAGCAGCAGAACCTTTTCCAACATCACCATACCCAGCAACTACAGCAACTTTTCCTGCCATCATCACATCAGTAGCTCTTCTAATTGCATCAACTAGAGATTCTTTACATCCGTATTTGTTGTCAAATTTAGATTTAGTAACAGAATCATTTACATTGATTGCTGGCATGACTAATGTACCTGCCTTCATTCTGTCATACAATCTATGAACACCAGTAGTTGTTTCTTCTGATAATCCTTTGATTCCTGCACATAACTCAGGGTACTTATCAAAAACCATATTTGTTAAATCACCACCATCATCTAAAATTAAGTTCAATGGCTTACCGTCTTTAAACCCATTAATTGTTTGGTCAATACACCAATCAAACTCTTCATCACTTAACCCCTTCCACGCATATACAGGAACGCCTGTAGCAGCTATTGCAGCAGCAGCCTGATCTTGTGTTGAGAAAATATTACAAGATGACCACGTAACTTCAGCACCTAAAGCTGTTAACGTTTCAATTAAAACAGCAGTTTGAATAGTCATGTGCAAACATCCTGCAATTCTTGCTCCAGCTAAAGGCTTAGAATCACCGTACTCTTCTCTAAGAGACATTAAGCCTGGCATTTCAGCCTCAGCAATTGTAATTTCTTTTCGTCCCCAGTCAGCTAAAGAAATATCTTTAACTTTATAAGGTAATCTTTCTGTTGTAGTTGTCATATCTATGTTAAGTTTAATAAGTTCTATTACATGCTTTTTTCGCAAAGCGAGTGCAAAGATAAGGGATTACTTTATTAAATCAAATGATAAGGAGCATGCGATTGTTAAAGTAATGTAAAATTTGTGTTTTGATTTAAAGGTGTGAATTGATCTTTCTTTGAAGGGTTTACGACGTGTTAGGTGAGAGGAGCTAATTTGCTTTCCAAAAACCCCTGAAAGGGAATCATAATTAGCTCCATTGCTAATTATTTAAAACAATAACAGTCAAGCCTTTTTCAACTCGATTAAACAAGTCAATTATATCTTCATTTTTCATTCGCACACAACCGTGCGATGCAGGTTGGCCAATAAGGCCTTCTTCGGAAGTTCCATGGATATAAATGTGTCTTTCGTAAGAATCTAGTTCGCCACCTTTATTAATGCCATTTTCTAATCCTTCAAGTGTTAAAATTCGTGTGGTGATAGCGTCTTCTCCTGTTTTTATGGGGTTGGTTTGAATGCTGGCAATGTTTCCGGTATATTTCCTAGCTTTTAAAATTCCTCCAATAGGAACATCAGACCCAAATTTTCCTTTTATCTTGTGAAGTCCGATAGGTGTCATGTCACTACCGGCTATTGTTCCAGCACCATGAGCAGAGGTAGACACCGGATAAGATATTACGTGATTTCCATTTAAGTATAAGTCTAATTCTTGTCTTTTGACTCCTACGTAGATAAAGTTTTCAAAACTATGGTCAGGGTATTTTATTGACAGGTATTCCAGTAAAAATTCATTGTTTTTTACAGGGGAATTTGTTCTTGGATTTGTGTAAAATGAAGCATTAATTAAGGACGAGGAGAAAAGTACAATGCTTAAATTAAAAAGGAACTTTTTGGATATTATGTCAAGTTTCAAAAATGTCATCTCATTTCGTTTAAGAATACGTAATTACGGTATTTTCTAAAATAGGTTATAAAATATAAGAGATACCTCTATGCATAGTAAATGGAAATTAGTAAAAGTAATTCTAATTCAGAAGAAACTAATAAAACCAAAGTGAATTTTAGCGGACTTAATAATAAATGGGCTGCCTTTTTGACTGCCTAATGCATAGCTAATAGAGAATATTCCCGGTTTTGTGCTAAAATTTATTCCAACTCCTGTACCTATAGGGGTGTCTGTGGTAAAGTTTCCTTTTACTCTATTCTCATACCAAGCTCCATCAATAAATATGAAAATATTGGAGTTTTGCTCTAAAAGAAACCTGTATTCTATAGTTCCAATAGCAAAGCTTGAATTATAAATAGACTCTTCGTCAAAGCCTCTTAACGTTATATTTCCACCTATTCTAAATAATTCGTTAGTAAACATGTTTTCATTGAAAATGAACCCAGTTTTGGAGCCTAATTTAATTGTACTTCTTTTCTTTATTGGTATGTAAAAATCCAAATTTGATTGGATTCCAAATTGAGCGGTTTTTAAATTTATGTCCTCATAAACAACAGGATTTAAGTTATTGTTTTTACGAATGGTTTTTGTTCCAGCTGAAAAGGATAAAAAAGCGGTATACCCTTTTGTTGGGTTGTATTTGTAATTTAATTTAATTGACTTCATTTCAATTCCATACGAACTGTTGCTGATATCGGCAAATTCTGGAAGTGTTGTTACAAATTGAAACTGCTGTGTAGAAAGTAAATTTGAACTTTTGTTCTGGTAAAAAACAGTAAGTGTATTGTCGCTATTAAAAAAATACTGAACACCTATTTTCCCTTCAATATTTAAAAATGTTGTATCTCTTTTATATAAAGAGAATTTTGTGTCAATTCCAAAAGATGAGTTGAGCAAAAAAGGGTAAGAAAAAGCCGTTTGGAGGTTTTGTGTAAGTGGCTGAAGTTTTCTCCAGTTTAATTGTATGGTTTCGCCTTTGTTCAATGCATTCAATAGCTTAATATTTACATCACCTGTTATGTTGATTTTCCCATCATCATCTGGTAATAGGCCTATAATTCCATTAAAGTTACTAGCAGGCTTGTTTTTTAAATAGACGTAGATATTGCATTTACTGTTTACAAATTCATATTCTGAGGGTTTAATGGCTTGTAGAAAAGGGCTTTCTTTTATTCGTGTCTCTATCTGGTTGATTATTTGTTGTTGGTAAATGTCATCTGGGTTAATTTGTAGAATATTGTAAATCAACTTATTGGAATTTTGAGCTTCTCCTTTGACAAAAATAGTGTCAATTCTAATTAATGGTCCTTTATCAATTAATAATTTACTGCTCAGTTGGTTATTGTTAAATGTTATACTATCCAATTTAATGCTGGCAAAAGGAAAGCCATTGTTTTCGTAATAGGTAAGTACTTTGTCAAATAACTTTGATAATTGTTGAGGGTTAAATGGTTTATTGGAAAATAATTTCTCTCTAAAACCTGAAGAGCCTAGCGCATCTTCATTTTCTGGGTTAAAGGTTAGCCTTGAGAAAGAATAGAAATCTCCGGAATGAATGTAAATGTTCATTTTCCAAAGAGAATCATCTATAAAAACGCTGTCAATTCCTGCTGCCAAATATCCATTTTGGATCAGCGAGTTTTGTATTACTCTTAATTTCTGTTTATGGTTTTTTCTTGAGAGATGTGTGAAACTCTTATCTAAATCATAATTTTCTGGTAATCCATGAAAGTTATTCGACCATGATTGCGCATATGCAATATTTGCAAATAGCAAAAGAATAGATATGTAGAGGTATTTTGGCACTTTATTATAGCTTTATTCAATTCTCCAATCGATTGGCTCTTTGTTTAAACTAATTAATAGCTCATTTGTTTTACGGAAATGTCCATTTCCAAACCAATAACCTCTATTTGCGCTTAAAGGAGAGGGGTGACCTGAAGTTAGTATGTGGTGATGTTCTCTATTGATAAATTTAATTTTCTTTTTTGCAAAACCTCCCCAAAGTAAAAATATTAGATCCTTCTTCTGAAAAGACAATTGTTTAATGATTTCATCCGTAAATATATGCCAACCAAAGTCAATATGAGAATTTGGTTCGTCTTTTCGCACGGTTAATGAAGCGTTTAATAATAATACGCCTTGTTTGGCCCATCTTTCTAGGTTACCACTTTTTGGGTAGGGTATTTTAAGGTCATTTTGGATTTCTTTAAAAATATTTTGCAATGAAGGAGGGTGATTTATGTTGTCTGAAACAGAAAAGCATAAACCATTGGCTTGACCCTTTCCATGATATGGGTCTTGGCCAATAATTATTACTTTAACATTATTAAAGGGCGTCAAGTTAAGTGCTGCAAAAATATCTTTTTCTGGGGGGAATATGATAGAGGTTTTCGTCTCAATAATTAAAGTTGACTGTAGCGCTGTGAAATATTCTTTGTCAAATTCTGAGGCTAACGCATGCTTCCATCCTTTCTCGATTCCATTTATTACATTGTTCATGTTCATAACTTTGGTGTTTTGTTCTTTGTAAAAGTGGATATTATTTTTAATATTTGCGGTCAAAACCTATCGGAAAGTTAAAACAAATAAAAGTCTAATAATTTTAATGAAAGTATTTAAAAACCTAGTCGCTATCGTGGGAATAACATTCTGTTTGGTGTCATGCTCTCAGCATACTACTTGTGCTGCTTATGGTGCAAGTAAGTATCAAATTAATGAGAACCAAAATGAAATAAATGTCCAGTCTTCAGAGAAAAATGTAGAGTGGATGTAATTTATTGAAACTTTATTTAGTTATTTGCGTAGATGTTTCACATCACTTAAAAATTCAAAAATGAAAAGTATTAAATTAATCGTTCTTTTTGCTGTAATATCTTTTGGGTTTGGATCTTGTTCGATGGGCGGGGGTCATACAAGATGTGCTGCCTACGCCCTTAATGAATATGAGAACGAGTGTTTAGAGGATGTCATGGAGATTGAGTCCAAAGAATATCGAGAAACCGAATTAGTTTATTAAAGATTATAAACCAATAGAATATTGTTTAAGCTCAACCAAAGGTTGAGCTTTTTTTTGTTTAGGTAAATTGATTCAGGTTTCGTTTCGTTTTAATGCTTTTAAGTATGTACTTTTGTTTTAATATAAGGAATGCGTAAATTAAGATATATATATGGGTTGCTGTTGTTTATTTTGGTGACGAAAGTTTCAGCGCAATTACCAGCTGAACAAAATAACAAAGCGGGCTTTCGGAAATCTGCTTCTGGAGGCTTTATAATGCATACGCAAGGGTTAGGCCTTAACGTATATTTTTCTAAATTTAAAACGGCTGACACAAAAAAACTCTTTGCTTTCGATATTGTTTCGATGAAGCATTCCAAAGAGGTAAAGTCGTTTGGAGTAATTGATGAAAACGCAAAAGGGTTTGTTTATGGTAAATTGAATTCATTGTATATTTTGAGGCTTGGTTTTGGGAGAAAAAAGATTCTATATGAAAAATTAAGAGAGCAGGCAGTTGAAATAAGTTGTGTTTGGATAGCTGGTCCTTCAATTGGAATGGCTAAGCCATATTATTTGGAGGTGTTTAATACAGTTGGTGAAATTGTTCAAGTAGAACGATATGATCCTGAAAAACATAATTTATCAAATATTTTTGGTCGTGGTCCAGCAGCAAGAGGTGTTTCCGAAATAAAATTTTACCCGGGCGCCTTTTTAAAGATGGGAGTTAATTTTGAATACTCAGGCTACAGGAGTAGTATTAAAGCAATTGAGGTTGGAGGAGTGTTGGATGCATATCCTCAAAAAATTCCGATTATGACAAACAGTAAAAATAATTTTTTGTATCCCTCGCTTTATATAAATTTGCTCTTTGGACAGAAATATTTCTAATTTGATTACGATGGCAGAATTGAAAGAAAAACAACCGAAAAATGAAAGGGTGAAAAAGCCGAAATGGCTTCGAGTGAAACTTCCTACAGGGAAAGAATATAGAGAGGTTCGTGATGTTGTTTCTGAACACAAATTGCATACTATTTGTGAAAGTGGAAATTGCCCAAATATGGGAGAGTGTTGGGGTGCAGGTACAGCAACGTTCATGATTCTAGGAAATGTTTGTACAAGATCTTGTGGTTTCTGTGCGGTATCAACAGGCAAACCTGCTGAAGCTGATATATTTGAACCAAGAAGAGTTGCTGAGTCCATTAAATTAATGAAAGTTAAACATGCCGTTATAACATCTGTTGATAGAGATGATTTGCAAGATGGTGGCTCTATAATATGGGAAGCAACAGTTAGAGCCGTTCGAAAACATTCGCCTGGAACTACTTTAGAAACACTGATTCCTGATTTCGGAGGTAAGTGGGTAAATTTGCAGCGCATAATTGATGTTGCCCCAGAAATTGTTTCGCATAATTTGGAAACGGTTAGAAGGTTAACAAAAGAAGTGCGGATACAGGCAAAATACAATAGAAGTCTTGAGGTTTTACGAAGGCTGAAAGAAGGAGGTATGCGAACCAAATCGGGAATCATGTTAGGTTTAGGAGAAACTGATGAGGAGGTTATTGAAGCAATGGATGACTTAAGAAGTGTCGGAGTAGATGTTTTGACTTTAGGTCAATATTTGCAACCTACAACTAAACACATAGCAGTCGATAAGTTCATTACACCCAATAAATTTGCAGAATATAAGCGCATTGGTCTTGAAAAAGGGTTTCGTTTTGTCGAAAGTTCGCCACTTGTTCGCTCATCCTACCATGCCGAAAAACACTTGTTTTAAAGTATGTTGAGGTTGCCTTAGGGTACCGCTCAAAAAATAATATCTACCTTTCGCTCAATAAGTGGTAGAAAAGTATAAAACTTTCGTTAAATTTGTACATCACAAAACAAGATTCAAGTTAAAATAGAATTGATTTTATGAAAAAAACAAAATTATTTTTAGGAACAATAGCTGTTGCAGTTGCTGCAGGAGCCTTATACGTTAGTAATAATGTTGAAACGATTTCAGAGAGATCTTACTCTACGGTAGAACTTGCAAGCGAAAGAACGAAGAAACAAAGTTGGACTCAATCCAATGAGTATTTAAACTCGCTGTATGTTAATCCTTTGACCGGGAAGGTGGAGCCAAGTGATTATGAGGCTGCTTATCAACAAGCTTTAAGCATGAACAATCAGAAAGCTGCCACCTTTACATTTGGAGAGGATGGTCCAGATAACATTGGAGGTCGAACGAGAGCAATTATTGTTGATCCCAATAACGACTTTATTGTTTATGCAGGATCTGTGGATGGCGGTGTATATAAGTCTGTAAATGGTGGAAATAACTGGAATCGATTGACTTCTTGGGATGACAATACTTTAACAGGTAATTTGTCTATCGGAACTATGTCAATCTCTTCAATGTGTATGACTCCAAGTGGAACCTTATATGTAGGGACCGGAGGTAAAAATTTATTGGGTGAAGGAAGCCTAGATTTTGAAAGTTCAGGAATGCAAGATGGAAATGGAATTTGGTACAGTACTGATGGCGGTGCAACTTGGATTCAATTATCAGGAACGCAGAATGATGAAATTTCTAGAGTTGCTGCCGATTTATCGCAAAGTGATGTTATCTATTTTGTTGGGGATAATTTGGGGATGAATAGATCTGTAAATAAAACTGTAGAGAATTTAAATAGCGATATTACGGCTAATACAGATTTGGTAAAGGTTGTTGTTTCTGCTGATGGAAATGTAGTTGTAGCTTCAGGTGCTGCTGGTACTACTAGATTGTATGTTTCCACAGATGGGGGCGCATCGTTCTTTAATTGCATTGGAAATGGTACTGTGGCATCTCCAATTTCAAATGGAGGAAACAGGAAAGAATGTGCTGTTTCTTATGAAAAAAATTCTGCGGGATACTACAACCTGTTTATGGCTGAAGAGTCGGGAGGACAAATCAGGGGAGTTTGGTACTCCGAAGATCATGGGCAAAATTGGTACAAAATTGCGCCAGCGTCAACTTTTGGGTGGACACCTTGTATATCTGCTAGTGGACAATGTTACTATGATATGGTAATTGATGGAGTCCCAGGTCATCCGGATCACTGTATTTTTGGTGGTATAGATTTATATAGATGGGAAAAAACGGAAGGCACTGCTGCATCAGATGCCGATGGCCAGTGGGAGCAAATTTCTTTGTGGAACGCAAATCAAAATAGTCCTATATATGTTCATGCGGACAATCATCACCTTACTTGGGACTCTAACGGAGCTTTATATATTGGCAACGATGGAGGAATGTCTAAGTCTTTCACTAATTCCACTTCTTTCTTTACTGTTATAAATAAAGGATACAATGCTACTCAATTTTACGGTATTGGTTATGGCCCGAATGGAGAAACTATCGGAGGTGCTCAAGATAATGGTACAGCTTATAATGATCATACGAGTTCAAGTGGAAAATCTTATGCTAAGGTAAATGGAGGGGATGGTTTTGAATGTGAAATCTCATTTATGGGTAATGGAGAAGTTATTTACTCTACCATCTACGGAGGATCTTTACAAAGAAGTTCTGATAAAGGATTAAATTGGCAAACCGCCGATGCTCCTGCCGCTGGTTCAGGGTTTTATAACGCTATTCGCTTATTTGAAGATGATAACGATTTAGATTCGAAAGATTCCATTCAATTTATACCAGATTCATCCATGTCGATAGGAGATGTTGTTGAGTACAATAGCGAAACTTTGAACTTACCACTTACTTACACATTAACACAAGATTTAACAGTATTTTGGGATACGGTTATACCGGCAACTGATTCTGTTTTGCCAAATTTTGATACAATTCCAGGTGGCGTACCTTATTTGTATAATCCAATTGCACAAGATACTATTAACTTAGTAGACCCTAAGCAATCTTTGTTCGCTACGATGGGTGATCAGGTCTATATAACACGAGAAATGGTAAGGTTTAGCTCTTCATTGGTAAATAATAACCCTGGAGATCAGCCATGGTGGAAAACAGGAATTGGAGGAGCTCATTCTTATGAGTTCTCTAAAGATGGAGATGTTTTATGGATTGGAACTACTAATGGTATTTTACATAGAGTATCAGGATTGGATAGCGCTTATTCCTCGAAAGCAGGTGATATAGATTATCGACCGGAAACAGGCGATACAATTATTAACCTTTCAACAGGCGATACAATTTTGGGAGGTTTTGAAACATTGGATTGGAGTGCAGAAAACTATCGTTATGGAAATTTTGATGATAGTTCTGCTGTTACCTATAAGCTATGGACGACTTCGTTTACCATCGGTCAAATTATAACTGACATTGCAACAGATCCGCTTGATCTTGACCGAGTTTTGATAACTTCAGGAACATCTCTAGGTACAGTTAAATTGTGTACAAATGCTTCTACGACTACTTCTGCAGGTGATTTTAATGATGTAAGCGGTAATTTGCCAAATTATGCTATGTTTGGTTGTGAGTTTATCATGAATCCTAATGGAGATGATATTTGGATGGTAGGAACGGAGTTTGGTGCTTATTCTTCTGATAATGGGGGTACTTCATGGACTGCTCACACAGCTGAAACCGGTATTGTGCCAGTTTTCGATGTGCGTCAGCAATGGAGAGATTTTAATCAAGGTGTTAAAAACCCTTATGAAGTGTTCTTAGGAACATTTGGAAGAGGTATATGGACTTCAGATTCTTATGTTGGTTCCGGAGAGCATCAATTAATAGATGATGTGGAAGATATTTCAGGAATTAGTATTTATCCTAACCCGCTTTCTTCGGAAGGAAATGTGTCTTTTGAATTAGGTAGTAGGTCTAATGTTGAGTTTAAAGTATATGATTTACAAGGTAAAATTATTAATCAAGTCGTTTGGAGTAATATGAATTCTGGTAAACACAACATGAGTTTTAATGTGGATAAATTACCTTCGGGAACTTATTTAGCAACTCTTAAGTCCGGAACTTCAACTGAAGTAACTAAGTTTATTAAATTTTAACAAAAATAAAAACGGTATAAGCCTCAACTCGTTTATCGAGTTGAGGCTTTTTTTTTACCTTTAAGTAAATAAATGAATTATGGGAAAGATTAGAGTAGCCATTAATGGATTTGGAAGAATAGGGAGGGTTTTTACACGTGCAATTCAATGTAATGACAATATTGAGTTGGTAGCGATTAATGATTTATCTGATACTGCAACTCTAGCACATTTATTAAAATTTGATTCTGTACATAGAGGGTTTAATGGAACGGTAGTGGCAAGGGATAATGAAATTGTCATTAATGAGAAGGGAGTGAAAGTTTTCAATGAAAGAGATCCAGAAAATTTACCTTGGTCATCATTAGGTATTGATGTAGTTGTTGAAGCTACTGGTATTTTTCGAACGAGAGCATTAGCATCGAAACATATTAAAGCTGGGGCGAACAAAGTAATTTTATCGGCACCGGCAAAAGAAGATGGTATAAGAACCGTGGTAATGGGTATCAATGATTATTTAATCGATGGAACGGAGCAGATAATAAGCAATGCTTCCTGTACGACAAATTGTGCAGCCCCGATGGTAAAAATAATTGATGAGTTGTGCGGAATTCAAAATGGATATATTACGACTATTCACTCATATACTGGTGATCAACGCTTGCACGATGCTCCTCATTCGGATTTGCGCAGGGCAAGAGCAGCTGCTGAGTCCATTGTTCCAACTACAACCGGAGCTGCAAAAGCAATAACTAAGATTTTCCCTCACTTACACGGTCATATGGGGGGAGTAGGTATTCGTGTACCTGTTCCCGATGGTTCGTTAACAGATATTACTTGTATGGTTGATAATCCTGTATCGGCGGAGGAATTGAATAACGTATTTAAAGAATACGCAGAAGGTTCTTTAAAAGGGATAATCGAGTACATTGAAGATCCTATTGTATCTACAGATATAATAGGGAATACACATTCGGTTATTTACGATTCGAAATTGACTTCTATAATTGGAAACATGATAAAAGTTGTCGGTTGGTATGACAATGAAGCGGGGTATTCTAATCGAATCGTGGATTTAATCGAAAGGATAGAAAGCTAGTCTTCAAACTTTTTTAATTCTACTTTTTCTCCATCAAAAACAGCATAAGTGCAATGCTGTAACCAGTCACCGAGGTTAATGTAGGAACTTCCATTTTGTAACTGATGTTCTATTGGCCAATGCCGATGACCAAAAATAAAATAATCATAATGATTTTCCTCTAGCTTTTTATTACAATATGTGATTAGCCATTCTTTGTTTGCGCCTAAAAATTTTTGTGGTTCTTTATTTTTGGATCTACTTCTTCTAGACCAGTAATTAGCCATACCAATTCCAAAATTTGGATGAATCCTTGCAAAACACCATTGACAAAATTTATTAGCAAATACTTTTTTAATGAATTTATAGCCATTATCGCCCGGTCCCAAACCATCTCCATGTCCTAAAAAGAATTTTTTTCCTCCAATTTCTCTTGGTCCATGCTTTCTATGCATTATTATTCCTAGTTCTTTTTCGAAATAATCAAACATCCACATATCATGGTTTCCAATAAAAAAATGAACTGGAATACCACTATCTGTAATTTCTGCAATTTTGCCTTGTATGCGAATATGCCCTTTTGGGATAGCGTGTTTATATTCAAACCAAAAGTCAAAAATATCGCCCATTAAAAAAATTTCTTGCGCGTCTTTTTGAGCCATTTCGAGCCATCTTACAATCTTTTTTTCGCGTTTGAGGCTGTCACTTGAATTAGGCACGCCCAAGTGATAGTCAGAAGAAAAGTATATTTTTTTACCTGGTTGCACAGTACAAATTAACGTAAAAAAATTAATTTTAAGGCTTCACTTCACGAAGCATTTTAAATGGATTCAATTGATTTATATTGATCATAAAGCGGATTCGTTGCCAGAAATCAATCTCCGGCTGAGAATATTCCAATTCCTTCATAATTTCACTTGAGAAAACTAGAGGAATATAGATTTCGAATATGTCCTTTGGTAAATGAATGTAAATACCTGCATCATACAATACTCCGATCTTTTCGCTTACAGTTCCATTTGTTATCTGAGTATATGGATATAGGCCAGCATCCGCAAATATTCCAATTGGGCCAACAGGAGATTCAATTTTTATATTTGTGCTTAAAATCCAACTATTACTAGAGTAGGATGTAGGGATTTTAAATGCTCCATGGGTATTTGTGATTTGCTGAGATAACATATTTGGATGATTATTATTTCTTCCAAGCAGAACATGGTCGTATAGGTAATCATAATCTGCATTTTGTCCAGCTAATCTCCAGCTGTACCGATTAGAAAAATCATTTGACTCTTGTATAGAATACCCACCAAAAAAGCGAAAGTCAATTCCTTTTAAATATACATTGTAGTTCAAGCGAAGTTTAGCTTCAAGGCTTAATTGCGAAAAGTTAGTTGCTAAATTTGGGTCTCCGTGCAAAAATTGTAAATCTAGTGATGCAGGTTTTAGTATTTGCCGATTGGAAACTTTATAGTTGAGTATATTATATCTATTGGGCTTAAGTATTTTGTTTTCACTGGATTCGAAGGTCGAGACAAAACGATAGCTTAAAAGTTGTTTAACTTTTCGTAGAGGCGCTTTAATTTCTGTTTTTATGTGGCCTTCAATTTTTAATCTCTGATCTAGGTTAATGTTTTCAGGAAATGCATAATATGGAACTGTATTGTATGTTTTGTCCAATCCAAACGCAGCTATTTCTGCTCCCATTGTAAGCCTTCTAAAAATCGCATTAGGATACATGTTATAATACATTTGGCCTACACCATTTACGTTATTTAAACGTGTGCTATACATTGGTATAGCTAACCATTCAAGTTTCTTCTCCGGAAAAGTAGTATTGTACAAAGCTATTCCAGGCATTATTCCGTCTGCAGAATTCCAACCTAATAATGGAAGATAGAATAAAGATGCTTTATCCCTGCTTTCAATACTTCCTAAAAACTCCATGCTTATTGGCCTAGCTTTTTTAAATAGTCCAGAAGTTTTAATTACATCGTCTGTTCTATCAATTTCAGGAATGTCTCTATTATAATCTAAAATAATTTTATCTGCACCCTCTGCATTAAAGTCAATTGTAATTTCATCGGAATTACCGTCAAACCATTTTTTTGCAACGACTATTGAGTCGTCCTTAATCCCAAATAAGGCAAATGGAGCCGCTATATCGGCCTTGTTTTTTATGGTTACTTTAAATTTTCCAGTTTCATTTTTTTTAATGCTAGCTATTTTGTAATCGATTTTTTTCGTTGTTTTTATATAGTCATCAAAAAACCAACTTAGATCTTTTCTGGTTACAGATTGAAATACATCTCTCAGGTCATCCGGTTGAGGATGTTTGAATTTCCATTTGTCAAAGTATGCATGCATGCATTTATTAAAAAGAGTTTCACCTAAATAAGCAAGCATGTAATCCATTCCAATTCCAGTCTTTCCATACACAATCGCTCCATAATTTGTAGGTGTAAAATCTTGTGATGCAGTTTCAATAGGTTGATCATAATTTCTTCTTGCATTGAAAAGGTAGCCTAAATCGTACATTCCTCTTGGACCATAAACATTTAGACCTGATTTAGCCATAATTCCTTTTGGTAAACCAATACCTCCTAAATCCATTTTTGGATATTTGGTTTCGGTATACCTGTTTTCAGTAAAAGTATTGAGACCTTCATCCATCCAAGCATGTTGCCTTTCGTTTGAACCTAAAATTCCGTAAAACCAATTATGCCCCACTTCATGGACAATCACTTGCTCTAAGGAAAATGCTGAATAAGACTCTCCAATTACCGTAATATTTGGGTATTCCATGCCTCCGCCAGCACTAATAGATCCGTCAACCGCGGTTACGTGTTTATATGGATAGTCCCCATTCCATAGGGAATAGTAATAGGTAGCATCATTTAAATATTCGATAGATTTTGCCCATAATTTTGCCTCATTGTTAGTGAACATAGCCCATGTGGTTACCTTGTTTTTAGAATGCGGTAATTCTACTTCACCTTTCAATACATAATATCGCTTGTCAGCAAACCAAGCAAAATCATGTACATTTTCTTGGTGGTAATGGAGGGTTTTTAATTCTGTAGAACTTTCTGGAAAATCCATTCCATCTTTCCTCCAGTATCCAATTTTATCTTCCTTAAGTAAAAGTTCAGTTTCAGTAACTTTGTTTTCAAGCCAAGCAATCTCTTCTTCACCGTTTACTAAATCACCCGTTGCTCCAACCACATAATTTTTGGGCAATGTAATTGTAACATCGTATGTTCCGTATTCTGAATAAAATTCACCTTGACTTAAGTAGGGCATAGGGTGCCATCCATCTTTATCATATACAGCTGGTTTTGGAAACCATTGTGTTATCTGGTAAGACTCACCAATATGACCTAATCTAGAGTAAATTCCTAGTGGTATTTTTACCCTAAAGGGAGTGGTTATGGTTATTTTTTCGCCTGGCGCAAGTGGAGATTTTAATACTAAAGCGAGAATATCGATGTGGTCAATGTCTGGAGCTGAAATAACAAATTCTCCATCTACTTTAAAGTCTAATGAATCGATAAACCCTCTGTCTATACTATCTGCAAAATGAAATTCAACTTCCCCATTTTCATCATTTTGGATAGCCATGTCAGTACCATTGTTTCTATAGGCATTTGGCCAAATGTGCATGAAAATGTATTCTAATGAATCAGGGGAGTGA
>Ga0255758_10000640_pt1 | contig 38757 bp, 60 predicted proteins | sample 011ome_24_FD_179958 | JGI IMG/M metagenome (GOLD analysis project Ga0255758, IMG submission 179958) | Coastal salt marsh microbial communities from the Groves Creek Marsh, Skidaway Island, Georgia - 011513CT metaG (version 2) | ecosystem: Environmental > Aquatic > Marine > Intertidal zone >... | reverse complement strand
GTTGCAAAAGATAATGATGGAAATGAAGTAAGTATTAATTGGTCATCAGTTAATGCTTGGATAGACCCAGATACATACAAATATAATAGAGAACAAGAATATCCATCAATTCAAGAACAGTTAGATATGCAATACTGGGATAAGGTTAATGGAACAACAAATTGGCAAGACGCAATAGCTAAAGTTAAATCAGATAACCCAAAGGTAGATAGTTAATGGCAATAATAACTTTAAATAATAATTCTTTATCTAGTGTAACAGCATTACCTGCTGGTGTAGGTGGTAAGGTTTTGCAAACTGTTACTAGCACAAATAATCAACAAATATCTACAACTTCAACATCTTTCGTTGCAACAAATTTAAAAGCTACAATCACTCCAACCTCAACTTCAAATAAAATTATTATACTTGTAAGTGGAACTGTGTATAACAATACAGTTGAAAAAAATACTTTAGTGACAGTATATAGAGGTGGTGTTTCATCTGGAACAAATCTTGGTTCAGGTGGAAGTTTTAGTTCACTTTCAAGAGTTTATAGTGCTGGTGGAGAAATTGTAGTTCCTACTGCTGTTACATTTGAAGATAATCCATCTACTACATCAGCTACACTTTTTGAAGTAGCAATAAAAATAGACCCAAGTGGTACAGGATATTTTGGTATTAATAATGAAAAAACATCAATAGTTTTAATGGAGATAGCTGGATAATGATTATAGAAGCAATATTAAAAATAAATCCTAACGCAGAAGTATCTGTAAGTGGTAATGATATTAATACAGTTCAATGGCACAATGGAACAACACCTATTTCTAAAGCTGACATACAAGCACAATTACCTATTGTAGAATTTGATATGGCTATGGAAGATTTAAGAGCCAAAAGAAATAAACTATTAGCAGATACAGATTACCTTGCGTTATCTGATAATACTATGAGTGCAGAGATGACAACTTACAGACAATCTTTAAGAGATATAACAAATGGTTTAACTACTGTTGCTGATGTTGAAGCTGTAGTTTTTCCTACTAAACCAGCTTCTTAATCCAATTACCTTTATCATCTAAGATCATAGGCATTAGTCTTGGAATACCATCTATAATCATTCCACAACCTATTATAAATCTAGTTTTAAAGTTTTTAGCATAAGCAAATGCCATTGATTTTTGATTAATAAGACAACCAACATTCATACCAAAGAATATATTATCTGGATTAGCCCAATAAGAGATAAGAAACTTAGTATGATAGTGGCCTTGTACACAACTCATACCCATTGTTTGAGATACTTTTAATACATCTGCTGATCTACCATGAGTAAAAAAACATCTTGAACCATTAGATAATGTTAAAGTTAAATCATCAATCCATTCCCATTTTTTAGTACCAAGAAAATCACCATAATCTTTTAGAAATTCTTTTGACATACCAAATTTTAATGCACGTCTATAAACAAGACTAGAATGGTTACTATCTACTTCTACCATTTTAGGAAATATATCTTCTAATTCTTTAATGTATTTTTTAGCTTCTTTTAATTCATGCCCTGCGCTAAATAAATCTGGATTATGTTCATGCATAGAGATAGCATGAAAATCTAACAGATCACCTATATTAACAATCATGTCTGGTTTATATTCTTTTTTTATTTCTCTTAAAAATTCTATGCTATCCTTGTGATGATAAGGAACGTGCATATCACTAATCACTAATATTCTTTTGTTCATATAACTCCGCAGGAGAACCATCTATATGTTCTTCTAATTGTTTAAGTTGTTCTTTGGGATCAATATATTTAACAGTTCCATTTTCAATGTGAACATTATTAATTATTTCAGTAGGTTCATTTTTACCGTAATTAATAATTACATCTTCTATGATTAACATAACTAAACTTATAGTTTAATTTTTAATATTTGCAACTTCTCATTGTTGAGGAAAGTTCGTTAGCACGTTCTGGAGTTTGTTCGGCCCAGACACTATCAAGCATTTCATCTGCGGCTGTATCCCAATCTTCTTCTTTTACAGCTTTTAAAGTGTTTTTAAATTTAGATACACCTGTCATGCCTAATTGAAATACCATCTCAATTATGACACATTTGGCTTTGTAGTTCATAGCTTGATTACCTAGTAATCTTTCAGCACCAACTACAGCATTAGTAAAATCTAATTCAAAATAATCGTTTAATAATTTTTGAGAGTATGTATGTCCTTCTACAAAAGGGTCATCTTCTTTAACCAAATGACCGTACCCAATTGTGGCAAAACCTAGACTATCTTTATAAATAGTATTTCTAAATCCTTCATGTTCTTTGATACGGTCTTTTAGTTCTTCGTACATTATGATGATTTTTTCTTAAATCCAGACTTCATGTTACTGTATGCTTTAGCAGTAATTGTACTTTTAGATTTTGGTCTAGATGTACCTGCTTTTTTTCTAGCATTGATGTTTGCGTATAAACTTTTTTTAGCCATTGTATCTCCTATTTTTTGTTTCTAAAGATTTGTGTACCTTTTATACCATATATTGAAGCAACGACAAGTATCCACAAATTTGTAAACCATGAAGGAAGCTGTGAGAACATATCAAAAAATAATTGAACCTTATCCATTGCTGTAGGATCATCCGATATCACGGCCCACGCAAGTACCAACACGGGCAAACTTAGAATTATAAGAACCGCCTCATCTTTCCAGTCTGATTGACGGGCCTCTAACAATTTGCCTTCGTATTGTTTTTCACCTTTTGCCATAGCTTCTGCATGACGCATTTGAGCATCAGACATAAGCATTTTAGTTTGTTGTTTATTTTTGTAAATGTGAGTACCAGCTTTGAGTGCTAATGATATTGCATTTAACCACATAAATTATCCCCAGAATTTAAAAAATTTTCCTGTTCCTAATATAATAGCAACTAATGAACCAATTGCAAATATAGCTTTAATGCCACCTTTACCCATATTTACTTGGGCTTTTAAATCTTCTATGTCTTTTGAGTTTTTTAATACTAATTCTTTTACTTCATCTAGTTTGAAAGCAATCATTTTGTGAGATGCAGATACAGGAGTTCTCTTTACTATTTTTTTTTTACGCATTTGTACCCTCTTTGCACCAAAATCTAACGTGTAATTTATTTTCATTAATCATATTAAAATCTGTTTTTCCTAAATATTCAACACTTGCTGAATAACCATATATAGCACATTCTGCATAATTATTAAATAATTTTTGGTATTGAATTGGCTGTGTACATTCACCATTTATGCCAGAACACATCTGTAATATAAGTAAAAATTTAATCATTAGCTAACCTATCCATATGATTATATATTCTACCTATCTGTTTATCTACAGACATTATTTCTTCAGTAAGCATACCTACATGAATTTGTAGTTCAACAATTGTAATTAATACATAAGTAGATAAACCCATTAAAATAGTTCCTAATAATGCTATCATTGCTGTATTAGTTTTTCTATTCATTTAGCTATTTTACCTTTATTGATACCTTTTTTAATAACATAATCCCTTGTTCCATTAGCACCTATATTAACTTCTTTTTTTAGGTACTTTGTTAAATTCATTTCTTTAAGTTTTTTCTCTGTATGCTTTTTAAACTGTTCTAATACTTTTGTATCTCTCATTTATTTTTTCTCTTTCTTCTTAATATTTTTACTCTTGATTGCCATAACCAAACAGAAAATCTAATTGAGTATGTTTCTAAAAATGAAAACAAAGTGTCCAGACCACCAAAAAATTTTAATAAAAACCTATCAATCATGTCGCTGGGCCTCCAAAAAAAGCCAATAAACACATAAGTATTATTAATATTGCTGTAAATCTGTAATCCATAACCTTCTATTTTATCAGAATAAGAGGTTAATTGGTATTATTTTTTCTTTTTGGAGTAATCCCTAGCCTTAATCATTTGAAGGTACTGTATGGCCTTCTCTATGTCTTGTAGGCCACCTTTTGAGCCGTGCCTACATATATATTTGATTGCCGCACCTTCTGCATATAGAAGTTTATTGGCATTAATAAATTTAGCAGGTTGGATAACCATTTTTTTGTAATGGTTACCCCCTACTTGTTTTTTATAAACACTCATTAGAATGATACATCCATGTAGTGAGAACAAAATTCATTGACACTACAATAATGCTGACATCTAACGTCTTCACCTTTACGTTCTACAATAGCACAACCTTTACCTTCTACCATTTTTTCACCAACGATAAATTGTTTAGCTTGTTCTTTTGTAGGAAATAAACGCCAAGCAGATTTTCTACCATCCTTCATAACAGCAAACTGATCTTCTTTACGCCATCTTTCTTTAGCTGTACACAAAGGTAGTTCCTTCATCTTCTCTGCGTCTTGGTGTAGTTTTATTCTAGCTTTAACATAATCTTCCTGTTGTTGATCTGACCACCTACGAATAGGTATCATTACAACTTGTTTTCTAGGATAATTGTCTGATTGCATTACTCTTAATTTAGACCAATCTCGTAGTATAGCCATGATAGATAATGATTTAACTTTCAATTCTTTTTTATATCTAGTTAAATCTTTTTGGTTTTTACGACATAGAAAATCAAGAACATTTAATTGTTGTTCCCATTCAACTTTACCATTTGTTAAAGCATCTAATGCTGACCAAGCTGAAGTAACTTTAAAATCTATAAGTTTACCGTCACCTGTAAGCAAATCAAAAGCACCAGATAATGTCCAACCGTTAGTGATGGTATCATCTTTATAGTACAATCTACGTTCAGCTATATCACTAGCAACTTTTGCTCGTTCTATAATGTGGTGAACTGATTGGCCCAATAAAGAAAATATACGATCAGACACATCTTCTTTAATCAAATCATTATTTCTCATTTGCAAGACCCTAATTCTAGGGGGTGCAATCAAACGGGTAGTAGAGATGTCTGACCCACTACTATCATAGGGGTCATTCTTTACAGCCCGTTCAATTACTTTTGGTAAGTTTGAGTTATTTGTGATAATCATTAAAATGGGATTGGGCTATCACCGACACTTGCACCATTACCTTCATCACCTTGATCTTGGTTCATGCCTTCCAACTCTTTTGATCTTAAAATAATGTTTCTAATACCTTCAGATAGATTATTAAAAACTTCTTTTTTACCATTTTGAAAATCCTCTAAACTAAACACTACTCCTTGAGTAATTTGTTCAGCAATTGGATCACCTTTTTTCATTGGCATTATAGATGATATTCTTGGTTTCCCATTCTTATCCATAACATTCAATAAACAAGGTACACCAAGTAATTTAGAAATATCAAATGATTGTTTTTCTGCCTCACTAAATGCTCTACCTCTCCATGAAGTTAAATCATTACCAAGATTAGATTTCTCATGTAATGATAACGTATAGAACTTACTGATTGTTAATGGTTGTCCTTCACTATTCAGTTCTTCTGGTGTTTCAAAGATAATTAGAACTTGACGTTTCCAACTAACCTCACCGTTAAAATCTGATTTTTGTGTACCTAGATCAATAATCTTTACACATCTGGCTTTGTGAACGCCAACTGATACACTTGGATAACGTGGTGCATCTCCACTACCTGCTATTATACTTGTCATTTTGTTGTCCTTTTTTGTATATTTATTATTTAATTGATAGCGTTATTTCATACGAATTAACTAAAGTCAAAGATTAATTGACATATGTTAATAAAAATGTATAACTTTTTGCATGGCTACAATATTACCAGAACTAATAAATGAACTTGAAGCAAAAGCTAAACGATTAGAAAAAGATGTTGTGAATATAGATAAGTCATCTGTAATTCCTCAACACACTAACAAAGCTGAAGCTATATTATCAACCACAAAAGAACTAATAGAAACTGAAGAAACAATGAAGTATCTATTAAGATTAAAGAGTATGTATTATGACCAATCTTAAAATAGCAATGGAACGAAAAAAAGAAATCGTTAATCAATACGGTGGTAAAAATTTAGCTAGAATGTTAGGTATTTCACATCCAGCAGTATCTAAATGGAAAGTAATACCACCATTTAGAGCATATCAAATTGCAAAACTTGGTGATTTTGATATAGAATACATTAGACCAGATTTACAAATTGCGCCTTTAAGGTAGGCGTAGCCCATCCACAATTTAGGGTAAAAATATACCTTCTGTATGGGGCGGTTTTTTCTTTCTCTCTCTAAGTTTAGTTTTCCGCCTCATACCCCCTTATTTTTTAACAATTTTGTATAGCACCGCTATAGCACCGCTATAGGTCTGCTAAAAAGTGCTATTGTTTTGCTAATGGCAAAAAATAGCCCTTCACCTTCACCTTCATCTTCACCTTCACCTCCAACTGCACACAAGATACCCCTATTGACACCTATTTCTTTTTGGTTTAAAACAAAATTAACTAAACTCAAGGACAAAATTAATATGAGAAAATCAATAACAGACGAACAAGCACCTGCGTTTCAATTTTATGCAAGTGATTGGATAAGTGACCCAAATAGATTAAAACTATCTTTAGAAGAACAAGGTGCATATATTTTATTATTTTGCCATGCATGGAGAGGTTTTCATATACCTTTTGATAATGAAACAATTGCCAAAATGTGTGGGTGTAGATTACAAAAAATTGAAAAAATTTTACCTAAAATTAAACATCTATTTGAAGAAGTAAAAGGCAAAGATAATAAAAAATATTTAATATGTATCCAAGCTGAAGCTGAACGTAAGGAACAAATTAAAAATAGAAAAAAAAAAGTAGTAGCAGGTAAGTTAGGTGCTAAAATTAGATGGGGTGAAGAAAGTTTGGAGGAGAGCAAATGACAAAAATAATATTTTTTATTTTAACTTGCGCTACCTGTAATCTAACTCAAATTTCTTTGTACAAAAGTCCAATGGAAGATTGTTTTGATTATGGCAATCATATTTTAGATCAATTAGAATACAAAGAAGGAACTGATGACATAAGAGCAGGTCATTACACTATACAAGGTTATTTAGTAATAGGTTATCGCTGTGAGTAGTTTTAATGAAAATTCTCATTACAGTATGTTTCTTGATTATTTTGGTAAACATCATTCATTCCAAACATTTGATGATAAGGGCCTAAACAAGAGATTAATAAAACAATTGCATGGAAGTATAAAAGTACATTTTCACGAATTGGCTGATCTTAATAGTAAAGGTGCAGGTATATATTTTACAGTTAATGAAACTAATGGTCTTGGTCGTACAACTAAAAATATAGAAAAAATTAGGGCTGTGTTTATAGATTTAGATGGTACACCATTACCAGATAGTTTTAATATTCCACCTAATCTAATTGTAAATACTTCGCCAAAAAAATACCATTGTTATTGGTTAGTCAAAGATATGCCGTTAGAAAGTTTTACTTTGTATCAACAAGCATTGGCATCTAAATTTAATTCTGACCCTGTTGTAAAAGATTTACCTAGAATTATGAGAGTTGCAGGTTTTTATCATCATAAAAAAAATCCTTATCCTGTAAAAATAATTCAATGTACAACTGATATGCCTTACACCATGAAGGAAATCAAAGAAGGTTTAGAATTAAAAAGGCCAGAGCAAAAAACTATTAAGATGGATTATAAACCATCAACATACAAAGGCAAATACACAGGCACACTTCGTTACGGTATCAATGCAGGTGAACGTCATGCACAATTAGTTAAAATATTAATAGCTATAAAAAAACGTGGTGAAAGTTATGATTACGCAAAAGGTGAAGCTATTGAATTTGCAAAATCATGTGTACCACCAGAAAATCTAAACGAAGTTATGTTTCAATTAAACGATATATGGAGAAGATATTAATGAACCTATTGAGAGATTATCAAAAAAAAGCAATTGAAGATATTAGACAACATTTTAGAGAAGGTAAAAAAAGAATATTATTAGTTGCCCCTACAGGTAGCGGTAAGACTGTTATTGCTTGTTCAATGATGGAAGGCTTAGTTAAAAATAATAGATTTGGAATGTTTGTGGCGCACAGACGTGAACTTGTTATGCAATGTAGTAGAAAACTTGCTGACTTTGATATTAAACATGGAGTTATAATGGCAGGTAAGTCTGGTAGTATTTATTCTGATGTTCAAGTTGCAAGTGTTCAAACATTTTCAGCTAGAAAAGACAATGATGATTTTGTTAAACCACAAGCTGATGTAATTATATTGGATGAGGCCCACAGAAGTACATCTAAATCATTCCAAGATTTAATAAACACTTACCCAGACGCATGGGTAATTGGTCTTACTGCAACACCATGCAGAAATGATGGGCGTGGTCTTGGTAATATTTATCAGGAATTAGTCAATTGTGGTACAATCAAAGAATTAACTGCAAAAGGTTATTTAGTACCTAACAGAATAGTTGCCCCATCAATACCAGATTTACAAAACATTCGTATTATGGCAGGTGATTATGAAAAAAAAGCATTAGACACTAGAATGAATACACCTAAATTAGTTGGTGATATTGTAAGTCATTGGATAAAGTATGGTGAGAACAGACCTACTGTTGTGTTTGGTACATCTATTAAACATTCTAAATACATTGCAAATATATTTAAACAAAATGGAATTCCTGCGGGTCACATAGATGGTGAGATGCCAGAAATAGAACGTGAAAAAGTATTACAAGATTTACAAGATGATAAAATAAAAGTTTTATCTAATTGTATGGTACTGACAGAGGGTTGGGATCAACCTAAAATCTCATGTGTAATTATAGCAAGGCCCACTAAATCTTATTCTATGTATTTACAGATGGTTGGTAGAGCATTACGACCTGCTGAAAATAAAAAAGATACATTGATCATAGATCATTCTGGATGTGTATATGAGCATGGGTTTCCAGAAGATGTACCTAATTGGGAATTGACCGTATCTAAAATAAAACAAAAAGAAAAAAAAGTTGTAGAACCAATTGAGAAACAACCATTTACGTGTGTCCAATGTGATACAGTTTATAAACCTTCTAAAGAACAACCAGAGTGTCCTAATTGTTCATTTGTACCTACCAAAAAAGAACAAGCTATACTTATACAACAAGGTAGATTAGTAGAACTTCCTAAAATGAAAATTAAGACAGATGACAAACAAAAGTTTTATGCTGAATTGTTGTATTATGCTAAACAAAAAGGTTTCAAAGAAGGTTGGGCTAGTCATACTTTTAAAAGAAAGTTTGGTCATTTTCCACATAGTAAAAAAGTATTTCCAATTGCTACATCAAAAGAAACAATGGGTTTTATTATTCATTGTAATATAGCAAGAGCAAAATCATACAACATGAAGGAGTTATCAATATGAGTGAAGAAATAACAGAACAGCATATGCATAAATTACGAGAAATCGGTACGAACCATGCAAAAGCTAAGAAAAACCTAGAAAGATTACAACATGGCCGTAAAATATTATTGGCTGTGATTATGAAAGAAAAAATGATAAATTCCAATACAGGTAAATTGGATAGCGTTAATGCTCAAGAACGTGAAGCAAGATCAGATGATAGATATAAACAACACATTGATGAATTAGCTGATGCTGTTGGTGAAGAAGCTAAATGGAATTGGGAAAAGAAAATGATTGAAATTAATTTTGAAACATGGAAAACCAAAATGATTAATCAAATGAAAGAAGCAAAACATTATGGCCTCAAAAAAGATTAAACGAAAAGACCCATATTACTACAAACTAGATAAATATGAATGTTGGTGGGAGGATCATGCGTCTTCATGTGAATGGAAAGACATCAAAGAGGCCAGTAAAGATACTTGTGAAGTATGTTTTACTGAAGGGTATTTAATTAAAAAAACAAAATACAATCATATTTTTACTATGTCATTCTCACACAATGAAGTTGGTGATGAAATGATTATTGCCAATAAAAATATACTTAAAATCAAAAAGATAGGTAGTAGAACTTTTTACAAAAAAGATTTTAATTACAATGAGTACAAAAACTAAACAAGAAAAAGACCACATGAATAAAGTTGCTGGTCTAGGTTGTTTGATCTGCAATAAAATGGGTTTTCCAGACAGCCCTGCTGAACTACATCACATAAAAAACCTTACAGGTATCGGGCGCAAAGCTAGTAATTTTGAAGTTATACCATTATGTCCAAGACATCACAGACAAGGTAAAGACGCTTATCATTATAGTCCTAAATCTTTTACAAAAAAATGGGGAACTCAAAAAGAATTGTTGCAACAAACATTAACAATGGTAAAGTCTGTATATGAGTAAAATTAAAAAAGGAGAGGAAATGATTAATAAACTATATGAAGTTTTAAACGAATATGATGCATCTAAAATTGATACCATGATGAATATTGATGGCATTGATTGGATAAGTAAATTTGATAATGAAATGCAAAGACATGGTTTTAGTGTTGTAAAAGATGGTAAAATGTCTGTACGTATGACAGCTAAAGAAACTAAACTATTTATGGCTGTTAAATTTATGGGTATGCAACAAATCAAATTTTTACTTGATGCGTTGCAAAATGTTTTAAAATCTTATAGTAATGAAGTTATCGTTAAAGACAAAGAAATTGAAACTTTAAAAAACATAATTGATGCTAAAGATAAAATAAATGGCGAAACAAAACTTCAAGGAATTTCATCCAAGACCTAAACCTAAAAAGAGAATACGTGTACATAAAAAAACGAAGTCCAAGTCTGAAAAGCGATCTTATAAAAAATACAACAGACAAGGCCGTAGGCCGTAATTTATTATTAGGTTATATGGTAAAACTTGATAGAGCAAAAAAAGAAAAAGCAAAATCAATCAAGATTAAGCATCAATGGAAATTAAAATATTTAAAATTATTGGATAAGTATAAAAAATTAAAGGTGTCGTACAAAGAAATGTACGAACACCCTTAATTGTCATGTTAATTAAATTAAAACGCCTAGTATAAATCCGCATACAAAACATAACCATTCACGTCTGTAATACAGTTCAAGGGCCTTCCAATCTTTTGGTGTTTTTCCTAAAAATTGCATTATTGTTCCTCCTTTATTATTTTTTTAAGTATATCCTTCCATGCCTTATTAGGCTTGTTAGTAGTCTTTGACCATCTTTTTAAATTCCAAATAGCCATTTTCATTAGATTAGCTGAAAATTGTAAATCAGCAACCATACTTTGTTCTGGTGTTCTAGGTTTATCCATAAATTTAGTATGAACTTTACCTACAAACTCATCTATTTTATTCATCTCCTGCATTTTTATCCCTTTCATTTAAAATATTAGTTAAATTTGTAACTAACAATCTTAGATTTAATGTATCAAGCAACTTTGCATTTTTAATAGCAAGATCAAATTTATCTGCTTGATATTTCATGTTGTGGTTTTTTGAGTGTATTTCAAAATGTTCCTCTTTTTGTTCAGCCATTATTTATCTCCCTTCATTGCATTGTTAAAAATTAAATAACCCCCACCGCTTATGATGAGGCCGAAAACGACCTCAACATAAACAGCTAAAGTTATACCAACAAGAAACATTATTGCCCCCGTTGTAATTGTTAATCTATGAACTGTTTTATTTGACATTATGCCCACAACCTCCTTAAAATATTGTCTTTAACTTGTTCCATGTTTAAGACGTTATCAATAGCGGTTATAAAGCCATTAGCTTTTCTGCCTTTTAACTTATTTTTAAGTTTAAACCTTACCCATGTGGTTTTAGTCTTATCCTCATTATCTTCATCAAACATCTGAAAGTATTTAACTTGATCAAAAGGCAATTCATTGTTTTCACAATAATCATTTGATTTAAACTTTACAGCTAGAGGCTTATCGCTTTCAACCTCTGTGGGCTGTGGGTTTTTCTTCCACGCCCAACCGTCACGACTACACTCAAAGTCTTTTTTGATCATCTGACAGAAAGTTAATAAATGCCAAACAGCAAGATCATAAGGCAACTCCTTAGTTTTACAATAATGCAATGACAAATCTTGATTTTTATAAACAGCCTTTGTTCTAGCAAGACGTTTAAGATCAAAACTTTCACAGCCTTCATTATTACCATTAATAATAATTTCATCTTTGTAGATACCTACATTAAAATTATTACCAACGCTTTTTAGGTATTCTGCCTCATTCTTAACAGCACACCATTCATCTACGGTAAAATCCGAAGGTTGTTTCCAATAGTTAGTATATCCCATGTTATTTCTCCTTTTTAGTTATGAGTTGGTTTAAAACTTGAAAATAATATTACAAATCCGCTAACAAAAATTAATACACCCAACATCATGTGAGTTGAGTGTAATACGGTTGATATGCCTATCATTGATAATCCCATACCAATAAAAAACAATAATAATTTTAATGCTAGTTCCATATTATTTCTCCTTTTTAGTTTGATTAATAAACTCTATTTTTTTAATACCTACTCCATTTTTATATGGAATAACTTTATATGGGATAGGGCTTTTCAGCCCTACCTCAATCGCTTGTTTAATATATTCTGACCAACCCATTACCATTCCCTCCTATTCTCTTGCTTGATATGAATAACATCACCTACAATCACACCATTAAACAATTTATTATAAAGTTTGGTAGCTAGTTCGTTGATAGGTTTTCTTTTTAACTTAGCATCCTCATCAACTAACAAACAACCTTCACCAATTTCATAAAGATCAATTAACTCAACATAACCGCCGACAGCTTTCTGGGCCTCCTCAAGCGTTGGCTCAACATCATAAACGGTCATAGTAGGTTTATCGCTTTTAATCACAGTTACAGTTTCCCGCTTTAACTCATCAGATAAAACTTTAATAATGTGATCTGCACTAGGCATAGATTTAGTCATTATACAACCCTCCCATTAAATACAGTTCTACGAACTTGGTTACCTTTTTTATTAACGTACAAAACTTGACACGCCTCATTAGGATAATCAGCTTTTAAACGCTTACAAACTTTCTTAAAACTCATAGCTTTAAGAACAGTATTGTTATTAGTTCCCGTTATTATGTACTCATATCTCATGTTATTTCTCTCCTTTTTTTAATTAACATAAGTTAAGTATTTAGCATAAATAATTAAATACTGTCAAGCTATTGCATAAAAAAAAACTTTAGTTTATAATGTTGCAAATATGTCACAAAACCTTACAGACAAACAAAAATTGTTTATTGAATACTTTAGTCAAACAGGCAACGCAACACAGTCTTGCATCAAGGCGGGTTACTCCGAGAAGACTGCCGAGCAACAGGGCTATGAACTTAAAAACAAGTTAGCTACTCAAATAGATACAGCTACTAAAAAGCTACTTGGATCAGCCGTGCCAATTGCGGTGGATAAGTTACGTAAGCTAATAGAAAACGACAAAACTACGCCTTCAGTACAGCTTGGCGCTATTAACTCATTACTAGACAGAACAGGCTACCAAACTACGACAAAGATAGAAGATGTAACAGGTAAGAAGACAGACGAAGAACTAAGACAGGAACTAGACCATCTGCTAGGTACAATGAAGATTGTTAAACTTAGCGATAATGATGATGGGTCTGGCTCTTTAAATTAGGCCATTACTCCTCCATATCTCCACACACATAAGCATAGTACCTATAGTACGGTATAACCCTCATCACTTCAATTACCTGCGTATTATGGCTAGAAGAAGGATGTCCACACACACACACGCACTCTCTCAGCTTTGGCTCATGTGATGCGGTCTAGCTATTAATCACCCCTCCTTTGTTCTCTTTACCCTACATACACACACAGACACGGGATAAACATGGTGAGTAACGCCCGTGATTTGACCCCCCACCCCCCAAAACGCTATTTGTGTCATTAATCAATGGATACCTCCGCAAACTCATGGGGTATATTTAGTATTAACTTAAGTTAATAGGTTGCATATATAAAAAATTTAAACTATTAGTGCTTATGGTTAAACCTATTAAGGATTTACAAACAATATTGCATTTTAAAAAAGGTAATTATGTGTATAGGTATGTTCTTGTTGATAGGTTTAAAAATACTGCTAAAGTACATCATGGTTTTGATAGTAAACTAGAACGAACTGAAGCAGAATTGTTTGCATTAACAACGTCTAGAAAATTACGTAGAAAATATATATTAAAAAATGAGTGATGAAGCGTTAGCAAGAGCAGTAGAAATTGCTAAAGAATTAGAAAATAGAAAAGCTACTAATCGTATGAATGATTATGCACCATACGAATACCAAATAAAATTTCATAATACAATTGCTCAACAGCGATTGCTTATGGCTGGTAATAGGATCGGTAAGTCCTTTTGTGGGGCTATGGAAATGGCATACCATGTGACGGGTTACTACCCAACGTGGTGGGAAGGTAAACGGTTTAACAGACCAATACGTGCTTGGGCTGGGGGAGTTTCTAACGAAACCACTAGGGATGTTTGCCAAAAAGAACTTATCGGCCAACCAGACGATCCTGCCGCTAAAGGTACTGGTTCTATACCTAAAAAATACATAGTAGATACTATTAGAAAAGCAGGTGTACCTAATGCTTTAAACTCTGTAATTGTTAAACATAAATCTGGCGGTAATTCTAGAATTGGTTTTAAATCTTATGATATGGGTAAAGAAAAATGGATGGGTGAAAGTGTAGATGTGATCTGGCTTGATGAAGAACCACCAACTCCAATTTATACTCAATCACTAACCCGTACAGCCGATAAAGGTGGTATTGTTTATATGACATTTACACCAGAAAGCGGTATGACAGAAACAGTTGCACAATTTTTAAATAATTTACGTAAAGGCCAAGCATTAATAACAGCAGGTTGGGATGATGCGCCTCACATGACACCAGAAGTACGAGAACAAATTTTATCTGCATTACCACCGCATGAAAGAAAAATGCGTGAACGTGGAATACCACAATTAGGTTCTGGATTAGTATTTCCTATAGCAGAAGAAGATGTAATATGTGATGAAATACAAATACCAGATCATTGGCCCAAAATTTGTGGGCTGGATTTTGGTTGGGATCACCCAACAGCCGCAGTATGGGTTGCGTGGGATAGAGATACAGATATAGCTTATGTTTATGATAGTTATGCTATGAGGCAAGAAGCAGTACCTATTCATGCATCAGCAATTAAAATGCGAGGCAGATATATTCCTGTAGTATGGCCTATGGATGGAAGACAAGCTGATAAAGGGTCTGGTAAAAGTTTAACACAACAATATCGTGAAGAAGGTGTTAATATGACTAGAGAACATTTTAGTAATCCACCTGCTAATGGACAAAAAGAAAATTCTGGAGGTAACTCTGTAGAAGCTGGTGTTCAAGAGATATATACTAGGTTTAAAACACAAAGGTTGAAAATATTTAAAAATCAAGGTAAACTGCTAGAAGAATTACGAATGTATCATAGAAAAGATGGTAAGATTGTACCAGCTAATGATGATGTAATATCTGCAATGAGATATGCAGTTATGTCGTTAAGAAAAGCTAGAACAAAAACTTATGATCGTTTACAGATACAATCTGATTATGAGTTTAACATATTTAATTAAAAAATAACATGGTAGGAAAATCATATTCATCAAGTTCACCATTTTCATCTGGATATTCTGGTGCAAAAACTACATCATCAAAAAAATCTTCTTCATCTAAAACTACAAGCACACCTAATCCACATACAAGTAGCGGATCATCTAAAACAAGTGTAGCAAGTTCTAGTCAAATAAAAGCAAGTGCAGAAAAAGTATCATTAGCAACTGGTAAATCTAAATTAGATAATTACCAAGTACCAAAAGCTGATACACCTTTTTTTTTATTAAATTTAGGTTTAAATATGGCGCAAGGTTTAAGACAAAAATCATTTGAAATAAATAGATCATATTTTCAAAAAAATGTTGCGGGTAAATTAGGTTATCAAGATACTTTTGCAGATTACCAAAGATATATAACTGGTAGAGGTCAAGGAACATTAGATGCAATGGGAAGAACAATTGCAAAAGGAGATGGCGGTGGAAATCAAATGCAAACTCAAACTCCTCCAACTCAACCACCACAAACAACAGTTCCAGAAACAGAAGAAGAAACTAAAAAGAAAAAAAGATCAGCATTAGGTATAGGTTACGGTGGTAGTCAAAGAACTATTTTAACATCTGTAATAGGTGATGAAACAGAAGCAAATGTTTCAAAAACTATTTTAGGTGGTGGTATAAAAGCATAGTGATTGTAGCAGTTATAGAAGAAGAATGGCGTAAAAAAATATTTGATTACGTTGCACCAAAAGCACACATTAATACAGATTTAGATAATAAATATTCATTTATAGGTTTTGTTGAAAGAGATGTGTCTGGCAAAGATAATGTTATGGGTGGTGTATTATTTTCTGATTATGATGGTCATAACATTTTTATTCATGTAGCATTAGATACTCCTAAAGTTTGTCAAAGAAGATTTTTAAAAATGGTATTTTTATACTGTTTTATTCAATTAAAATGTAGTAGAATAACGGCTTTGTGTCGTAACGAATACAAAAGAAATGAACGCTTGTTAAAAGGCGTTGGATTTGTTAAAGAAGGTGTATGCAGACAAACCATGAAAATTGGTAATAAATTTGTAGATGCCGCAATTTACGGTATGTTAAAACAAGAATGTAAATGGATATAATATTATGGGAATGAAATCAGCACCACAAATGCCACCACCAATAGAACCAGAAGTAATTGATAAAACTGCTGAAGCAGAAGCAAAAGTAGCGGCAGAAAAAGAAAAAATGTTAGGCATGAAAAAAAAAGGTCAATATGGAACTATTTTAACTTCTGGTACAGGCGTTGAAGAAGAAGCTAATACAAGTAAAACAGTTTTAGGTGGCGGAACAAAATAACATGGCTTCATACGAGTATATAAAAAAACGTCTTGGCTCTATGGAAGAAAGTAGAGGCACATGGGAAACTCATTGGCAAGAAATTTTAGATTATGTCATGCCAAGAAAAGCAGACGTTATTACTTTAAGAACTAAAGGTGAAAAAAGAACCGAAGTATTGTATGATAGTACAGCAATAACTGCAAACAATTTATTAGCCGCTTCATTACAAGGAACACTTACATCTCCATCATTAGCATGGTTTTCAATTAAATTAAGAGATGAACAATTAAATCAAAACAGAGAAGTTGCTTTGTGGTTAGAAGATACTGCAAAAAGAATGTATGATACTTTTAACGAAACAAATTTTAATACTGAAGTACATGAATTATATCTTGATCTTTGCTCAATAGGTACTGGTGCAATTTTTGTTGAAGAAGGTAAAAGAGGTTTTGATACAGATGGTATTCATTTTAATTGTTTACACATTGCAGAATATTACATTCAAGAAAATATAAATGGTAAAGTTGATACACTTTACAGAAAATATAAATTAACAGCTAGACAAGCTGTTCAAGAATTTGGTGAAGAAAATTTAGGCGAAAAAGTTTTAAAAGCCGCTAGAGAAAAACCAGAAAAAAATTTTACATTTATTCATGCAGTAGAACCAACAGCAGATTACGAAAGAGCAATTGGTAAAACTGCAACTAAACTACCATTCCATTCTTGTCATGTTTGTGAAGAAGATAAAATGGTTGTTAGAACAGGTGGATATAATGAGTTTCCATATTTAGTACCTAGATGGTCTAAAGCAACTGGTGAAATTTTTGGAAGATCACCAAGTTATAATGCATTACCAGATATTAAAACTTTAAACAAAGCAGTTGAAATTGGATTAAAAGCATGGGCTAAAGCAATTGATCCACCATTACTTGTTCAAGATGATGGAGTAATTGGTAGAGTTAGAATGACACCTGCTGGAATAACTGTAGTTAGAAATGACGGTGCTGTTAAACCATTACAAATTGGTTCTAACTGGCAAATAACTGACATGAAAGAAAATCAATTAAGAACTGCAATTAGACAAGCATACTATTCAGATCAATTACAATTACAAGAAGGCCCACAAATGACAGCAACAGAAGTACAAGTTAGATACGAATTGATGCAAAGATTATTAGGGCCAACACTAGGTCGTTTCCAATCAGAATTTTTAAATCCATTAATTGAAAGAGTATTTGGAATTATGTTTAGAGCAGGTGTTTTAATGACTGCGCCAGATATAATTAGAGATACTACAATTGATGTAGAATATGTTGGGCCATTAGCTAGATCACAAAGAATGGAAGAAGCAGTTGCAATTGAAAGATTATACCAATTAGCTATGAATATTGCGCAAGTTGATCCTGCTATTATGGATAACATAGATCACGATAACGCAATTAGAATGAGAGCAAAATTATTAGGTGTACCAAAAACTGTTATGAGAGGTACAGATCAAGTTGAAGAAATGAGAGCCGCACAAGCAGAAGCACAACAACAAGCGGCAATGGCACAACAAGCACAAGCACAAGCACAAGCTATGAATACACAAGCTGACGCAACTAAAAAATTAGCTGACCCTAATGTACAATCAGCAATGTCTGATATGGTAGATGATATGGGTATGGCTGATATGACGGGATAATATGGCAAAAGATCAAGACAATGATCTAAAACAATTAAAACAACAATACAAAATTACATTTTCATCTAAAGAAGGTGAAAAGGTATTAGCAGATTTAACGTCTGCTTATTATCATAGGAGTTCATTTATAAAAAATGATCCCCATGAAACATCATACCGTGAAGGACAAAGATCGGTATTAATCAGAATAATCAATCTATTAAAGGAGAATAAAAATGTCTGATGAACAAACGACCACAACTGACAATCCAGAAACAGTTATAGCTAATCAAATACAAGAAACAGCTAATACAGTTCTTGGATCAGAAAGTGATAATCAAAACGATTGGAAATCATCACTATCTGAAGAAATAAAAAACGATCCAACACTTGCTAACTTTAAAGATGTTGAAGGTCTTGCTAAAACAGTAATACATCAACAAAAAGTTTTAGGCAGTAGAGTACCTATTCCTAAAACAGATGAAGAAAAAGCAGAACTTTATAATAAACTAGGAAGACCAGAAGACCCTAGCAAATATGAAATAAATGTACCAAATGAAATGGTTGATTATTTCAAAAAAGAAGATGTTGAACAATTTAAAAACGTGGCACATAAAATTGGTTTAAACAATGATCAAGTAAATGCTTTAATGGAATATCAAGTTCAATCTACGCAAAATACTTTAAACAATGAAGGTGCGGTTATGGCCCAACAAAAAGAACAAGCAGAAGAAGTGCTTAAAAAAGAATGGGGTTATGATTACGATAAAAATGTTAGAGCCGCAGATAGAGCATTAAATGTTTATGGAGATGATGAATTAAGAAATTTATTAACTCAAACATCTGCTGGTAATAATCCTGCTGTTTTAAAATTTTTAGCAACTATTGGTAAAGAAGTAACAGAAGATATGGCACAAAATACTACTAACAATAGATTAGCCGTATCACCATTAGATGCTAAAGAAGAAATTAATAATATCATGGCTGATACAAGTCATGCTTATTTTGATCCATCACATCCAAACCATGAAATTGCTGTAGAAAAAATGCGTCAATTACATGAAAAAGTGTATGGTAAATAAGTGACAATTGTGATATTATTACAACAGAAAGTTTGCCCGTAAGGACAACAAACTTACAAGTCATGTGGACTATAAAACCGTGTTGATTGTATCGTTATTACAATAAGGTTTCCCGTAAGGATAAAGACCGATTAATTAGAATATGGTTTGATGCATTAGTATTATACCCCCTATTCTTAACTTTTAAATAAGGACTAAAAACATGAGTACACAAATAACAACAGCTTTTGTAGAACAATACAAAAGTAATGTGTTTCATCTAGCGCAACAAAAAGGTTCTAGATTAAGAGGTGCGGTGAAATCTGAAACAGTAACAGGTACATCTCACTACTTTGAAAGAATTGGCGCTACTGCGGCACAAGTAAGAACAACTAGACACTCTAACACTCCTCAGATTGATACTCCTCACTCTAGAAGAAAAGTTACATTAGCTGACTACGACTGGGCTGATTTAATTGATCAAGAAGATAAAGTTAGAATGTTAATTTCACCTCAATCTGAATATGCGAAAGCTGGTGCTTACGCTATGGGTAGAGCAATGGATGACGCTATTATTGCGGCGGCTTCTGGAAATGCATTTGGTGGTGTAGCTGGTGCTACTACTATCGCATTACCTGCGTCACAACAAATCGCTGTAGGAACTTCATCTTTATCAGTTGCTAAACTAATTTCTGCTAAAGAAATTTTAGATGCATCTGACGTTGATCCAGATGAACAAAAATACTTAATTTGTTCAGCTAAAGAGATCACAGCTTTACTAGGTGAAGAAAAAATCACTTCTGCTGACTACAATAGTGTTAAAGCACTTGTTGCAGGTCAAGTAGATACTTTCATGGGCTTCAAGTTCATTAGAACTGAAAGAATTGCTCAAGATGGTTCTGGTGATAACCTTGCTTTAGCTTTCACTCAATCAGCTATTGGTCTTGCTTTAGGTAGAGATATCCAAACAAGAATATCTGAAAGAGATGACAAAAACTACGCAACTCAAGTATTCCTATCTATGACGATTGGTGCTACTAGAGTTGAAGACGAAAAAGTTGTAGAAATCGCTTGTAACGTATAATATACTTACAATCTCAACTTACCTTTAGAGGGCCATTGCAATATATGGCCCTTTAATATATTAAAAGGATATTATGGCTACAGAAGTTTCAATTTGTTCAAATGCATTAAGAAGATTAGGTGATGACCCTATTACATCACTTACAGACGATACTGAAAGAGCCAGACTTTGTAATTCATTTTACCCAGATGCAAGAGATGCAGTTTTAAGATTACACACTTGGAACTTTGCGGCAACAAGAGCATCATTAGCAAAATTAGCAACAGCACCCGCTTATGGTTATGCTAATCAATTTTCATTACCTTCAGATTGTTTAAGAGTATTAAGCATGGAAGAACCACATTTTATTTTTAAAGTAGAAAACGTAGCTACTCACGGTAGAGTATTATTAACAGATGAAGGCACAGCAAACATTATGTATGTTGCTAGAATTACTAATCCTACTTTATTTGACAGTATGTTTGTTGATACATTAACTGCAAAATTGGCAACAGATTTAGCATATCCAGTTACAAATTCTGTTCAATTACAAACCCAAATGCAGAAACTCTATGAATATAAACTTTCGGAAGCCCGTAGTGTTGATGGACAAGAAGGATTTATTGATGATCTTGTTTCTGACACATTTACAACTTTCCGAAGATAATGGCTAGAGTACATCCTTTTCAAACTAATTTTACTGCTGGTGAATTAACACCTAAACTTGCTGGTCAAGTTGATTTTAAAAAATACAATAATGGTGTTGAGATTATGGAAAACATGACAGTATTTCCACAAGGCGGCGCATCAAGAAGATATGGTACAAGATTTGTAAAAGAAGTAAAAGATAGTTCTAAAATAACTAGACTTATACCTTTTGAATTTAATATAGAACAATCTTATGTATTAGAATTTGGAGATCAATATATTAGATTTTATAAAGACAATGGACAAATAACTTCTGGTGGATCAGCTTATGAAATAGCAACTCCATTTACAGAAAGTATGTTGTATGAAATACAATTTACACAATCAGCAGATGTTATGTACATTGTACATGAAACATTAGAACCTAGAAAATTATCAAGAACAGGGCATACGTCTTGGACACTAACAACTGTAGAATTTCAAAATGGGCCATATTTAGATGCTAATGAAAGTAGTGTAACATTTACATCATCTGCAAGTGGTGTAGGTACAGGTAGAACATTAACAGCATCAGCATCTACTTTTGTTTGTAGCCCAAATGAAACTGGTTTTCATACAGAAGATGTTGGAAGGTCTGTTAAATTAAATGATGGATGGGGTATTATTACTGGTTATACATCACCAACAGTTGTTACATGGGAAATAAAACAAGACATTGGTTCTTCTTCAGCATCAACAGATTGGGCATTAGGTGCTTGGTCTGAACATACAGGTTATCCTAAAACAGTTACATTTTTTGAACAACGATTAATATTTGGTGGAAGTACAGCATATCCACAAACTATATGGGCATCTGAAAGTGGTTTTTATGAGCATTTTCATGCAGGTGATGGTAGTCCAGCAGATAGTTTTATTTATACAATTGCCGCAAACAAAGTTAATACAATAAGATGGTTAGCACCCGCTAGAGATTTAATTGTTGGTACAGCAGGTGGTGAATTTAAAGTAGGAAGACCAACTGGTGAGCCTTTACAACCCGATAACGTACAAATTACACAACAAACTACATATGGTGGTTATAATACACAACCTATACAAATTGGTAACGCTGTCTTGTTTGTACAAAGACAAAGAAAAAAAATTAGAGAATTAGCATACAGATTTGAAGATGATGCATATTTAGCACCAGACATGACATTACTTGCAGAACATATTACAGGTAATGGAGTTGTTGATGTTGATTATGCACAAGAACCACAAAGTATTTATTGGGCTGTTAGACAAGATGGAGTATTATTAGGTTTAACTTATCAAAGAGAAGAAGATGTTGTTGCTTGGCATAGACATATTATTGGTGGTTCATTTAAACAAACATTTGATGCCGCATCTGATGTAACATCTAAAACAACTGATCCAAATTATAATGGTTACATTACAATAACAAATCATGGTTTTAACACAGGTGATAAAGTTTATTATGATGCAAATGGTGGAACTAAAATAGGTGGATTACAAGATAAAAATTATTATTATGTTATTGCAGTTGATGCTAACACAATTGAATTTGCAGATAGTTATGAACAAGCAATAGATAGAACTGTTTTACAAATATCAGCAGGTGTTGGAACTCATAGTATATCTGCACCATCTAAAGTTAAATCTGTTTGTACTATTTCTGAAAATTTAGAAAATCAAACATGGGTTATTGTAGAAAGAAAAATAAATAACAACATAGTAAAATATGTAGAATATTTAGATGATAAATTAAATATGGATAGTGCTTTATCTACAACTGTTAATGCTGACAGTACAACAATAACAGGATTAGATCATTTAGAAGGTGAAAGTGTACAAATACTTATAGGTGATGCAGTATTTCCAAATCAAACAGTATCAAGCGGATCAATTACTATTAGTTTACCTGCAAATACAGGTTATAAATCATTAGAAATTGGTCTTGGTTATATCTCACAATTAAAAACTATGAGAGTAGAAGCTGGTGCATCTGCTGGTACTGCACAAGGTAGAAAAAAAAGATATAATGAAGTATTAGTAAGATTACATAAAACTGTTGGTATTAATATAAATGGAGATCAATTACCATTTAGAACTTCATCTACACCAATGGGCCAAAATATTGCAGAATTTACTGGAGATAAAAGAGTAATTAATTTAGGATGGGATAGAGATGGACAAATTATTATAAAACAAGAACAACCTTTACCAATGACGGTATTGGGAATAACAGGAACATTAGTAACAAGTGATTAAGGAGTAAAATATGGCATTTCAAATGATACCTTTTTTAATGGCGGCTAGTACAGCAGTTACCATTATGGGTCAAAGACAACAAATGAAACAAATTAAAGCTAATGCGGCTTGGAATAAATATGAAAATGAATTGTCATTTCAATACGAAAAACAAAAAAAATTAAAAGAACAAGCAAAATTAATGTCTGCACAAAGAGCAAGAGTAGGTGCTAGTGGTGCGCAATTTTCTGGTTCACCTTTACTTATAGCTAATGCAGATTTTGAAGAATTTGAAAATGATATGTTTTTTTTAGAAAAAAGAGTTTTTGTTAGAAATGCGGCAATGGATGCAGAAACAACTGGATTGCTTACTGCACAAAAATATAAAATGGGTGAAACATTATTATCTGCTGGTATGACATATAAAACATATAAACAAGATCAAGCGGCGGCAGAAAAAGGTATTGGTTAATGGTTTATCTAGTAAAAGTTTGGGAAAATGATACAATGATATTTGAAGGATACACAAAGAAAATACCAAAAGCAGGTGAAGATTTTAAGGCTTTTAAAACTACTAAAGATATGAATGGTGCAGTAAAAAGTCATAGTTTTAGCCCTGCTCAATATAGGATTACATATGAAGATACCAAGATATAGAAGTGAAGGTGGTACTACTATTGATAGTGGTAGATCATTAACTACAGGAACTCAAACAGGTAGTGCTGTAGCTAATCTTGGTGTAACTGCAATTAACAAAGTTACAGAATACGCTAACAGAAAAAACTCTATTGATGCTAAATTAAGAAGATTAGATATTAATACTAATAAAGATTTATCTACAGCTATGATGTATGGTAAAACTTCTGATTTTCAAAACTCATTACAAAATAGACAAGATTTTTTAACTCCAGATAATTGGTTATTAGATTATGATAATAGCGCAAAACAATGGGAAAAAGAATTTAAATCTGGATTAGATGAGCAAACTTGGAAAGAATATCAGCCTTTATATTATCAAAAATTTTTTGAAGCTAGAAATGATGTAGTTAAAGCAGTTAATAATCAAAAACTAAAAAATGCAGGTCATGCTTTTAATGAAGCAAATACTGCATACAAATCATCTGTAGAACAAGCTACTTCATTATCACAAATAAAAGCACAATATGAATTATATACAGAATTACACTTAAAGAAAAATGTAGAAACTAATTTGTTTGATCAAAAAACTTTTAATGAAGTTAAAGAAACAACTAAAAATTGGACAAATGTAAAATACGGAATGTTACAAGCTACTAAAGATTTAATTATTATGTCACCTAATGGTAGCCAAGAAGTTGATTGGAATAATGTAACATCAAGACTTAAAAACAAAAATTTTAAAATTGTTGATATTGAAGGTAAAGAATTAACTGTTGATGATGATTTAAGAAAAGAATTAATTAAACAAGCACAAGATGAATTTACAAATCAAAATTCATTACACACAAAACAAAAAGAAGAAAAAGATAAAACAACTAAAACAGATTTTGTAAATAGAATTATTGGTTTAGAAACTGGTACTAAAGAAGGTCAAGAAAATGCTAAAAATTTTATGGCTGATTTAGAAAATTCAGATTTAGAACCAAGCACAAAATTATCTATGAGAACTGCTTACAATGCCGCTTTAAATAATATGAAAAACGGTAAGAATAGTTGGAATAGTGTACAAGGTAATCAAGCATTGGCAATGACTACTTATTTAATTGGTTCTGGTGCTATGGATACTGAAAAAGAAAGAGAAGTTATTTGGGATTTAATGGCTCAAGGATTGTTAGAACCTAAAACAGCAATGAGTTTATATAAACAAAGTGGTGAATTAACAAAAAGCAGAAATGCTTACAAAAAAGATATTACTACAAAAGCTACATCTATGTTGATGAAAGAAATAGGTGCTGATCAAGGTGTGTTAGGAATGTTAAATAGTTTAGAACAATTACCACCAGCAGAAAGAACACGTGCTTTATTAACCGCATTAGATAGTGGAAAAATGACACAAGAAGCATACAATGCTATGAACAATATGTACAGATTACTTGCTGAAGGTGAACGTAAAGGGTTTACATATGAAAATATGTTAGTCAATAGAAGACATCCAAATTATATTTTAAACGATTTAATTGAAACTTATAAAGGTACTATAAATGATGAAAGATTAAATGAATTACAAAATAAAATTAAAGGTATTGTTGGCCCAACAGCTACAGACCAATCTTTTTACATTATGCCTACTGAATACTTTGTAGGTAAAACACCAAGTAATGCTAATCTTGTTATGCCTCCAAGAAATGAAGGTGAAGATGTTATTACTTATCTAAAACGTGCTAAAAAATTAATTAAAAGAACAGATGGGCTACCTAGTGTTATTACTGGAGAAAATGTTGAAACATTAGATGTATCTGATCTGTTTATAATGCCAGACTTTGAATAACTATGAAAATAACAGCTTTACAATTATCACAAGCTGGGTTTGATACAGACACCATAAAATCGTATGTTGATACCCAAATACCTCTTTTAGAAAAAGCAGGATTTAATAAAAAAGAAATTTACAATAGTTACGGTATAGTACCTATTAAATCTAATTCATTATTAGATACTGATATGCAGGAAGACACAACTGCTATTACAGAAAATCAATTACCTTTAGGTAAAAAAACATCATTAATGAAATTACAAGATGAAGAAAATGCTAACACAATTAAATCTAACAAAACATCTGACGGTAAATACAATCTTAAAAACACTACATTTGATTTATTAAAGAATGAAGATCAAGCTAAAATTGTAAATAAAATAGATGAAGCATATAAATTATTTAAAGAAGATGATGATGGTAGAGTAGGATTTATAGATAATTGGATGGAAAAATACTATCCAAACATAGCATATGAAAAAGAAAAATTTAAAAGTGGTGTAGATTTAACTTTAGCAGAAAGTGCATTAAATGATGAACAAGTTAAATTATTAGAAAATGCACAAGCTAAAGATGCTATTGCAGGTAACTTTGGTTTTAATCAAGAAACAGGTAGATATCTTTTTGATACAAATTTTGAACAAGCTGAAGATGAAAGAAAAGCTAATGAACCTGTTAATGTATTACATACAGCTTTTTCTACAGGTGCTAACTCAAAAACAATATTAGAATATGCTAAACAAAATTATGAATTTAATGATATGCAAATTATGTATCTTAATGAGTTTATGTCATTTGTTTCAGCGTTAGAAAGTAATAATAGAAATATTTACAATGCAGATGGTAGTGCTGGTGGTTTATTTCAATTTAGAAAAAGTGGTTTTAGAACTGCTTTAAATAGATTTATAAACATAAACAGAAAAATAAATAAAGATTATGAATTACCTTATTGGGTAACAGAAGCATTTAAACATCAAGACCCTACAAGATTATCACCAGATGAACAAAAATCTTTAGCATTAGCTAACTTTTTAGAAATGCCTAAAAGTGAAAAATATAATCGTGCTGGTTCAGATCAATTAATTAAAGCAATTGCTAATGGTGATGTTGATGCAATGAAAAAATTATACATTGAATATCATCATGCTGATTATGAAAAAGTAGAAGATATAGAAGCAGGTGTAGGACAAGAATATAGACTTGTTGATAATCAAAAATTAAAAGAAAGAACTGACCAATATTTTGATAAATTTGGTACAGATAAATATGATTATGAAACTGCACAATTAGCTTATTGGGGTAATGACAATATTGTAACTAAAGCATTAGAAAAATTACCTGCAAATATAGGTGATAAAGTTTTAAATGCTTTTGGTGGTAAAGGTTATTACAACGTATTTACAAATGGATACGAACAATCTGTTAATGGTATGTTAGACAGATATTATCAAGTATTTATTGATGATCCTAATGCTGATCCTAAAGAAGCAATACAAAAAGTATTTATGTATCAAGAACAAAGATTTGATAAAGATATTGTTGCATCTGCTGTTACGTTAGTAAATGATTTACCATTTATGGCGGCAGGTTGTTTTGCGGCAGGTGGTACAGCTTTAGTTGGAAGTGCAGGTACAGCCGCACCTGCGTTACCTGTTATATGTGGTGCTGGTGGTTTTGCATTACCAGAAGTTATTAGATCAGCTTATATGAGAGCAATAGAAGATAATTTTGTAGGATCATTTCCAGAATTTTTAAGTCATTACATGGATAAAAAAACAGCAATTGTTGCTGGTAAAACAGCAGTAATTGGTGGTGTTACATTTGGTGTTGGTGCAAAAGTTAAAGCATTAACAGGAAGTACAACAGCTAGATTAGCTTCAGAAGTAAGTGTTATGACTACATTAGGTGCGGCATTAGAAGGCCATGTACCTACAATGAGAGATTTTGCTCATGCTACGGTCTTGGTTTTTGGAATACATGGGTCAATACGAGGTATGAAAATGTTTAAAGACATTTATACTGAATACGGCAGACACCCTAGAGATGTAATTAAAGACATGGAAAAAGACGTGACTGTTAGACATCAAATAGAAAATGGTCAAATGCCAACTCTTTACGAACAAGGTGCTAAAACAGTTGTAGAAGGATTAGAGAAACAAACTAACATTAAATTATTACCTCCACCAAAATTTAAAAACAATGAAATTGTTAATGTATCCACATCTTCTACAGAAGTTGGTAGGGTAATTGGCAAAGAAACAATTGGTAATGAAAAAGTTGTTATAATTGAAAAAACAAATGGTGCTAAAATACCAGTATTAGAAAGTGAAGTTAGAAAAGCACCAAACAAACCTGTTGAAGTAAAAGTAGAAGGTGACAAAATTAATATAAATTTTGCTAAAGATACATCATTTGCTGAAAGAAAATCTAATGGTGAATTTAATGTTAATGTTGTTGAAGTTACAAAAAATAAACAAAATATTTATACAGAAGGTACATTTAAAAGTAATGCTGACTTAGCTGTAAGAGATACAGGAAGCGCAATAAGAATAGTTACAAAAGATGGTAAGACAATTGCTAATGAAACAATAACTATTCAATCTAAATTTTACCCAGAATTAGCAAAAAGATTTAAAGAAAACAAAGAACAAAAAACAGAATACAATAACGCCAAAGAATTAATTACTAAAGAACGTAATGGTTTATCTTCAGTAGCTAAAAAAGTTGAAATTTTATTTGCATTAAAAGGCAATATTGAAAAAATGATTTTAAGAGTTGGTAAAGACAATGTTGCTATACCAAGATCAGCATATGAACAATTAATTAAATTTACTGAAAAAGGTGAGGTTAAAACTGCTGAAATAATGGGTAGTGAAGGAAGACAAGTTATAATGATGTTGCATCCAGAAACAGGTAAAATTTTAGCAACTATAAAAGGTGAAAAAATTAATGGTGAAATAGATGCACAAGCTACAAATTATTTTGATAACTTTAAAGAAAAAGAAGGTGTATATTTTGATAGAGTAAACAGTAGTAAAGATGGTGATAACTGGGGAATACCTAGAGATATATTTACACAAGAAAAGAATTTACCAACAGACTACGCAAACAATTCTGCGGCATGGAAAGGTTTATTTAATTCAGCAAAAGGATTAGATATGATTGATCTTGTAGAATTATACAAAGCATTTGTTAAAAAATCACCAGAACTAAATAACTTACCAACAGGTCTAAATGGTTACTTTCAATTTAAAGGCAAGAAATCACCTAGAATAGTTATTAACGAAGCATTACAAAAAAACCCAGAACAATTTTTAATGACATTTGCACATGAGTTAGGGCATTTAATTGATTATTTGCCAAACGCTACTTTATCAAGAGGTAATATATTAGGTTCTATAGCGGCTTTAAAAGGATACATGAACAAATGGATTGATGGTAAAAATGAAGGTGCAAAACCATTAAGTGCAAAAGAAATAGAAGCTATTAAATCAGCCGCAATCAAAGAAGCAAAAGCTAAAGAAAAAGAAACTAACGCAGAAATCAAACAATTAGAAATAACTCCAGATACTATACTTAAAATATTTAATGATGCATCTGCTAGAGAAAAGATTAATCCAGATTTTTATAATGCATTTGTAAAACTACCTGCTGAAGTTAAAAAATTAGTAGTTAAAGATGCAATGAAAGGTTTAATGTCACAACACATGAAAGCTATTGCAGATAAGATTAATGGCAAACCTACTGATAGCAGATTAACTAATGAAGCATACAAAATCTTTAAAGATAAATTTGAAAGAATAATCAAAGAAAGAGGATTAGTTAATAAAGAATGGATTACTACAGAACTTAAAAATTTATCTGCAAAATGGAAACCATTTGATAGAAGTGCTAGAGCAGATTACACAGCATATAGAGATGGCCCTAGAGAACTAATGGCAGATTTTATGATGGCGTTTATGCTACGACCACAATGGGTTAAAAACAATGCACCTAGAACATGGGAAATGTGGATGCATTATATGGATGCTAGACCAGAAGTAAGAGCAAACTGGGAAAGAATACAAATAGATTTAAAATCTGGAACAGACAAAAGATTAGGTAAAGTAGTATCAGACATAGGTAATATGTTTAGAGAAACTAACGAAGCTACAATCAAACGAATAGAAAAAGATTACAAACCAGATTTAGCTGATGTTCTTGGTACTGAAGCAATTGATAACTTTTTTTGGATATATAGAAGATTTAGAGGAACTGGTAGTGATAGATGGCATAGTCCATTAGCAAAAGAATTAAACTGGTCAATTGAAAACTACAGATACCGTCATGCTAAATTAAAAAGATACACAGATGATATGATGCGTAAAGTTGTAAAACCAGCAGAAGAACTAGGATACAACAGTATTGATATTGGTACTATGTTATTTTTAAGAAACATAGCTGAAAGTTCACAAAGAAACAAATTAGTTAATTCATTAGGTATTATGAAAGTAAATCCAGAATTAGCAAAAGTATTAGGTAATAGAACTGCAAAAGAAATATATGATTATTATGTAAAATTACATCCACAACTATTTGAACTAACAAATGAGTTTTACAAAGTTAGACAAGAAATGGTTATTCCAGAATTAAAAGAAAGTGGAATGTATGACAAAGAATTAATTGCTAAATTAGAAAACAACAAAGAATACGTTACATTTAACGTAAGAAAATATTTGTTAGAACGTATAGAAAAATACGGGCCAAACTCAAGTGCTACAAGATTTTTAAAAGGGTCAAAAGGTACGTTTGATGACATTATGAATGTATTTAATGCAACACTTGAAAAAGATATGTTGTTAATGGTTGAAGCTAAAAGACATAGAACAATGGCTTTAACTGTTAAATGGTTAAGAGAAAATAAAAATTGGATGGAAACATATGGAAAAAAATATGGCGCTTACGGTGCTAAAGTAAAAGATAGAGTTGTTTACAAACCTAAATTTATTGGAAAAGGTAAATTAGAAAAACCAGCTAAAGGCATGGAATTATTTAGTTACATGAAAGACGGTAAGATGCAACATTGGCACGTTAATAAATTTGTAGCACAATCATTTAAAGAAAATCCAAACGGTACAATGATGATGTACAAAATTATGACAGGAACAGGTGATGTATTTAGAAAAATGTTTACTGAATATAATCCTGCTTTCTGGCCAATTAACTTAGCTAGAGATTTAAACAGATCAGTTAAATTATTACCTAATGCTAGATATATAGATATTACTGGTAAAGGTAAAAATTCATTATTAAAATATTATTTTAAAGCAGTTAAACCTGCATACCAATCTATTTTTAAAGATGGTACTGAACTTACTAGATGGATGGAAAGTGAAGGTTTTTTAATTTCTATGAATGAAGGATATAGAGGACAAGCAGGTAGTAAAGCATTAATGAAGGGTCTTGATCCAGACACATATATGCTTGAAAGATTGCTTGGTGATATGCAAAAGAAAAAAGGATTTGATAAATTTTGGAATGATACATTTGGTCATTTATTTTCTACACTAGGTAACTTTGCTAGAATGTTTGAAAGAACACCTAAAATTGCAGGAACTATGTATTTAAAAGATGCAATTAAAAGAGGTGATTTAAAAATGAATGATAAAGAAATGATGTTAAGAATACAATCGGAAGTAGGATCACCAAACTTTTTAAGACAAGGTAGATTAAATGCATTTACTAATAATTTATATTTATACTCTAACGCATTTAAAGAAGGTTGGAGAGCAGATATAACTAGATTTAGAGAAGACCCTGCATCAGTTGGCGGTAAGTTTATAGCTTACAATGTAATGCCTAAAATTTTACAAAAAATGATGGAAGTAGGATTATTCGGTGCTTCGTTAGGTATGGTTTACAAATACGGTATATCTGATTGGGATAAAATAAATTACATTCCAATTGTTTTAGGTGAAACACAAGATGGAAGACCAGTATATTTAAGAATACCACAAGACGAAACATCTAGATTAATTAATGGATTTTTATACAAAGCAATGAGTATTGGTGATGATGGAAAAACAGGTACATTTGAAACACCTGCTGATTTATTTGGTTATTTAGGATCATCTGGATTACCTTCTATGAACCCAGTATTTAGTTTATTTGGTGATGTTATTGGATGGATGAATGGTACTACTCCATATGATGATTTTAGAGGAACTACAGCAATTGATAAAACAACTGACAAAGCAGATGATGCTAGAAAAAACAAAGAGTTATTAAAATGGTTCTTTAATACTTATTCTGGTCAAGGTTTATATAAATTTAAAAGCAATGATTACAAAGAAATATCATCAGAATTAGAAGAAATGCTTGATATGCCAGTAGTAGGTAGAATACTTAATAGATTTGTAAAAATTGGTAATAATCCAATAATAGGATATATGGAAAATTCTGAAGGTGGATTACAACAATACGAAAAAGAAAATGCTCAAGTTACACTTGATTTTAAAGAAGCTATTGTAAATTTAACTACGGGTGAGCCATTAACCAATAAACATAAAATGGCATTATTAGCAAGAAGTGAAAGTTTAAAAACTAATAACTTATTAATTGACAGATTATCTCAAATGGCTGGTGGTACAGTATTGTTACAAGATTTCTTAACTGAAACAGACAGTAAAAAACAAGCTATTATGGTTATGAAGTTAGTTGAGTTTATTGAAAAAACTGATAATACGTATCCTATTAACTTTATTAAAGAACAAAAATCTGATAAAATAGAAGAATAATTATGACAATTACTACTACTATTATAAAAAACAGTTATTCTGGAAATGGAAGTCAAACAGTATTTCCATACACATTTAAAATTAATACGGATGCTGATATACAGGTTCTTGTTAGATCATCATTAGGTACTGAAACATTAAAAACATTAAGTACAGATTACACAGTTAGCGGTGCAGGTGATGCAGGTGGTGGTAATGTAACTATGATTGTTGCACCTGCAACTGGTGAAACATTAGTTATTAGAAGATCAACTACACAAACTCAAGAATTAGACTTAGTAGAAAATGACCCTTTTAGTGCAGAAACAGTAGAAGGTGCATTTGATAAATCAGTATCATTAGTACAAGAAATTCAAGAAGAAGCAGATAGATCAATTAAATTATCAAGAACAAACACTATGACATCAACTGAATTTACAGTTGGTGCTACAGAACGTGCTAACAAAGTTCTTGCATTTGATAGTACAGGTGAATTATCAGTTGCTCAAGAATTAGGGCAATTTCAAGGCAATTGGTCATCTGGTGAAACATATGCTCAAAGAGATATTATAAAAGATACATCTAATGGAAACATTTATATTTGTATAACAGCACATACTTCAAGTGGCGCACAACCTATTAGTACAAATACTGATAGCGCAAAATGGTCATTATTAGTTGATGCAGAAAGTGCAACTTCATCTGCAACTGCGGCGGCGGCAAGTGCAACTGCGGCGGCTACATCTGAAACAAATGCGGCTACATCCGCTACTGCGGCGGCAACTTCAGCTACCAATGCGGCAACGTCTGAAACTAACGCATCAACTTCAGAAACTAATGCGGCGGCTAGTGCAACAACAGCATCTACTGCGGCAACCAATGCTCAAACAAGCGAAACTAATGCGGCTACCAGCGAAACTAACGCCGCAACTAGCGCAACCAACGCATCAAATTCTGCTACATCTGCGGCCAGTTCAGCAACTACAGCTACCACAAAAGCTAGTGAGGCATCTACATCAGCTACAAACGCCGCAAGTTCAGCGTCATCAGCATCTACATCTGCGACTAACGCATCTAACTCTGCAACTGCCGCAAGTACATCTGCGACTAACGCCGCTAACTCTGCTACTGCATCTGCAAGTTCAGCAACATCTGCGGCTACTTCTGCTACTGCGGCTGAAGCGGCATATGATAATTTTGATGATAGATATTTAGGGCCAAAAGCTAGTGACCCTACATTAGACAATGACGGTGATGCTTTGTTAGATGGGGCATTGTATTTTAACACAACAACAAATGTTATTAAATATTATGATGGATCAAGTTGGTCACCAGTTGAAGCAGTAGATACATCTAATTTAGCAACAAATGGGTTTAGCATTGCAATGGCGATAGCCCTGTAGTATAAGGATAATATATGGCACAAAATTTTAGAAGATACACAAGCAATGATGTAGGAACATCAGCATCAACTTTATTTACTGCTGACAGTTATGATACTGTAGTTGGTATATCAGTTTCAAATGTAACAGCATCTGCTGTTGTAGCATCTGTATATATTAATGATGGTTCTAACGATATTTATTTAGTTAAAGACGCACCAATACCAAGTGGTTCATCATTACAAGTATTAGATGGAGGAGCAAAGTTTGTTGTTCAATCTGGTGATGCTTTAAAAGTAATATCAGACACAGCTTCATCTTTAGATGTTTGGGTATCAACTGTAGATGCAATAAGTACATAGGAGATTAATGCCGTTTATAGGAAATCAACCAGCATTAAGTTACACAAGTTTTGCTAAGCAAGACTTCACTACAAGTGCGACTACATCTTACACATTAGATAATCCAGTTGCTAACGCAAATGAGTTAGCATTATTTATTAACTTTGTAAGACAAGAGCCTACAACTGCTTATACTGCTAGTGGTACAAGTTTAACTTTAACAAGTGCAACATCTGCATCAGATGATATGTACTGTGTGTTTTTAGGTAAAGCTGTTCAAACAGTAAATCCTCCAAATGGTTCAGTAGGTGCTTCACAGATTGCTGATAGTTCAATCGCTTTAGGAAAGTTATCTGCTACTGGTACAAAAGACAGTACAACATTTCTAAGAGGCGATAATACTTTTGCAGAAGCTGGTGGTGGTGCTATGGAACTACTACATACTGCAACAGGATCAGATGTTTCTTCAATAGATATTAATGGATATTTTACTTCTGATTATGACCATTATAAATTAATTTATTCAGTTTATGCTGCAACAAATAATACAGATACTATGGTTAGAATAATGCAAGGTGGTTCAGTAATTACTGCTTCAAATTATTGGTTTGCTGGAAATGCTTGGTATTATGATGGAACTTATAGTCAATCAAGTAATGCTGTTGGATTTAATACAAATTATATTGGAATTGCATCAACCGATAATACAAGTAATTCTCAATATCCAACAACAGGAGAAATGCTTTTATCCAATCCATTAAGCACAAGTCAAAACACTACTATAACAACAAATAGCATTGGATATAATTCTGGAGCTGGAGCTGGTCAGCCACCTACTGCAATAAGAACTTGGAATTACGCTGGTACATATATTTCAACAACAGCAACTTCTGGAATTTCTTTTGGATATATTGGTGGAAATATTAATGGAACAATTAGATTATATGGAATGAAAAATAGTTAGGATTTATTATGACAATGTACAAATTATTAAATGGTGAAAAAGTTAAACTTACAGCAGAAGAAGAAGCAGCTAAAGAAGCAGAAATTGCACAAGCAAATATTGATAAACAAGCTAGAGAAGCTGCTAGAGTAGAAAAAGAAATTAAAAAAGCATCTGCTAAACAAAAACTTTTAGATTTAGGATTAACTGAAGAAGAAATTAAATTAACATTTGGATTATAATTATGGCAATAACAAAAATACAATCTGAAAGTCTTAACCTAAGCGACAACTACGATTTCACAGGAACTGTAACTGGTGCTGGTGGTGTTAATACACCAAATTTTTCTTATTATAAATCTGGAAGTTCACAAGTAATTAGTAACGCTACAGTTACTAAAATTACTTATTTTAATGCACAGTCATACGATACTCATAGTGCTTTTTCTTCTGGTAGATTTACAGTTCCATCTGGTCAAGCAGGAAAATATTGTTTTTTTGTAACTATTTCATCTGACGCAACCTCTGTAAATACAACTAATTATTTTCAATTAGAATTTAAAAAAAATGGAACTTTAACTCAAGGTACAAACAATATGTTAAGACCTGCTTATGCACAATTTCAAATATTTACTGTATCTGAATTAAGTGTTGGAGATTATATAGAGGTATTTATCTATCAAGATAGTGGAAGTAGTATTCAATTAGATGGTAATACAAGAACATTTTTTGCTGGATATAAATTAATAGAATAAGGAGGTAAAACTATGGCACAACTAAGTAACAAAATAAAAGAATACTGCAAAGCTAATGGAGTTAGTGAAGTAGATTTTATGAATGATGTTAAGTTGCAAGACGACAGTAATGGTCAAGGTGCGTATATAGCTGAGTGGAACTTAGATATTGCACAACCAACTGACGCACAACTAGCATCTTATGAAACTGCTGCAAATACTGCTGAAAGTAATGCAACAGTCGATGCAACAAGAAGAAGCCAATATGGTTCTTGGGGAGATCAGTTAGATGAAATCTACCATGACATTGAAGCTTGGAAAACAAGAATACAAACAATCAAGGATAATAATCCAAAAGGATAATTAATGGCGTATATAGGTAGAGATACAGATAAAATAAGTAATGTAGAGGTACTGGATAACATTACCTTTGATGGTAGTTCATCATACACATTACAAAAAGGTGGAAGCAATTTTACACCTAGTTCTGCGAATACATTATTAGTTAGTATTAATGGTGTAGTTCAAGCTGGAAACTTTACTGTATCTGGTTCAACAATAGATTTTGGAACAGCAGTTGCTGGAACATCTACTTGCGATTTTATTTTACATTATGGAATTGGATTAATTACATCAGTTAGTGATGGCACAGTTACTACTGCTAAACTTGGCGATAGTGCAGTTACTAATGCTAAAGTAAATGCTTCAGCAGCTATAGATTATTCTAAATTAAACTTAACTGGAAATATTGCATTAGCAGATTTATCAGCAACAGGAACTAAAGATGCTACAACTTTTTTAAGAGGAGATAATACTTTTGCAGAAGCTGGTGGTGGAAAAGTTTTACAAGTAGTTTCAACTGAAAAATCAGATACATTTAGTTCTTCTGGAACTAGCTTTCAAGATATAACAGGATTGACAGCAACTATAACTCCATCTTCAACTTCAAGTAAAATTTTAGTTTTGGTTAATATATCATCTGGTGCAGATAATGGATATAAATATGGATTTAGACTTTTAAGAAGTGGAACAGTTATTAACGAAGGAGATTCAGCTAGTAGTAGAAAATTAGTTTCAATAGGATTACATAGTGGTTCAAGTATTTCATTTGAAAGTAGTAGTATTGTTTATTTAGATAGTCCAAACACTACATCTTCAAGACAATATGATATACAAGGTTCTACTGAAGGTTCAAATTTTTATGTAAATAGAACTTATACTGATACTGATGCTGCTTCTCATATGAGAGCTACATCAAATATAACTTTAATAGAGATAGGTGCATAATGGCAGATTTACACAAAGCAATTAGAGCAATTCATAATTCAGTTGTATCTATAAATGGAGATACACAAGAAAATATTGTTGCAAAAGATAATGATGGAAATGAAGTAAGTATTAATTGGTCATCAGTTAATGCTTGGATAGACCCAGATACATACAAATATAATAGAGAACAAGAATATCCATCAATTCAAGAACAGTTAGATATGCAATACTGGGATAAGGTTAATGGCACTACTAACTGGGAAGACGCTATTGCTAAGGTTAAAGCAGATAATCCTAAACCATAATGAATGATAAAATTCTTAAATTTACTAAAACATTGGAAAAGTAATTTATGGAAGAAATCAAAGAACGAATTAAACAACATGAGGGGTTTAGGGATACTATGTATTCCGATAGTTTGGGTTTCGCTACTATTGGCTATGGTCATCTTGTATTACCCTCTGATAACTTTGTTGAGGGTGTTGCTTATGACAAAGAAACTCTTGAAGAAGTTTTTGATAATGATTTTAAAATAGCATTAGATTCAGCTAGAGAATTATTAAGAGATATAGAACATAATCATATTATATTTGGTGTTATTGTTGAGATGTGTTTTCAATTAGGAAAACCACGAGTAATGAAGTTTAAGAAAATGTGGGAAGCACTAAGAGAAAAAAACCTTGATAAAGCTAGTGCAGAAATGATAGATAGTAATTGGCACAAACAAACCACAAAAAGATGTGAAAGTTTGGCTAGTATAATGAAAAACGCAAACAAATAGGAGAAATATTATGCCAATGGTAAGAGGAAAGAAATTTGCATACACAAAAGCTGGTAAGAAAAAAGCTAAAGCATACAAAAAGAAAAAGAAGAAGAAGTAATGGCTACGAAGAAACCTATATATGCTAAAGCTAGACCAAAAAGATTAGGGAAACCAAAATCTTTTAATAAAAAGTCTAAGGCTTATAAATCAGCTAAAAGAAAAGCTGATAAGAAGTTTGGCAAAAAGGTTTCTTTGTATAAAAACATCTTTATCTCACAAGCTATTAAAAAATATAAACCTAGAAAGAAAAAGAAATGAGTTTATTTGACAATACATTTGCACCAATAGGATTATCTATTCAAAGAGGTAATGTTGGTAATTTCTCTGGAGTACATAAATTTGGATTAAACACTTCTGTAGGAAGTGGTGCATTTGAAACAGTATGGGATGGAAACAATACTTATACCTACCCATCTTCATCTGGTACTGCTACTGCAACTTCTTCTGATTCAGATGACAATACAGGAACAGTTAAAGTATTTGGCTTAGATTCTAATTATGATTTAGCAG
>Ga0255758_10000635_pt1 | contig 38829 bp, 34 predicted proteins | sample 011ome_24_FD_179958 | JGI IMG/M metagenome (GOLD analysis project Ga0255758, IMG submission 179958) | Coastal salt marsh microbial communities from the Groves Creek Marsh, Skidaway Island, Georgia - 011513CT metaG (version 2) | ecosystem: Environmental > Aquatic > Marine > Intertidal zone >... | reverse complement strand
AGAATAAACCTAAGTTTAATATTCTTCTTAGAGATGATAAAACATACCCATATATATATTTTTCTCTTGATCACGATTATCCGGGTATTTATTTAAAAAGAACAAAAAAAGCAATTAATTCAAACTACTATGGCCCATTTATTAGTTCTGGAGCTGTAAAAAAATCTATTAAGGAAATTCAAAAGATTTTCAAACTTAGAAACTGTAACGACTCTACTTTTTCAAACAGGTCTAGACCATGTATAGAGTTTCAAATGAAGAGGTGTTCTGCACCATGTATAAAAAATATTAGAAAAATTGATTACTTTGAAGACGTAGAATCAGCAAAATCATATTTATCTTCGTCTGATTCACAGACTATTGTGCGCTTAAAGAATGACATACAAAAGGCATCCAATGATTTAGATTTTGAAAAAGCTGCTGAAATAAGAGATAAATTAAAAAGAATTGAGCTTATTCATGAAGAACAATCTGTAGTTACTATTGCAAGAGATATAGACATATTTTCAATGCATTCAGAAAATAACTATATAGGTATTTCAATAATAGTAGTTAGAAAAGGAAAAATAAGAGGAACAAAAACTCACTTAGTAAAAAAAGCTTTTTTTGAATCCATCGATACTGTTTATCAAATGGCAATTATAAATTTTTATGATTCACAATTGGATATTCCTAAAAAAGTTTTATGTACTGACATACTCGAAAGTAAAGAATTGATTTGTAAGGTTCTAAAAAAGAAATTCAATGTAAACATAAAAATTACTCATAGCCCAAGCAAATCTATTCGCCCCATTTATAACTTATGCAAGCTTAATGCAAAACAAATAATTGAAAATCATTTAAGCAAGTCCGATAAATATAAGTTTGCATTTGACGACCTAAATAATCATATATCGCAAAAAAAAGGCATAAAAAAAATTGAAGCATATGATGTTAGCCATATCTCAGGAAATCATGCTATAGCATCATGTGTTGTTTATACAAATGAAGGACCTAGTAAGAAAGAATATAGATCATTCAACATACCAAAAGAATTATCAGGAAATGATGTTGGTTCTCTAGAGCATGTAATTCAAAGAAGAATTAAATATTATGAAAATAAAGAAATAAAACCTGATTTAATTCTCATCGATGGAGGGAAAAATCAATTGAATTTCTCTGATGCTGCAATTCAAAATTCAGCACATAAAGACATTAAAGTTATATCAATTGTTAAAGGCGCAAATAGAATCAGAGCAACAGAAACAGTGCTGTCAAAAGATGGAATAATCGAATTTAACAAGGATTCTAAAGGTTATTTATTATTGCAGGAAATAAGAGATGAATCTCATAGGTTCGCCATCAATGCTCAAAGAAAAAAGAAGAATGCAAAAAATAGAAAATCTCAGTTAGATTCTATAGAAGGAATTGGCGAAGTTTTAAAGAAAAGATTGCTTTTGAATTTTAAAAGTTTAAAAAATATTAAATCAGCAAATATAGAAGATTTAATGACTGTAAAAGGTATTAATGCCAAAATAGCACAATTAATTAAAGAGAAGCTCTAATTTGTGACAACTATAATCAATATATTAACATTATCAAGAATTTTTTTAGCAGCCATAATTTTTGTGCTTTTAATGTCACCTGATGGATATTTGTTTGCACTAATACTATTTTTTTTAGCTGGAGTAACAGATTATTTAGATGGTTATTTGGCCCGAAAATATAATGCAGTATCTCAACTTGGCGAAATACTAGATCCAATTGCAGATAAAATCCTTATTCTTTTTGTTTTATTTGGACTTGCAATAAATCTTTCCAGTTATTTGATTGGTTTCATTGGAGCAATAGTGATAACTAGAGAAATTTGGGTGGGTGCTCTAAGGGATTTAAATGCAAGAAATGGAAAAAGCGATGCCACTAAGGTCACATTTTTAGCAAAAATAAAAACTTCAATGCAATTATTGACCCTTTCGATATATTTATTTGGATTAGCCATAAACAATATGTTAACAATTGTCATAGCAGATATTCTCTTATTCATCTCACTTTTTATTACTTTATATACAGGATTTATCTATACTTTAAATACATTTAAAAAAAATGAAGAATCTCAATAAGGAAGATTATAAAATTTGTAAATTTCATCTTGAATATGTTTGTCTTCCTCTTGCTGTAAGATTTTCATTAAAAGAATTTGATGTAACTAGTTTAGTGTTCGATTTTAAAAAAAAACTAAATAAAATTTCATGAAAATAATAGTTGTAAGTGGAGGTTTTGATCCACTTCATTCTGGACATATAGAATATTTAAAAAGTGCAAAAGGTTATGGTGCTAAATTAATAGTGGCACTTAATAGTGATAGCTGGCTTGAGAAAAAAAAGGGCAAACATTTTATGACATTTGAAGAAAGAAAGTCGATATTAGATGCTATACAATATGTTGATGAAGTTATTGATTTTGAAGATGATGAAAAAGGGTCTTGTGTTAATGCACTTCAAAAAATAAAAAAAATATATCCAGATGATGAGATTTTTTTTGCTAATGGCGGCGACAGAAATCATAAAAATATTCCTGAAATGTCTGTTGATGGAGTAGAGTTTTTATTTGGTATTGGTGGTAATGATAAAAAGAATTCATCTTCATGGATTTTAAAAACATGGCAATATTACAAAGAAGAAAGAATTTGGGGTAAGTTTTATAATCTTTTAGAAGGTGATGATGTAAAAGTTAAAGAATTGATAATTACTCCCAAGGAAGGAATGAGCTTTCAAAGACATTTTAAAAGAAATGAAATATGGTTAGTTACTAAAGGCTCTTGTGAAATAAATTATAGCAAAGACGATCCAAATAATAGAAAGTCTGTGACTTTAAAAAAATTTGATGACTATCATGTATCTTCAAAAGAATGGCATCAAATTACAAATCCCTTCAATGAGCCATGTCATATAATTGAAATTCAATATGGTGAAGTTGTTGATGAAAAAGACATAGAGAGACTTGATTATTACAAAACCAATAGTTAAAGAATTGAATCATCAATATCATATTTCCAATAAATTTATTCTAAGCATTTCCTTTCTTAGAATCATGTATACAATACACAAAGTTGGCTGGATGGCAGAGTGGTTATGCAGCGGCCTGCAAAGCCGTTTACGCCGGTTCGATTCCGGCTTCAGCCTCCAAGTTTTGTGAAGACATTTTTGTTTTTAAAAGTATAATACACCAAATAGGTATCTATTAACTTGCCCGAGTGGTGGAATTGGTAGACACAAGGGACTTAAAATCCCTCGATAGAAATATCGTGCCGGTTCAAGTCCGGCCTCGGGTACCATACATATAAGCATAAATGCTGCTGCATATTAGTTGATAGTAAAAAAGTAAAAAGAATGTTATAAAATCTTCATATATTTAATCAAGTAATTTTTTTTATGCAAGAACCAAATACCAATAAATACCCTAATGATTTCGATGATGTTCTAGATCTTAGTGAAATTTTTTATATTTTATTTCAAGGTAAATGGATTATTCTTTCCATAACTTCTTTGGTATCTATTGTTGGAGTTATTTATAGTCTGTCTTTACCCAATTTATATGAATCAAAAGCCTTATTAGTGCCTGTTAATTCATCTAGTGGTATTTCTGGAGCACTTCGAGGTTATGGTGGTATTGCAAGTCTTGCTGGTGTAAAGCTCCCCTCTAATGTTGATCAGAATAATTCTAGCAAGGCAATAAAAAAATTGAACACCTTAAGTTTCTTTGACGTCAACTTGCTAAAAAATATCCACCTGCCGGATCTGATGGCTGTTAAGTATTGGGACAATAAAACAAATAAATTAGTTTATGATGATGATGTTTATAACATTAGTACTGATGCCTGGGTTAGAGAGTACTCTTATCCAAGTAAACAAATACCAACTGCTCAAGAAAGCTTTAAAGTATTTAAAACTAAACATTTTGGTATAAATGAAGATATAAATACTGGTTTTATAACATTATCAATTAAACATCAATCTCCATTTATTGCTAAGAAATGGGTTGAGTTGATTGTTAATGAAATTAATGCTTTTTATAGAAAGAAGGACAAATTAGAGGCAGAAAAGTCTGTTATCTATCTTAATCAACAAATATCAACTACTAGTTTTTCTGAGATCAAGAAAGTAATTGCAGAGCTTCTTCAAGAGGAAACTAAAAAGCTAGCTTTAATCGAGGCCAATAAATACTATGTTTTTGATTACATTGATCCTCCAGCGGTAATGGAAGAAAAATCTGAGCCTCGTAGAGCTTTAATATGTATTATAATTGCATTATTCGGCGGAGCAATAAGCACAGCTATTGTTTTTATTAAATATTACTTTTCAAAAGATAAGGCCAATTAAGTGTTTAGTTGTAATTTCAAATACAAGATCAACTAACTGTTGATTAAAGCATAAAATTGATGATAAATATTCAATCAAATAATTTTAAAGTAGCAATTATTGGACTTGGTTATGTTGGTTTGCCTTTAGCTATTGAGTTTGGTAAAAAATACCAGACACTGGGTTTTGACATTAATCAAGCAAGAATTTCTGAATTATTATCTGGTTTTGATTCTACCTTAGAGGTAGATTGTGAAGAGCTAAAAGAAGCATCTTATATATCTTATTCATCTAAGGTTGATGATTTAAAAGACTGTAATATTTATATAGTAACAGTACCAACGCCAATTGATAATTTTAATCAACCTGATTTAAAACCTCTTTTAGACGCTAGTGCTATGATTGGAAGTGTTCTGAATGATAACGATATTATCATTTATGAGTCGACAGTCTACCCAGGTGCTACAGAAGAAGAATGTATACCAGAGGTAGAAAGAACTTCAGGATTGGTATTAAATAAAAATTTCTATGCAGGCTACTCACCTGAGCGAATAAACCCCGGTGATAAAGAGCATCGATTAACAGACATATTAAAAGTTACCAGTGGGTCTACTCCTGAAATTGCAGAAATAGTTGACCAATTATATAAATCAATTATCAATTCTGGTACTCATAAAGCCTCAAGCATAAAAATCGCAGAAGCTGCAAAAGTCATTGAAAATACTCAAAGAGATGTAAATATTGCTTTAGTAAATGAATTATCGATCATTTTTAATAAGCTTGACATTGATACATTAGAAGTCTTAGAAGCTGCTGGCACTAAATGGAACTTCTTGCCATTTCGTCCAGGCTTAGTAGGAGGACATTGTATTGGGGTTGACCCTTACTACCTAACATCAAAAGCGCAGTCTATTGGCTACAACCCTGAAATGATCCTTGCAGGGCGAAGATTGAACGATAGCATGAGTGCATACGTTGTGTCTCAATTACTTAAAGAAATGTTAAAACAGGACATTCAAATTAAAAAGGCAAACGTTTTAGTTATGGGCCTAACATTTAAAGAAAACTGCCCAGATATGAGAAATACTAAAGTAGTTGATATTGTATCTAAACTAAAAGAGTCTGACATCTCTGTTGATGTTCTAGATCCATGGTGCAACAGCAAGAAAGTAAAAAATGAATACGGCTTATCATTGATTGATAAACCTGAAATTAATTCATATGACGCTATTATTTTGGCTGTACCGCATAATGAATTTAAAGTTATGGGACCTGAAAAAATTAGAAAGCTATGTAAAACTAAAAGCATTATTTATGACTTAAAATATGTTTTACCAAAAGAATCTGTTGACATGCGCTTGTAGTATTTTATTTTTTTATAGATGCAATATATATAAAAATTCTATTTAATATCGTTTAAACTCTTTAAATGTTAATAAAATTTATAAACAATGTCTAAGTACAACAAAATTAAACAAAAACTCATTAAATCACCAAAAACATGGCTTATTACAGGGGTTGCAGGTTTTATTGGTTCAAACCTTTTGGAACATCTTCTAAAGCTTAATCAAAAAGTTATAGGTATTGATAATTTTGCAACTGGTTATCAACATAACCTTGATGAAGTTCAGTCCATAGTTACTAAAGATCAATGGAGTGGCTTTACTTTTATAAAAGGTAACATACAAAACTATAAAGACTGTGAAGCTGCGCTTAGCAATCAAGGTAAAGATGTAAGTTATGTACTTCACCAGGCTGCACTAGGCTCAGTGCCAAGATCAATTAATGATCCAGTAACAACAAATGCTACTAATATTACTGGTTTTTTAAATATGTTACATGCTGCAAAAGAAGCTAAAGTTAAAAGTTTTACTTATGCATCTTCAAGTTCGGCATATGGAGACCATCCTGCCTTACCTAAGGTTGAAGATTGTATTGGCAGTCCTCTATCTCCTTACGCTATAACTAAGTATGTAAATGAGATATATGCAGAAGTATATGCAATAACATACGGCTTTAAATCAATTGGTTTGCGCTACTTTAACGTTTTCGGGCAGCGTCAGGACCCTAATGGTGCATATGCTGCTGTCATCCCTCAATGGACAAAAGACATAATTCAAGGAAATGATGTATTTATAAACGGTGATGGTGAAACAAGTCGCGATTTTTGTTTTATTGAAAATACTGTGCAAATGAATATATTGGCAGCTACTGCAAACGATAACTCTAAAGCACAAGTTTATAATGTTGCAGTTGGAGATAGAACGACACTAAATTCATTATTTAGCTATCTTCAAAAATCACTAAATAATAATTGTGTAATCAATAAAAATAAACCTATTTATAGAGATTTTAGACCTGGAGACGTAAGACATTCCCAAGCTGATATAAGTAAAGCTAAAAAATTTTTAGGTTACGACCCTGAATTTAATATTCAACAAGGTATTGATAAAGCTATACCTTGGTACAAAGCCTTTTTACTAAATTTTGAAAATATAAAGGAATAATTTGTGCTATCTGATTTTAAAAAAGTAGTAAAAGAAAATATATGCTCAGGATGTGGCGCTTGCTCATTTATAGAGCCCCAAGCCATAACAATAAACAAAAACAAACATGGACAGTTAATTCCAGTCATTCAAACAGATTTATCAAAAAATAAACTTCAACTATTAGATAAAGTTTGCCCTTTTTCATCAAGCTCACTTGATAGAAAGTCAAATGCAAAAAATGAAAAAAAAGATATAGTTGGTAGTTATATCGAAGCATATGCAGGTCACGTTATTGAAAGTGATTTTAGGGTCAAAGGCAGTTCGGGAGGTTTTGGTTCATGGATTTTTAATGAGCTTCTTATCACAGGTATCGTAGAAGCAGTGATACATGTAAAGGAAACTAATAAAAAAGATAAATTATTTGAATATAGCATTTCAAAATCACCAAGCGAGATAAGGGAAGGGGCTTCTTCAAAATACTATCCAATTTCATTAGATGAAGTTTTAAAGTTTATTAAGGAAAGTGATTTGACATTTGCAATCATGGCGGTTCCCTGCTTCGTAAGAGCAATACGAAATTTACAACAAATAGATAAAACCTTAGCTTCAAAAATCAAGATCGTTGGCTCAATATATTGTGGACATCTTAAGACAGAAAATTACTCATATTATATCGCCGACTCAATTAAGTATAATCACGGTGATTTACATAAAATCAATTTTAGGCTTAAAGCCAAAGATAAACTGTCATCAAATTACAAAACTGAAATAACGACATCTAAAGGAACTTTTTCGGCATTTCGCCAAAGCATAAAAGGTACAAATTGGGGACTTGGCTTATTTAAATATAAAAGCTGTGATTTTTGCGAAGATGTGAGCGGTGATTTAGCTGACTTTTCAGTTGGAGATGCATGGCTTCCTAAATATGAAGCAGATGATCTCGGCACAAATTTAATTGTTATTCGCAACCCTATCATATATAAGATATTAACATCAGCAGGTGATAGGATAAGGCTTGATAAGCTAAGTGAAAAAGATCTTTTTACTTCACAAGCTGGGGGATATAGGCATAAAAGAGAAGGCATTCACGTTAGGAATAAATTACTTCAGCTAAAATCCGGCTTCAAGATTAAACCACATTACCAGAAAGAAACATCTATTGGTTTATTAAGAACAATTTTATATATATTAAGAGTTGTAATAAGAAACTATAGCAATATCTATCCTTATGCTCGAAAAACTAAGATAGGATTTAGATTATATGAATATGGTATCAGCATGTTCTCTAAAATTCATGGCTTTTTAACTAAGGCAAGCAATTGAAGAAAGTATTAACTTATTTTCTTTCATCAATATCAGTAACTTTATTATCAGTTATTGTCGTATTTATATCATCAGTAAAGTTAGAAGCCAAAATTTTTTCTGAGATAGTTTATTTTTTATATTTAATACCTTTAATATTGGAACTTTCTATTTTTGGCCAGCATTACTCTATCTTGAAAAATGCTCATAAAAATAAAGTATCCAATCTGTGGAAATTGGATAGAAGAAAACTTTACCTCAGTGCGATGATTTGCTGCGTACTAGTTTTTAATATTATTAGTGATATAGAAAATGCAGCATTATTATTATTAACAACATTAATGATCATATCCTTATGGATGACAAGCGCTTTTCTTCGTGTTAATGGAAAACTTTTAATGTCTGTAGTAACAGGAAGATTTATACAAATTATGGTTTCTATAGTGCTGGTTATATTCATGATATTCAACAATATAGATGATTATATATACTTGATCTTATTCACTTTAACTATATTTTTTTATTTTATAGTATTGAGAAGATTTCGTAATAATTTTCCTTTTGTAAATAGCTCAATGACTGGGAGAACAGATACAACATATGAAATAAATATGTTTTTTACTATTTGTTCAATGTTATTAGTCAAATCATTGGATAAAATTATTATTTCAAATTACTTTACGCCATATGAGTTTTCTAAGTTTGTTATTTTATTTCAGCTATATTTACCATTTCCAGTTCTTGCTGGATTTATTTTTCAATACTACATGCCCAAATTTGCATCACAAAGCAGCATCTCATACAACAAGCTATATTCAGGCTTATTCGTCATATTTTGCTTTTTTCTTTGGTACTTTATTTCTGAAATTAGTTATTGGATATATACTCAAGTATATTCTGGAAAGTATGACTTTTCTTTACATGAAATAAGAGCTTTTATTGGAGCAGGTTTTTTATTTGTTTTATATCAGCCTTTAGCGCTAGTTATAGTATCAATCTCTAAAAATTCAAATTTATTTACATTAAATATGCTAAATATAATATCTATTGGCGCTTATGCATATTTTATAACTATATCTATTCAGGAAAATACTTTAGATTATGTAATAGCTGGATTTTTATGCTTTTGGGTAATAAAGTTATTTTCAGGAGTCATAATAATAAATAAAATTAAAAATTTTAAATGGGGTTGATGACTTATATTAGAAAAAATATAGTATAAACAAATCTGTTTTTAATAAATCAGTACCTTCAACCCAAAAGTTAATTAAAACATGTCAATATGAAAATACTAATCACTGGATGCTTTCATTCTTTAAACACAGGTGTAATGGCCATGGCTGAGGCTATTATTCAAAAGTTCCCACAAGAAGAAATATATATCTATTCTTCACCAAAATACATCAACATTGACAAGAAAAGATATTCTACATATACCAACGTTAATGTAATTATCCCCCCTTGGTACAAATACAAAAAAACTTCCAATGCAATTATAGCGATAGTCGCATTAATTTTTGGTTATGTTACAAACAAACAATTTAGATATTTTTTGTCTTCTGTAGATATAGCATATGATATTTCTGGTGATTCAATTTCTTCAGATTATGGTTTTCAAAGTTCATTATTAAGCTTGGCTCCTATCTCAGTTTCAAATAGATATGTAAAAAATTCAATCATAGCACCGCAAAGCTTAGGCCCATTTAATAATCCAATATTGAGAATTTTTGTTAAAAGAGTGCTTGGCAGAGTTGATAAAATCTTTATAAGAGAAATAGTTACATCTTACTTTTTAAAGCCGCTTAATTTGAAATTTCAGGAAGTATCTGATTTAGCAAACCTGGTACAACCCAGAGAATTGAAATGCAAAGAATATATAAATAATAGTTATGTTGGACTGGGTGTGAGCTCTTTATTAGAAAAGCATGGTTTTCTCAATTCAGAAGGTTATTTCAAAGGTATCATTGACCAGATACTTTTTAGAGGCTTTAATGTGTATTTAATAAATCATGTCTCTTATGGTGCAACAAATGATTTAACCTTTGCTAAGATCCTTAAAAACAAATACTTCAGGGACAATGAGAGAGTTATTTTTTTTAATAAAAATTTTACCTCAAGCGAGTGGAAGTACATTTATTCGAAATCAAAATGTGTAATATCTGCAAGGATGCATCCCACCGTCTTAGCTTTATCATCAGGTACCCCAGCACTTAATCTGTCATACAATCATAAATCATTAGGAGTAGTTAAGCTAAAATATTACCCAATGGGCGACGTATTTAGTCATGATGGTGTTGAATGTGAATCTCTAGAGGAAAAAATTAATTTATTTTTTGACAATATAGAAAAAATAACAAATGAAGAAAAACACAAGCTAATAAAGACAAATACAAACTCTGCTAACAGCGTATTTAATAATGAATAATATGCTGTCAGTATCAGTTATTATACCAGCTTACAACGCAGAAAAATTTATAAAACAAGCAGTAATGTCAGTCTTGGAACAAAGCTATCCAATTTCTGAGGTAATTGTCGTTAATGATGGGTCTACAGATAATACAAATAGAGAGCTTTTAAGATTACAAGACGAACATGATGTCATAAAAATAATTTCCACCGACAATAAAGGTGCTTCAAGTGCGCGAAATGCAGGTCTTAAGATAGCATCTTCAGATATAATAGCTTTCTTAGATTCTGATGATTACTGGGAAACAGATAAAATTAATTTACAAATCGATTATCTTCTAAAAAATGATCTTACTGTATTGATATCTAACTTGAACCTGGTTAATACAAAAGGAGCTCTTTTGGGTGTAAAGAAGAATGTAACTAGTAATATAGTTAATGGAATTTTAAGAAAAAAAATATCCATGATGACACCTACTCTGATTTTCTATAGGTCAATATCTGAAGATAATAATATATATTTCAATGAGAAAATGAGGCATTATGAAGATCATTTGTTTATTATTGAGCTATCTTCACATGGTAACTTAGGAGTTTTGGATAAAAGTTTAGTAAATCGTAGGATACATAACTCCAGCTTAAGCTATGATTTTAATATTGATGACTGTTTTAATTCGATCATTGAGTTTGAGAGAGTAATTACCGCACTTTCTAAAAAAAATAAAAAAATACATTTTAAGGATATTAAATTTTTTAAATCTCATGGCTATTTCTCAATAGCTCATCTATATTTCCGACGACATAATAAAATTCAATGTTTGAAATATTCTTTTTTAAGCAATTTAGTCAAACCAAATCTAAAAGCAGTAATTTTATTTTTATTATGTTTACTTCCATTTTCTAATTATCTGTTTTACAAAATATCGTCACAGAACAAAAATTATGAATAATATTCTCTAGAAGATTTAATATCAAATGATATAATACTTAAAATTATCTTACATAAAAGATGTTAAAACTCAATCATCATTCTTCGCAGAAGATTGGGGTTTCAAGAAAATTGTAATGTACAATACAAGAAAAAATAAGGTTGCAAACTATGAATGAACTAAATGATATGTTATCTACTCAACAGTTTACTGAGGTATCTATAGTACAAGTTTGCTTAAACTTAATAGCATGTATGTTGTTAGTAAGTTTAGTTAGCTGGTTTTATAAAAAGCATTCAAGAAGCCTTGGAGGCAAGACTTTTGTTGGATCTGTTCTACCATTAATTGGATTAACAGTTTTCTTGGTTATAACAATTGTTAAGAGTTCTTTGGCATTGTCACTTGGTTTAGTTGGCGCACTTTCAATTGTGCGCTTTAGAACACCTATAAAAGAACCAGAAGAGCTTGGATATATATTTTTAACTATAGCTATTGGACTTGGTTTTGGAGCTAATTTTGGAATAGTAACTATTGTTGTCGCATTATTGATACTTTTATATCAATTTATATTCAATGCATCTTCATTTACAGCAAAAGTAGAAGGTGAATATACTGTTGTTATTAATATTCTGGATAGTAAATTTGAAACTATTTCCAAGTTAATTGAAGAAAATGTAACTGCATTTAAAGTAACGAGAGTTGAATCGCTGGGAGATCGTAGTGTTATTTACTACAATATTAGTGCTGCAAAATATCTTGATCTTCAAGATCTTATTTCTAAATTAAAAGAGCAAGATGAAAGTATAGATTTCAATTTAGTGGAATCTGGAGTTAATTGGTAGTTCAAAGGTTGTGATAAAAAATAACCGCTATAAAGCTAATAGACTCCATTTTATTAGCTTTATAATTCTCACTTTTTTAGTTTTATTCGTCCTTCTAAAATCACTAAATATTAGAAGTATTATTGATACTGAAATACAAAATTTTCAAAAAAATTTTTCTAGTTTCTCAAGTTTAAGACAACTTATTGATGATGGGGTTAATGGATCTGGTGCTTTTGATAGCAACTCAATGGTAAAAGTTTTAGGAAAAGCTCCAAAAATTATTTACCACAGTTTAACAAATGATGTAGAAAATAAATTACCTAAAATTGAACTTTTTATAAAATTTAAACACCTTGAAGAGATATATATGGATAGGTCAAGAGCAATTTTAAATGGCATCAATGCAAATCCTCAGTATGTGCCTTGTAAAATTTCTGATGGTATTAAAATTCTAAAATGTAAAGTTCGACTTAAAGGTGATCTTCTTGACCACTGGGATGCAGCATCAAGAGTAAGCTTCAGAATTAAAGTAAAGGATGGCTTTATACATGGCATGAAGAATTTTTCTATTCAAAAACCAAGAGCTCGCCAATTTCCTTATGACCAGATTTTTCACGAAATAAATTCTAATTTAGGTAGATTATCAAGTAGCCAACAGGATTTTGCATCTATCAAAGTAAATGATGAAAGCTGGGGAGTCATGTTAGTAGAGCCATCAATCGATAATATCTTCATAGAAGTTAGGGATTTAAAAAGATCTGGCTTATTCAAAATATCAGATCAAGATATCTGGGTTTACAATAAAAAAGATGGAGTTTACAAAGATTATTATTTATCAGATCCAACAATAACTTTATCACAAACCGGCATTAAAAATAAATTTGAAAATGAAGCTTCAAAAGAAATTTATAGTCATATCTTTAAATCAATTAATACTAAAAATGGCAATATTTTTGATAGAAAGTTGATGATTGGAAACCTTGCATTAGCACTTGTATGGGGTGATTTACATACATTATTTAATAGTAATGCCAGGTATACTTGGAACACTTACGAGCAAAAATTAGAGCCAATACTTTCCGATCAAGCAGCCTCTAAAAATATTTCTTTGTTAATGGATTCATTCGATAATTTTTTGAAGCTTCCATATGAATTTAAAATAATTTTCCAAGAAAACCCACTTAAGTTAGAAGAGCTTATGAATGAAATTTTTATTTTGGAAGAGTATTTTAAAACCTTCAATGTCATTGAAAAATCTAACCAACTGAAAGAAAAATACTTCATAAGTGACAACAAATTCACCCGAACTGATGTTCAGAATAATATTGATTATCTTAAAGATAATATTGAAAATGTAGTTTTTAAGATAAACAAGAGCTCATCATTTCAGGAAAATTTTTCAGCAAAAACATTAAATAAACAGCAAATTGATTTGATTGATAATTTCGTTAAGGTTATTCACTACGAAAATGGCATCGTTCGTGTTTATAACTATCTTAACCAACCAGTTCATTTAATTGAAGTCCTATCTAGTAGTAAAAAAGTCGAAGTAAATAAAACTATTCCTGGGTCTCAAACCAATTCGTTGAGTTTTATTGATATAAAAACAGATTTTTTTGGTGATTTTAGTTCTATGATAGAGGTAACAACAGAATTAGGAGGTATGCATAAAAAATCAAAGAATGATTTTACCATTGTTGATTTTGACTATTCTAAATTAAAACCCAAATCAGCTAATATTGCTAAGCTTTGTAATGAAAATAGTAAAAAATATGACTTATGTCAAATATCAGGAAATCATGATATTAATGAAAGCATTGTATTCGATACAAATGTTAGAATATCTCCAGGAACAAAACTATTTTTAGGTCTTGCGGTTGATCTTATTTTTGAGTCTTCTGTATCAATGAATGGCCTTCTTAATAGCCCAATTGAGATTTATGGAAATAATACTGGTGGAATTTTTATAAAGAATGAAAGCGAAGCTATTTCAACAATAAAAAATGTCAAGATATCTAAACTTGCGACAACAGTATCACCTTTAAGAAAATATACTGGAGCAATTAATGGTTATGGCGGAAGATTTAATATAAAAAATCTTACAATAGATGGTTCAGACTCTGAAGATCAATTGAACTTAATAAATACCGAAGTTAATATCGATGGGTTATATATATCAAATGCACGCTCAGATGCATTTGACTGTGATTTTTGTACTGGCAATTTAACTAATATCAATTTTAAAAATATTGGTGGTGATGGTTTGGATGTTTCTGGATCTACTCTAAAAGTAACTTCTATGAAAGCTTTTTCAATCAAAGATAAAGCTTTGTCAGTTGGCGAGCGCTCAACATTAATTCTTTCTGATGCAACTTTTAATGATGCAGGAACAGGTGTTGCTGTTAAAGATGCAAGTGATGTTATGTTAGATGGAATTGTCATGAGCAATATTCAATATGATGCTTTCATGACCTATGTAAAGAAACCTTTCTTTATTGGTAAAACTAATCTAGAGGTAAATCAATTTGAAGTTGATGTATCAAAAAACAGTATATGTATTCGCGAGAAAAATACTTATTTAGTTTTAAACGGTAAACTCTGTGAAATTTCAGAAATAAGTATAGATGAGCTTTATAGTGGCAGAATGAAAAAATAATGAAACTAAACCAAGATTCAATAAGACAAGAAATAAAATATAAAATCTTTATAAAAGATTTGCCTATTTTGTATGCTTGGATTTATTCCCAGTCTAATTTTAGAAAAAGCTATAATGAAAGGGGTGTTAATTCATTATACTTCGATACCTCTAAATACGATTTTGCATTAAGTAATATGTCTGGAGAATCGCAAAGAATAAAAATTAGAGCACGATATTATTCTCCTAAAGGAAAAAATGCGATTGAAACATTTTGCGCATCAGGTTCAGAATTCATTTTTGAACTGAAGCGCAAAAAAAATAGTTTTAGTGATAAATTAGCTTTTGGAAAAACTAAATTTATCCAAAAAGATTCTGTAACAAGAAGATTATCTTCTTTATCCAATGAACTCAAAAAATATCTTCTAAACATTCCTTCAATCTCAAATTTTTGTTTACAGGATACAACTCTTTTATCATATGAACGAGAATATTATGAGCATAGTTTTTGTAAAACTATACGCTTAACTATAGATAAAAGTATTTTTTATAGAAAAAGTAGACCCATATCAAAAGCAAACTTGTTATCTCGTGACTATGTTATTGCTGAATTAAAATTTAAACCTAATGATATTAAAAATGTTGAAACTCTAATGAGAAATTTTCCTTTTAGAAAAGTAAGATCCTCAAAATATATTTCAGCGATGTCGCAATTGCACAGAGTCTCATATTGAGCAGAAATGATATTAATCAACGACTAATACAGAACTTAGGATGATTTTATATAAACATGAGAGATAATAGTTGATTATTAGAAGAAGTAAGTTTTATTTTATTTTTGTAACAATTTTCATTCTTTTTTTCTGTATTTATCGAATATCTATGAATACATTGACACTCGATGAATCAAGGTTTATTGGCGACTTTTTTATATCTTATGGTGAAGGAAATATTAAGTTGCAATACATAATAGTCAATTACTATTTCGCGACTCTTTATAAAATTAGTCCATATGCAAATGCATTTATAAATACTATTTTAACTTTTATTATTGGTCAAAAATTTATTGAAAATTTTTCCTATCTTAGAGGAAGGAGGAACACTTCATATTTTTTTATATTATTTTTGTTGCCTGCTAATATTTTTTTCTTAGCTACTTTTCTACGTGACTACAATGTATTTCTTATGTCGCTTATTGTTATGATTGCTATAGCCAGGGGAAATTATAAGTGGTTTTATGTCAGCCTAATTTTTACCTTTTTTTTAAGATTTGAAGCCTCATTATTTTTTCTTATAGCATTCTATATATCTAGATATAAACATAATTTTTTTAGATATATGCCTTTTTATCTTTTCTTCCTATTTCTACTTATCGAATATGGTCCCTTATATGAAATAATAGTAAATAGAACTTTGGCTCAATACGACAGTGCAATGGGGCTGGGTGTGTTTGAATTTCCATTTGAGCGCAAATTTGCGTTTTTAGCAGTAATTATAAATTGGCCAATGTATTTTTTTCCTATGTTTAATTATGAAGCAAAAACTATATTTCATTACTTTCTGCTAGTTGATTCTGTTATTTCGTTAATATTGGTAATTATGGCTATATTATTTTATTCCAAAAATATATTTTTAAGAGATAGAGTATATAGGTTTTCTGTCTACATGGTTTCATTTGCTCTCTTGGCAGCCATACCCGAATCGCATGAGTTAGCTATTGTTAGACATAAGTTAATGTATATGCCTTTTATTTTTTACTTGGCCTTTGCAAATTTCAAGAATAAAATTTCTTTATGGAAAAAATAAAAAAAAAATTACTTGTAATCAACGCATTTAGTGCATTGCGAGGAGGTGGCCAGACTTACCTTATAAATTTATTTGAAGAATTTTGTAAGATAGAAACCAATCTTAATATTGTTGTTCTTACCAATTGTAGTAATAAAAATAAGTTTGATAGATTTAAAAATCCCGCACTCAAGTTTATTGAAGTAGGTTTTGCTTCAAAGAATGTTATGTTTAGAACGTTATGGGAGGTTTTTAAATTACCATTCTTTTTAAGAGATATACAGGCAGATGCATATTTTTCTCCAGGGGGAATTATGATTACTAAAATGCCAACTGGATGCAAAAGCTACACAGTTCTCAGAAATATGCTCCCATTCGAAAATAGAGAGCGCAAAAGGTTTTCATTTTTCTCTTATGATCGTTTTAGATTATTTGTCCTTAAATACTTGTTTTTAATTTCTTATAAGATCTCTGATGGAGTTATATTTATTTCAAATTATTCAAGAAATGAAGTTAAAAAATTTATACCAGATATTAAAGAAAAATCTGTGGTAATCTATCATGGTATAAATAAAGATTTCATTAAAACTAAAGAAAATAACGAATCTTCAGGAACAATAGTTGATGGGAATTATTATCTTTATGTCTCTATTCTGGATTCATATAAAGCTCAAAAAGAAGTAATTTATGAGTGGTTAAATATAGCAAAAAATATTGATGACTGTCTTTTAGTTTTGGCTGGACCAAAAATCAATAATTATGGTGAACAAGTTGAAGAGATGTTAAGTAATGTTGACAAGAAAACCATCAATTATATTGGGGCTATCGACTATAATGCCTTACCAAATCTTTATAAAAATGCTAGAGCTTTGATATTTGCATCTTCATGTGAGTGCTGCCCGAATATATTGCTTGAAAAGCTAGCATCAGGTAGACCCGTAATATGCTCAAATAAAATGCCCATGCCTGAATTTGGACAAGATGCAGTTGTATATTTTGATCCATATAAAAAGGGCTCATTAGGACGAGCTATTCAATTTATTGAAAAAGATGGAAATATAAATAAGTTTTCATTAAAATCAAGTATTCGCGCTAGTAGCTTTTGTTGGACTGATACAGCATCTAAAACATTTAATTATTTATTGCCAGACAATTAAATAGGACTAATTTAATCTAGAATTGTATTATCAATTATAATATGTAAGAAAAAAGAACTTAAATTATCTTAATATTCAAATAAAAAAATATGCAAAAAGTTTTCATAATTGGCATTACTGGAATGTTGGGAAGTACCCTTTTAAAAACTTTGGTAAATAATAGAGAGTTAAGCATATATGGATCTTCAAGACATAGCAATCCTATAAATGCACACAAAGATTTAAATTATCGACATATTGGGGAGCTTGATATTCTTGATGAAAATAAATTTTTTGATCATATATCCCAAATAAAACCTGAGATTATCATAAATTGTGCAGGTGTTATTAAACAAATTAAAGGTGCACAAAACCCACTAGATATAATTCCAATTAACTCGTTATTCCCCCATAAGGTAGAAAAATTTTGTACTTCAAAAAAAATTAGACTAATTCATATCAGCACTGACTGTGTTTTTTCAGGACGTAAAGGTGGATATAAAGAAGAAGACATATCTGATGCAGAAGATCTTTATGGTAAATCAAAGTATATTGGCGAAGTTTATGGTGAGAACTCCTTAACTCTTAGAACCTCTATTATTGGCCATGAGAACGGGACATCTCACTCTCTTCTAGAATGGTTTTTGTCCCAAAATAATAAAGTTGAGGGTTATAAGAAAGCATTTTTTTCAGGCTTGACCACAATAGAACTTTCATCAATTATCGAAGAAATTATTATTAGTTTTAAAGATCTATCAGGACTTTATCAGATATCTTCAAAACCAATTTCTAAGTATGACTTACTAATGCTGATAAAAGAAATATATAGAAAAGATATAGATATTATTCCTTCTTACAATGTTGAAATTGATAGAAGCTTAAATTCTGAAAAATTTCAAAACAAAACAGGCATTGTAGTTCCGGAGTGGACAAATATGATAAAATCAATGTATAAAAATTATCACCTATACTCAATTGAATAAATTATTAAAAGATAAAACTCTTCTAATTACTGGAGGAACCGGGTCTTTCGGCAATGCAGTTTTTAAGAAGTTCCTTTCATCTGATTACAAAGAATTAAGAGTTTTTAGTAGAGATGAAAAGAAACAGAATGATATGAGATTAAAGTATTCTAATAGCAAAATAAAATTTATTGTTGGAGATGTAAGAGATTACAATAGCATAAATGCTGCTATGAAAGGAGTTGATTTTGTTTTTCATGCAGCTGCTCTAAAACAGGTTCCTTCATGTGAATTTTTTCCACTTGAAGCAGTTAAAACAAATATATTAGGAGCTAATAATACAATAGATGCTGCATCTAATAATGGTGTGCAAAAATTAATAGTTCTAAGTACAGATAAAGCAGTATATCCAATTAATGCAATGGGTCTTTCAAAGGCTATGATGGAAAAAATTATGATCTCTCACTCAAGAAGTATTTATAATCCTACATTAAAAATGTGTGGAACAAGATATGGAAATGTAATGGCATCAAGAGGCTCTGTGATCCCTTTATTTACAGAGCAAATTCTCAATAACCAACCGATAACAATTACAAACCCAGAAATGACAAGATTTTTGATGTCTTTGCAAGATTCAGTTGAATTGGTAATTCATGCTTTTTCAAATATGAAAAGTGGAGATATTTTTGTTCAAAAATCTCCAGCATCAACAATATATGATCTTGCATTAGCATTAATGGAAATTTTTAATACAAAAACAGATATCAAAATCATAGGAACACGACATGGCGAAAAATTATATGAAACCCTCCTTGGAAAAGAAGAAAATTCTAAAGCAGAGGATCAGGGTAATTACTATAGAATACCAGCTGATTCTCGAGATCTAAACTATGATGAATTTTTTGAGAAAGGAGAAGTTGAAGCCAAGGAGTATGATGAATACAATTCTCACAACACTAAGAGGCTTGATGTTGATGGCGTAATTAATTTATTAAAAAAGTTACCATACATACAAGCAAAGTTAAATGCTTAAAGTAGTTACAATAGTTGGAACTAGACCTGAAATTATAAGGCTCTCTAGAATTATTCCTAAACTTGATAGCGCTTTTAATCATACTTTAATTCATACTGGCCAAAACTATGATTTTTCTCTTAATGAAATTTTTTTTCAAGACCTTGAAATAAGAGAACCAGATATTTTTTTAAATATTAAAAAAGATAAACCAATGCAGACAATTGCTGCTGTTATAGAAAATATAGACATAAAATTAGAAAAAATTAACCCTGATGCGGTCTTAATTTTAGGAGATACGAACAGCGCACTGAGTGCAATTCCAGCCAAAAGAAGAAAAATACCAATTTTTCACATGGAGGCTGGAAATAGATGCTTTGATTTTAGGGTACCTGAAGAAATTAATAGAAGAATAGTTGATGTCATTTCTGATATTAATCTTACATATTCTGAGATAGCAAGACAATATCTTATAGATGAAGGTTTTGAAAAAAATAGAGTTATAAATACTGGAAGCCCAATGAAGGAAGTTTTAAATTTTTATATGAAAAAGATTAATTCCTCAAAAATACTAAAGGATTTAAAATTAAGGAAAAATGATTACTTTCTTGTGAGTATTCACAGAGAAGAAAATGTTGATGATGAAAATAGATTAAGTAAATTAAAAGATGTCCTTAACACTTTAGTAAAAAAATTTGATGTACCTATCATTGTTTCTACTCATCCACGAGCAAAAAAAATGATCGAATTGTCTAATTTAAAATTCTCTCAAAATATTAAGTTTTTAAAGCCTTTCAGTTTTTCAGATTACTGCAAATTACAAATTAATTCAAAGTGTGTATTGTCTGATAGTGGAACAATAACCGAGGAGAGCTCTATCTTAAATTTTCCTGCATTAAATCTGAGAATATCTCATGAAAGACCAGAGGGTTTAGAAGAGGGCGCTGTAATGTCAGTTGGTCTTTCAGTAGATAAAATAATAAATGCTTTAGATATTATTAGAAATCAACCAAGAGAGGAAAAGCGCCTTCTTAAAATAGTTAATGATTACGATGTTGATAACGTTTCTGAAAAGATTATCAGAATAATTTTAGGTAATATTGATCTCGTAAATCAAAATGTATGGCATAAAAATGTGTAATCGTATTACATTTAAATACTAATTTATATTGAAATGATCCAGTCAGAGCTAAAAAAATCACTCGAGATTGTGCAAAAAAAATACAAAAAAAAACAAAAACAAGAAATATACACTTAAATTTTAAACATTTCTCAACCAAAATATGAAGATTGTTATTTTTACTGAATTTTTTATTCATGATAAAAACTCAGCGGGCCGACTTATGTCAGATATTGTGAGCGAATTAGGCCCTAGGTTTGAAGAAATTGATGTTTACTCAATATATGATCATGGAATTATTGAAGAAGATAATAGATGGCCCAAGAATATAAATATTTATAATCTTGGAATGAAATTAAACGCTAAATCTAATTCTTATTTTATAAGATTTTTTGTTGAGTTATCTATAAGCTTTAGAGCTATATTTAAAATAATAAAACTAAATAAATTAACCTATTATGACGGTATTGTTTGGTATTCACCAACAATTTTTTGGGGCCCGTTAGTTTTAATGCTTAGCCTCTTCAAAAAATCAAAAAAATACCTAATTCTCAGAGATATTTTTCCTCAATGGGCTATAGACTTAGAGGTTATAAATAAATACAGCACTCAGAACTTGATTTTAAATTTTTTTGAAAATTTACAATATAAAATGGCGGACATTATTGCAATTCAAACTGAAGGAAATAAATCATATTTTGAAAGCTCCAAAAAGCTACTAAATAAATTAGTTATATTAAGAAATTGGTACGATATTCCAAAAGAAGTATATGATTTGCCTGAAGAGTTAATTAAAAAAATACCATTACACAAAAAATTATTAGTTTATGCTGGCAATCTTGGAATTGCTCAAGATCAAGACATTATATTAGATTTAATCAAAGAGATGAAACCTTTAAATGAGTTTCATTTTGTCCTGATTGGACAAAAGGATGCTGATAGAAATAATATATTTCAAGCAAAGATCAGAAATAGACTTGAAAATTTAACAATCATAAGTTCAGTTGATCAAAAATATGTAGATTCAATATGCTCCATCTCTTATATCGGTATTTTTTCACTTGATAAAAGACATACAACTCACAATATTCCTGGTAAATTTCTGCAATATATTAGTTGTGGGCTACCAGTTTTTGGAATCTGTAATAAGGGAGATGTAGTTGAGATTATACAAAGACATAATCTTGGACAAACGTACTGTGGGAATAACTCAATAGAAGCTTTTGATGCTTTAAAAAATCTTATAAAGAATATTGATGAAAAAAATATAAAATCTGAGGATTTAAAAAGCTATGTTAGAGATAATATTTCTACAAAACTTGCTGCTAAAAAAATATATAACGACCTCATTAAAAGCTAAACATTATTAGAGCCAAAAAATTTTGAATATTAATTTTTTTAAAAGAAATTTGTTTGAAAATCAAGTTATTATTGAATTGATATGTAAACTCTTGAGGTTTAAGATATCATGTTAATTTTATGATTAAATCAATAAGTCCAATTACTAAAAAAGAATATTATATTCCTGATATTTTAGATGACGCCGAAGAGATAAAGTCTTTTCTTAAAAAAAATGCAGATAAAAAAGTAATTGTTGTCCAAGGCTTAGGTTTTGTAGGTGCAGTAATGTCATTAGTATGCGCTAACTCGTTAACAGAAGAATACGCAATAATAGGCATAGACCTAGCTAATGAAAATACCTATTGGAAAATTAAATCCATTAACGATGGAATTTTCCCGTTGATTGCTGATGACCCAAAAATAGCAAAATTTTTTGAAAACGCCAAAATTAAAGGAAACTTTATGGCGACCTATGATCCAGTGGCATATCAGTATGCTGATGTAGTTATTGTAGATATTAACCTAGATGTTCAAAAAAAATCTTATGAAACTTATGCTTTAAAAGATTTTGATGTTGATTTGAATGGTTTTAAAGCAGCTATTCAATCTATAGGTAGGAATTGCCGAGATGATATTCTTGTTTTGGTTGAAACTACAGTTCCTCCAGGAACTTGTGATCAAGTCGTAAAACCAATAATTGAAGAAGAGTTCATTAAGCGAGAGCTTCCCCTTAAAAATTACCGACTTGGGCACTCATATGAGAGAGTTATGCCAGGTCCTCAGTATATTGACTCAATCCGAGAATTCGCCCGTGTGTATTCAGGTATAAATAAAATTAGCGCAGATGCAGTTGAGGAGTTTTTAAAAACAATTATTGATATATCTAAGTGCGAACTTACCAGGCTTGAGCATACCAATGCAACTGAAATGGCCAAAGTCCTTGAGAATTCATATCGTGCTATGAATATAGCATTTGCAGTAGAGTGGTCAAGATTTGCTGAGGAGGCTGGAGTTGATTTGTATGCCATGGTTAATGCTATTAGAGCTAGACCAACTCATGTCAATTTAATGTACCCAGGTATTGGTGTTGGTGGCTATTGTTTAACGAAGGACCCTTTGCTTGCGAGTTGGGCACGTAAACATCACTTTGAGTCTTCTTTAGATCTTGAAATAAGCATTAATGGCGTATCTGTTAATGACCAAATGCCAAGGTTTGCTTTTGATCGCCTTGTCCAAGTTTTTGGTGATATTAGTAACAAAAAGGTAGCTTTTCTGGGTGTTTCATATCGTGGAGACGTTGGTGATACTCGCTTTACTCCAGTTGAGCCACTAGTAGAAATGGTTCGAGAGACTGGAGCAGAAATAGTATTGCATGATCCTTTTGTATCATATTGGGAAGAGCAAAATTGTGATATTGAATCTGATTTAAATGACGTTCTTGATTCAAATACTAATTTAGTAGTTATATCTGCTGGCCACAGTCAATACAAGTTAAAATCAACTATTGATAAATTGATGGCATTAAATAATTTATTAATCTTTGACACTATTGGCTTGTTCGATAAAGACCAATTATTGATCTTACAAAGCAAACACAAATTATCTGTCCTAGGGCGAGGCGATCTATAAAAATTATAATAAAGTAGAACATGAAAGAAGTATTAGTATTAGGTGGTGGCGGATTTATTGGTAGAAATATTGTAGAGTTTCTTGTGAATAGGGGAGACTGTATTGTCACGGCAGCCGATATCAAAGAAGGATCTAATTGGCATCAAATAAGTAAGGATGAGAGAAAACGTGATCGATTTAGGGCTGTAATATCAGATTTCACTAACATTTCTGCTTTTGAAAGCTTTAATAATAACTTCGATGAAATCTACATGCTAGCGGCTGTTGTTGGCGTCAACCGAACATTAAAATTTCCTCAAGATGTCATAAGAACAAATACTCTCTTAACTATGAATACACTCGATTGGATATCTCGTAATCCTATTAAACGATTATTGTTTTCCTCATCCAGTGAAAATTACGCAGCCACATCTGATTTATTTGATACAGAGATCCCTACCGCGGAAGATGTGCCTTTATGTATTGGAGATGTAAAACATCCCCGCTGGACATATGCTATGACAAAAATGCATGGTGAATCTGCTTTTATTCATTCGGCTAAGGCATTTAATTATGAATACACCATCGTGCGATATCAGAACATCATTGGACCAGAGATGGGTTTTGGTCATGCAATTCCACACATTGTTGAGCGATTTCATAAAGATGAAAAGTCTCCATTTAAAATTTATGGTCACGATCAAACACGTGCATTTTGCTATGTAGATGACGCTATTATGGGCACAGTGGGTGCTATGGAGAATGATAAGGCAGCAGGGGAGATTTATCATATTGGCAATCAAGAAGAAATCAGCATGGAAACTCTCACTACTTATATAGGTGAGCTAATGGGTTATAAAGGGCAATATGAGGCCGCAATGACATACCCTGGTTCGGTTGAAAGACGTTGTCCAAACATTGACAAAGCAAAGTCACACTTTGGTTATTCGCCTGATATTGATTGGAAGAGAGCTGTTAGTTTGACTGTGGATTGGTATCGTGCTTTTTTTACTTCTGGTCAATCTCCTCAGTCTGGTGGTTTTGAAGCTCCAGAAGCTATATTAGCTAAGGTAAATAAGAAGTGAAAAGATTTTTAGATATTATTCTAAGTTTTTTAGCTATAGCAGTTTTGGCACCACTCTTACTCCCAGTGATAGTTATTTTGAGATTTACTGGAGAAGGGGAAATTTTTTATATTCAAGAGCGAGCTGGTCTAGAGGGTAAGTCTTTTGGTTTATATAAATTTGCAACAATGTTAAAAAATAGTCCAAATATTGGTACCGGTGAAATAACTATTCAAGGAGACTCTAGAGTGCTTCCCTTTGGGAAGTTTTTGAGAAAAACAAAGTTGAATGAATTACCGCAATTGTGGAATATTTTTATTGGTGATATGAGTTTAGTTGGTCCCCGCCCTATGGTACTAAATACTTATACTCATTATCCAGAGGAGGCACGTGAGAAATTAAATACAATTAGACCGGGATTGACTGGCATCGGATCTATTTTTTTTAGGGATGAAGAACGTTACTTGGCTAATCGTGATGAACCAATGAAATTTTATAGGGAGCACATCATCCCTTATAAAATCGATTTAGAACTTTGGTTTGTCGAAAACAACACACTTTGGTTATATATTAAAATCATTTTTGTTACTTCGTGGGTGGTAATCTTTCCGTCAAGCACTATAGCTGATAAGGTATTTATTGGGATTCCTAGAAAGCCGGAGAGTTTATTAAAATAATTATTTTAAGACTAGAACTCTTAATAAAAATTTCAATTATGCGGCCTTTTATTTATAGACCTTGTTGATAAAGACTTTAATTAGTAATAAATTAAACTGCTTAAGTTAAAAAAATGATTAAATTTAATAATTTAAATAAAGAAATACCTTATCAACTTTTAAAAAAGAAATATGACGAGGCAGTTGATGCGGGTCAAGAAAATATTGAGGTCATTTCAATTTCTTCATACAACAAAGACATTAGTGAGGTTGATTCAAGATACGTAAATCTTAAGCTTATATCAAACGACGAATTTATTTTTTTTAGTAATTATAAGTCTCCAAAAGCATCCGCTTTTAACTCTAACAATCAAATAGCTGCATTATTATATTGGTCTAGTATTAATGTTCAAATTAGAATGAAAGCTCATATAAAAAAAACTTCTGTGGAATTCAATCAAAAATATTTTTTTGATAGATCGGAAGAAAAAAATGCATTAGCCATATCATCAAATCAATCAAAACTGATTGAATCTTATAGCCATGTGAAAGAAAACTATCAAAGGTCATTAGGAAGTGATGATTTAAAAAAATGCCCTGAATATTGGGGTGGTTTTTCATTTACTCCATACTATTTTGAATTCTGGGAAGGACATGAATCAAGAATAAATAAAAGAGAGGTTTTTGATAAAATTGATGGTGTCTGGAAGCATTCATTTCTTCAGCCATAAATATTGCTAAATGTAATTTTTAGTATAGAATTCACAATTAAATGCAGTTCAATAGATTAAATACTCTAAAAAAAAAACAAAACCAATTATTTGTTAAAACCTTAATGTTTCACATTTTATCTTCTTTTAATTCCTAGGTGCTCTCATAGTTTTGACAAAGAAAAATATTACTCCTATTAATGAAAAAATAAGAGCTGAACAAGTTATGCTTATTGGAGCTAATGGCGAGAAGATGGGGATCCTCCCATTTAGCGAAGCTCTTAAGTCAGCAAGTGCAGCTTCATTAGATTTGGTGCAAGTGTCCCCTTCTGATGCAAATCCTGTTGTTTGCAAACTTTTAGATTATGGTAAACATCTTTTTGATAAGAAGAAAAGTATTTCATCAGCAAAGGTTAAAGTTAAAAGAAATACAACTAAAGAGATTAAATTTAGACCTTCAACCGATGTAGGTGATTACAATATTAAATTAAAAAAGATAAAAAGCTTTATTCTTGACGGAGATAAGACTAAAATATCCGTCCGATTCAGAGGTAGAGAGATTTTAAATAGTGATATGGGTCTCAATTTACTAAATAGGTTAAGAGAGGAGTTGGTAGATATTGCCCAAGTAGATCAAGAGCCTTCATTAGAAGGACGCCAATTGCTTATGGTTTTATCTCCTCTGAAAAAGAAAAGCTAGTTAAAAATATTAAGAAAAATTATTATGGGATATAAACTTAAAACACATTCAGGAGCAGCCAAACGCTTTAAGAAAACAGGCTCGTCTGTAAAAAGCAAAAGTGCAAACAGAAATCATATTCTTACAAAGCAATCTACCAAAAGAAAAAGACATAACAGAGGTCTTAATAAGTTGACAGGAACTGTTCTTAAGATGGCTTCTGCATTAATTAGAAGGTAATAAATCATGCCAAGAGTAACAAAATCAGTCACAGCTAAAGCTAAACATAAGAAAGTATTAAGTGCTACCAAAGGCCATTACGGAGCTAGAAGTAGATTATTCAAAACTGCCAAACAATCTAATATCAAATCTCTTCAATATGCATTTAGGGATAGAAAAAATAGAAAAAGAGCTTTCAGAACACTTTGGATAGCTAGAATTAATGCTGGAGCTAGTGAGCTGGGTGTTTCATATTCTGTTCTTATAAATTCACTGGCTAAAAAAGATATTGCTTTAGATAGAAAAATTCTTTCTGAAATAGCTATTACAGATCATTCCACTTTCGAGAAGATTGTAAAAACAGCAACTAGCTAGATATACTAGTTTAATGTCAGAATTTAACGACATTTCACCCCCTGAATTAATTAAAGAAAGGGGTTCGCTTCACCCAATAAATCATATGAAAGATCATATTATGAATCTTTTGACTTCTTTTGGATTTGAGATTATTGACGGCCCAGAAATAGAAACAGAAGAATTTAATTTTGATATGCTTAATATTAAGAAATCTCATCCTGCAAGGCAGATGCATGATACCTTTTATGTTAATAACAAAACAAACCTATTAAGGACTCATACATCACCAGTTCAAATTAGAGGTATGCTTGAAAAAAAACCACCATTAGCATTTATTTCAGGTGGCAAGGTTTATAGAAAAGATGATGATGCAACTCACCTGCCAATGTTTCATCAAGTTGAGGGTATATATGTAGATGAACATGTCAGCTTTTCACAGCTAAAAGAATTAATTTATCAAATTGTTCATTCACTATTCGGTGAGGATATTAAATTAAGATTTAGGCCATCATACTTTCCATTTACTGAACCTTCAGCTGAGGTTGATATCTTATCAAAAGAGGGAAAATGGCTTGAAATACTTGGATGTGGGCTTGTAAATCCAATCGTTTTAGAAAATTGTGATATAGATTGTAATAAGTATAGCGGACTAGCTTTTGGTCTAGGTATTGAAAGAATTGCCATGCTAAAACATGGAGTAACAGACATAAGAGAATTCTATAAATCTAACTTAGATTTTTTAAATCAGTTTAAATGAAAATAGCATACAGTCATTTGGTTGAGCATATCCAAGATAAACCAACAATCGAGCAAGTATCTGAAAGATTATTTCAACTTGGTCACGAGCATGAAATTGAAGGTAACATTTTTGACATAGAATTTACCCCTAATAGAGGAGATTGTCTTTCAATAAAAGGCTTGTTACGAGACTTAGCAGTATTTTACAAGATTGAATTCAATCAAAAGATATACCATGAGCAACTTGCAGAACTCAATATAGATTTTGAAAATCATTCAAAATATATTTGCCCACAAATATCATTTCTTAAATTAAAAATTGATAAAGCACCTGAGCAATATAAAGAATATTTAGAAAATTATTTTTCTGATTTATGTATAAATAAAAATAATTTTTTTACAGATGTATCTAATTATTTGTCTTATGAAACAGGTCAACCAACTCATTGTTATGACGCTAACAAGATCAATAACAAACTGGTGTTCCATGAACTAGACACTGATGAAGAGTTTCAAACACTCCTTGGTAAAAAAATTAAGCTTTCAGGCAAAAATGCAGTTTTTTCAATGAATAAAAAACCAATTAATCTTGCCGGTGTAGTTGGTGATATGCAAACTTCATGTTCAACACAAACCAAGACAGTAATTGTTGAATGTGCATACTTTCAGCCAGAGGCTATTGTAGGACAGTCTGTAAAATATGATATCCAATCAGAAGCATCTCATAAATTTGAAAGAGGTGTAGATCATAAATGTCAGAATGAAGTTCTTAGAAGATTTATTCAAATCATTCGTGAGCATACAAAGATAATAGATATGTCTATTAAATCATATGAATATATTGAAAAATCTACTCATAAAATTCCAGTAAATCATCATAAAATTAATCAAATTATTGGAATTGATATAAGCGCGAAGGACTATATAGATTACCTCACAAGCCTTGGATTTATAATTAGTAATGATTTAATAACAGTTCCCTCGTTTAGGAATGATATCCAAACTCAAAATGATTTAGCTGAAGAAATTGCCAGAATTATTGGATATAACAATATTTCAAGAGCTAAAATTAATATACCTAAAAGCCATGACTCAAATCATAATGCCATTGAAAATAAATTAAGATTCTTTCTTCTTGACAATGGATTTTATGAAGTCATCAACCCTCCTTTTGTAGGTCAATCTTCAGATCAATCAATTAAAGTCGATAATCCATTAGATTCAAATAGACAATTTTTAAGAACAAACATTAGTAATTCTTTATTAGATAATCTTCTTTACAATGAAAGAAGGCAAAAAGAATCAATTAAATTATTTGAGATATCTGATATTTATACAGCTAATAATGACATGAACAAGAAGAGAAAATTATCAATTATTGCAAGTGGAAGGGTGGGTCTAAATTATGAAGATTTCTCAAAAAAAATTAATAAAAAATACCTTGAAACCTTATTTAAAAAAATATGTCCAAATCAAGTCTTTGATTATAAGATATTATCAAGAGAGCTCTTAGACACTAAATTAAAGAATGAAATAGTTTCTTTAGAAATTGATATTGATAAATTTTCTAGCAGTATTTTATCTTATAAAGAAATATCAAAAGCCCCATTAAAGTTTAATCAATTTAATCCTATATCTGACTTACCTAGTTCATTCAAAGACATATCCTATCTAATTACAGATGATAGCAAAATTCAATCTTTACATGAATTATTTTTGAATTATAAGAATGAGATCATTAAAAATATTTATATTTTCGATTATTATTACAATCAAAAAACTCAAGAAATTAAAATTGGTTTTAGAGTAATTTTTCAATCCATGAAAAAAACTTTGACTTCATCGGAAATAGAATTAATTTATACTGATATAGTAAATGAGTCATTAAAAATTGAAGGAATATCAATACCAGGAATTCAAAAGGACTTATGAGTATAGGAAAGAAAAGTATTGTAAAAAATATAGTTAAAGAATCAAAATCTACCACTAGCCAAGCTATTAATTTAATAGATTCATTTCTATCACTTGTTATAACCAAATCTCAAGCTAAAAAAAATGTAAAACTAAGTGGTTTTGGTACTTTTAGTTTTAAAAAAACACCTAAACGAGTTGGCAGAAACCCAAAAACACTAGATTCATATATAATACCAGAATTGAATAAATTAAATTTTAAACCTTCTCAAAAGCTAAAGGAAAAATTAAATTGAAAAAAATAATACTTTCATCTTTACTTATTTTATCTGTAAATATTTATTCACAAGAATTAGATCAGGCATACTTGAATAGTCTTCCAGAAGATATTAGGGCAGATGTTGAAGAAAGAATTGAGGCTGAAGAAATTTTGGAGAAGCCTGTATATAGGAGAGCTTCAACATTTATAGACAAAGAGGAAGATACTTCATCAAGATTTGGATCTAACTTTTTTGATGTAATGCAAACCTCATTTATGCCCATTAATGAGCCTAATCTTGATCCTTCTTATATTCTTGATTTTGGTGATGTGCTTGAGATTCAGCTAATCGGTCAAAAGGATATAATTAATTCATACTCAATTAAAAGAGATGGCTCTATCAATCTTCCAGATATTGGAAAGCTAATTCTTTCTGGGCTTTCGTTGAGTGATGCAAGCCAATTAATAAAAGCAAGAGTCAATAATGCTTATATAGGCACTGAGGCATATGTCTCCTTAAAAAATATACGGGATATTAATGTATTAGTTGTTGGTAATGCATACAATCCAGGCATATATACGCTTAATGGAAACTCCAATATGCTTCATGCTCTAAGCATGGCTGGAGGAATTGACAATCTTGGTAGTTACAGAAATATCAACCTTGTTAGGTCAGGCAAAGTTATTGATACTTTAGATATTTATGAGGTTTTAGTTGATGGGAAATATAACTTCTCAAACGGATTAAGATCTGGAGATAGCATTGTTGTTAAACCTTATTCAAAATTAATTTCGATAGAATCAGGGGTCATGAGAACAGGAATCTATGAATTAAATGATGATGAATCTTTTAAAGATCTCTTGAGATTTGCTAATGGCTTTTCTAAACAAAATGATTATGAACAAATTACCATTAAGAGAGTTTCAAATGGCTCAAACCAAGAATTAAAATTATCACTAGATGAATTGTATTCACACAACTTTATTGACAATGATTCATTATACATAAGACAATTTAAACTAAATAATATATCAATTCTAGGAGCTGTAAAAAATCCAGGTAAATACACTTTTACTAAAGGTACAACCTTGAGTGAGGCAATAATTAGTGCTGGTGGATATGAATCCTCAGCTTATGTATTTGGTGGATACCTTGAAAATTCTAATGCTTTGCAAATTAATATTGGTGCCAAGGAAAAGCTATATGAAGCATTTATTAAAAATTTAATAACAAACTCATCAACAATAGAATATGAAAAATCTGGAGTTGATTCCCTTATTTTGCAATTAAAAAACACCAAACCAACTGGCAGAATTATTGCTGAATTTGATATTGACCTTATAAAAAATGATCCATCTTTAGATACTCTTCTTGAAAATGGTGATAGGTTAATTATTCCATATAAAACGCAACAAGTTTATATTCATGGGCAAATCGCTAATCCAGGAGCAATAAGATACTCTCCTGGAATGGATATTGATTATTATATTAATAAGTCTGGAGGAACTATAGAAAGCGCTGACTTAGATAACCTTTTTATAATTCATCCAAATGGAGAAACAGAAAATTTAAATACCAGGTCAAAATTATCATTTATTCTTGCTGATAATAATAAAAAACTAATATATCCTGGTTCTATAATTTATATACCCCAAGATACTAATTTTTCAAATCCTCTTCAGGTTGCCTCTATTTGGGCTCCTATAATAAGCAGTATAGCTCTTAGTTTGACATCTTTATCAGTTTTAAATAATACAAATTAAGTAATTTAATGAGATTTTTTTTTTAATAATTTTTAGCATCTCAATCCATGCTGGGTATTTGGATTATATAAACCCAAATAGTAATAAAATTTACACCTCTACTTATAATTCATTTGGACAAGTTGGTTTGATCCAAGTTCCATCAGCAGACTCAAGACCAGAAGGGTCGGTAGCTTTTACTTTTAATAGAAATAACATCTGGAAGTATGGAACACTAACTGTTTCACCATTTAACTGGATGGAGGCTAGCTATTTTTACTATAGACCATCTGATCTTCGTTGGGAGTCTAATAATAAAAGAGGTCACTACCTAGATAAAGGCTTTAATGTTAAGTTTATTTATAGGACAAAAAATAAGAATATGCCAAATATAGCATTTGGTTTAGATGATTTTGCTGGAACTGGATTTTTTACAAGAGAGTATATTGTTATAACAGACAAATTCAAAAATAGTAAATTTACATTTGGAATGGGATGGGGTAAATATGTTAATAAAAATTCGTTTGATAACCCATTATCAAATTTAAACTCATCTTTTTCATCTAGACCATCGAGATCTGATAATTACAAAATGGGAGGGTCATTATCTTATGATAAATGGTTCAGAGGAGATATTTCATTATTTGGAGGTATTGAGAGGAGTATTCCTATTATAAAAGGTTTGAATTTTAAACTAGAGTATGATCCTTTTAATTATATGAATTTTTCTGCTGCTAATAGAGCAGATGCATTATATAAAATAAGAAAAAAAGATAGTGATATCAATTTTGGCCTAAATTATTCAGTTAACAGGAATCTGTCGATTGAGGCATCTTACCTTAAAGGTAATACTTTTAATTTAAGTATTAATTTGGGAATTGTTTTTGATGATTCGCTTTCAACTAAATCAAAATTTAAACCTAAAGTTAGCAAGCAAGGCAACCTTAAAGAAAACAAAAATATTTTTTATGAAAATCTTTTATCTAATTTAAACAATAATAGGCTTTTACTTCAAACCTCTACTTTGCATGAAAATGGTAAACTTGATATTTCTATATCTACATCAGACCATAGAAATGCAATAAGATCATCATCTTATGCGGCCTACATTTCAAAAAAAGTTGCTGATTTAAATAATATTGACTTAAATATAATTAGTGTTAGTCATATTAATGCAGGTCAAGAGCTTAATCGCATAAATTATCTTGCAAAATATTTTAATGAAGAAAATGATATTCCTATTGAAATTAAAATCCGAAATACAAGTCTAGATTCAGGCAAGCCAAACGGTTATTTAGAAGATGAGTTTAAGCCTACCATAAAATTTCCTGTAATATTTTCATCAATCAGCCCTTCACTGATTTCGCATATCGGAAATCCTGAAAAATTTTATTTTGGTGGTCTTAATCTTCAACATATAAGTGAAGTTCAATTTAGCCGCAATCTTTTATTTTCAACAGAATTGAATGCAAGAGTTTATTCTAACTTTAAAGATACTATCTCTGGACCAGGATCAAGAATGCAACATGTTAGGACTGATCTAGTGGAATATCTAAAAGAAGATGATATATATATTTCTCGAATGCAATTAGATTATATTTGGTCCCCATATAAGGATATTTATACAAAAATAAGCGGTGGTATTTTTGAGCCAATGTTTGGCGGTTTTGGTGGGGAGGTTTTATTTAAACCATTTAAAAAGAACTTTAATTTAGGAGCTGAATTATTTTATGTAAAGCAAAGAGCTTTTAACCAAAGATTTGATTTTCAAGATTATAGTACTGTGACTGGGCATATTAAATTTGGTTATAGGTTTGCTGCAGGAATAGAAACCAATATAAGCTATGGAAGATATCTTGCTAAAGATGATGGTTTTACTATAGATGTTGGAAGGACTACCCAATCAGGATTTAAATCAGGTGTATATTTTACTATAACGAATGTATCCTCAGAGTTGTTTGGAGAGGGTAGTTTCGATAAAGGATTTTATTTTCAATTTCCCTTAGACTTATTTAGTAACGATTACAATGGAAACTATTCCTCAATCAAATTGTCTCCTTTAACTCGAGATGGCGGTGCTAAATTAGTTTATGACAAAGATCTAAAAGGCCTCATATATAACTCCACTTATTATGAGCTAACAAGACAATGGGATGGGTTTTTAAACTAATAAATCTCTTGAATATAAAAAAATAGCGGGCTAACCCGCTATTTTTTTATTATATATATACTATGTTCCAGTACTTGTACTTGTACTTGTACTTGTGCTTGTGCTTGTGCTTGTGCTTGTGGTTGTAGAGGTACTTGTTGAAGTGCTCGTTGAAGTACTTGTTGAAGGTGCTGGACTAGGACTTGGTGAAGGACTAGGACTTGGTGAAGGACTAGGACTTGGTGAAGGACTAGGACTTGGTGAAGGACTAGGACTTGGTGAAGGACTAGGACTTGGTGAAGGACTAGGACTTGCTGTAGGTTCAGGCGTAGGTCTAGGATCAGTAGCTTCGACTGAATCATCATCTACAGCTAATAGAAGTGCAGCAGCAGCGGCAACAGCAGCAGCAACTGCAGCTGGCTCTATTTCTTCTTGATTTGATTCTTCATTGGTGTTTTCATCTGTATTATCATTCGCGTCTTGAGCAATTGCTTCCATTGAAAATATACCTGCGAAGAAAGTAAATATAGTGCTCCAAAGCACCCTAAATCTAGATTTTATAAATTTTGCCATTTTTTTTGTCCTATTTAAATTTATGCTTTATGTTTTTTTAATAAACATGAACTCTATTCTTGTGATTATATATCAATATATACAAAAAAGTACATTTTTAATATTTTTGTATCTCAAAAAATAGTATTAAGAATTTCTATAACAAATTACATTAGTTTGGGTCTACTAAGATGCTATATATCTTACTATTATAAAAATGGTCGGGATGGCCGGATTTGAACCGACGACCACTACACCCCCAGTGTAGTGCGCTACCAGGCTGCGCTACATCCCGATTGCCGACCATTATATTCTTTATTATGATGAACGCATGAAATATAAATATTTAATTCTATTATTATCTTCTTCTTTCATGTATGGATATGATTATAAGGTTGAATCATCTTCAGGAATTATTTTTGGTACTGAATCTAAGAATGTAATTTCATGGGATGACATCCCATATGCATTACCGCCTATTGGTGATCTAAGATGGAAGGCTCCAAGACAATTTGATATATCTGCAAAAAATAATTTAATTGCACCTATGAATGATAACTTTTGTGTTCAAAAGCCATCTGGTCTAGGTGGCTCAGAGGGCAAAAATTATTTTTCAGGAACTGAAGATTGTTTGTATCTCGATATTAAAGCCCCAAGTAAGAAACAAAAAGAGTTATTACCAGTAATGTTTTGGATTCATGGCGGTGGAAATACAACAGGTTTAAAGGATATCTATGATTTTACGTCTATGGTTAAAAAGCATAATGTGATAGTTGTTACTATAAATTATAGGCTTGGACCTTTTGGATGGTTTTCTCACCCATCAATACAAGATTTACAATCTGGTCTAGATAAGACATCAAATTTTGGAACTTTAGATATAATTGAGGCCCTTAAATGGGTTAACCATAATATATCTCTTTTTGGAGGCGATCCAAATAACGTAACGATATTTGGCGAGTCTGCTGGAGGTCACAATGTTTTATCATTGTTAGTATCCAGTCAAGCAAAAGGCTTATTTCATAAAGCAATATCACAATCTGGTTATACAACATCGTATTCAAAAAAAGATGCATATAAGCCATTAATAGATGCATCCATTTACAAGCATTCTAGCTGGAATGTTGTTAACAATATTATTAAAGAAAAGTCATTGACAGTAAAACAAATAGAAGCTGATAAAGAAAAAATAAGAGAAATTTTAAAGAATTTACCCGCTGATGATTTTTTTAAATATTATGCTCAAAGGGCTTCTTATGAGAATCTACCCCTTTTAACTTCAGATGGAGTTGTAATACCTTTAATTGGCTTAACAGCTTCTTTATCGAAAAAAGAATACGTCAATAAGGTGCCAACTATTGCTGGCTCTAATAGAGACGAAGTTAAATTATGGCTTGCTTCTGCAAAATATTTTATTGACTTGGATTATTCATTTCTTGGTTCTATTTTTGGCGTACCTAAAGTTAAATTAAATGATAAAAAAGCTTTTAATCTTTTTAATTCTTACAGAAGTAAGGCTTGGAAAATAAGGGGCGTTGACGGACCATTAAGAAGCCTCAATAAAGCAGGAAATGATGAGTTGTTTGCATATAGATATGATTGGGATGATCATAGAAGATTTTTTATTGCAGATTTTAGAGAATTGATAGGAGCTGCTCATGCAACAGAAATTCCGTTATTGACAGGAAATAACAAGCTAGTTGGTGATTATGGATTCTTAATTTACCCAAGAGGACCATCAAAAAAATTCACCTCAAAAAATATGATGCAATTTTGGACTAATTTTGCTAAAACTGGAGTTCCAGGAACCTCATCCAATGGTATTGAATGGCAAAGGTATGAAGTGACATCAAACAATAAGTCTAATTTTATGTTGCTAGATAGAAGAAGCAATTTAGGAATGCGATCCGATAATTTATCATTTTCTTCGTTAGTCGTCGATTTATATAAAGAGGATGCTTTAACAGAATTAGAGAAATGTGTTGTTTTACTTCAAATGCTTACTTATGTTGGCGATGATTTATATGATAAATATGAATCAGAATATCCGGGTGAATGCGAAAGAAAAGAATCAGAAAAATTTTTAATTGATAATTCTGACTTTATCGATTATTAGTTTTATGATTTTTAGAACTATCTTTGAGTTTTAAGACCTCAACATCTTTTATTTTTATAAGATCTGCAATTCTTCTAATAAGTCTTTCTTCACTTACCTCTAAAATATTGTCAGCGTATGCAACATCCCACAAATACTTGATTAATGATAATTTTTCTTCTTTTGAATAATCCATATTAATATCTTCGATAAACTCATGAAATGAAACGCTGTTATTACTATATGTTTCAATTATCTCTAATATTTCGTCTTGAGGTTTATTAACTTTTGAAGTTATTTTTTTTACTTCATTTAAAAGAAGATCAAGCTCAGACTTAGAAATATCTCCATCAGATCTGGCGATCTCATATGCCAAGATAACTGCAGTAAGCTCTATTTCAAATTTTTCGGGTTTAGCTACTAAAGTATCTTTCTTTTTCTTAAAAAACTTAAACATTGGCAACTTTTTGTCTTGTTAGAATATAAAATATAATACTAAAAATTATAAATGCTGCAAAAGATATGTATTCCTTGTTGGGATAAAGCTGATTAAGCAACATTCCAAAAGAGCACAATGCAATTGTAAGTACTATATATATAATTAATATTTTTTTTGGGCTAAGACCATAATCTAGCAATTTATGGTGAAAATGATCTCTACCAGGTCTAAATGGCATTACTCCTTTTATAGCTCTAGAAGACATTACTCCAATACAATCTAATAAAGGAATTGCTACTAGCCATAATGCTGTAACTGGATTTATAACATAACCAGATGAACTATATCCTTGACTGTAATATATACATAGAACAGCTATTGCAAAACCAATAGAATTTGATCCACTATCACCCAAAAAAGCTCTTCTTTTTTTACCAAGCCAGCCTAGATTATATGCAAGAAAGCCAAGCAATATTCCCATTAAAATTATAGTTCCATAATGGACTGGACCAGCAAATCCTATAAAAACTAAAGGAATTAAGCCAAATGATGCGCAAATACCATTTAGTCCATCCGACATATTATATGCATTCATGATTCCTACAATACAAAATATCGTAAAAACTTCCGACCAAATTATGGGTAATATTATGTCGCCTTCTCCTAAAAGATTGCCTAGATTTCTGATTGTTTCATCACTAAGAATTACCATTAAAGCTGCTACACAGGCCTGAAGAATTATCCTAATTGAAGCCCGAATTTCAAATAAATCATCAAATGTCATTACTAAGATAATCAGCGCACCACATATAAGCATTGATAGTGTTGTTGTATCAACATTTATTCTAGGTGTATTTAGAAGTTTTGGGATAATGGGCTGAGATTCAACCTCAGATACCAGGGTGACACTGCCATTGTCATATTTATAGGTTTGTGTTTCTCCAGTTGGCAGTATAACTTCAAAATATCCATCATTATTTTGAACTACTTTAACAGTTGTATTTTCTTTATTAGAACCATTTAGATTGATTGAAACCTTATTCTCAGTATTACTTTTTTCAATCTCAAGTTCATAATTTTTTTCATTAACTTCATAGCTTCTTGATATGTTTGTTTCATTTGGTCCCAATTCTTTCATTAATCCTCTTTCAGAAATATTTGCCTCAAATGAAACACTCGTCAGGGAAGCTAATAAAAGAGCTGATACCAAAGCAGCTACATATATTGATATACCACCGGTTAGAGGTGTTGCTCTAAAATGAAATTTTCTACTTTTATCTGGAATATCAATTAATACGTTATAGTTTTTTGCAAGGTTTCTAAAAAAACCATTAAAGGTTACGGAAGCAAAAAAGCTTATTATGAGAATAAC